>Ga0310691_10005123_pt1 | contig 14441 bp, 19 predicted proteins | sample 176DNAGHGlowgp2_FD_203887 | JGI IMG/M metagenome (GOLD analysis project Ga0310691, IMG submission 203887) | Sheep rumen microbial communities from Palmerston North, Manawatu-Wanganui, New Zealand - 1766 DNA GHGlow gp2 (v2) (version 2) | ecosystem: Host-associated > Mammals > Digestive system >... | reverse complement strand
GGGCTTGTTTCAACCTATCTCGGCATGTTGCACAAAAATTTCCCCCGATTTTCGTCAAATTTTGTGAAAGTTGCACAAAAGAATCAGTTGTATCATCATCTGTTGTGAAAAGTGCACAAAAATAGAGCCATATCTATGCAATATGGCTCTAATCTTTGTTAATTATTCCATCTTGACACGCTTTCTTTGTGCATGTTGTACAAAATTGGTGCCGGATGTTCGGCTTATTTTAACATTTCATTGTCATACACGCTGGCCGCATCATCCTGCTGCGGTTCCCTTTCTCCAGGATCCTTGAAAAATGCGGTGAAAATCTTTTCGGCCATGCTATTAAAAATAGTGATCTCACCGCCTTTAATATCTGCGTTACTTAAAATACGGTCTAACAGTCTTTTTTCGTTTTCGTTCATAAAGTCACCTCTTTCTATAATGCTATATTACGGTTAGTTACCATGATGTATAATGTGGCCGATCCGTTATTAGTGATCGTTCCAAATGAATTGCTACTATCTTGTACATATGTAAAGTCCGTCGGAATACTGCCGGCAATCACTCTGATTATTCCACTGACTAACATACCGACAAAACCACCCTGATTACTCCAGCAAAAAATCAATGAATTATGTGCTATTTTAACAACTTTACTAACACCTGCTGCCACATCGAAACCGGCTGTGCACTGGCGGTTATTAAAATAGGTTCTGGCAGTACCGTATAGATCGTCAGTAGTTCCAATATCTGTGATACCATTTTTTATATATGCACCATTAAACGGATAAACGTTGCTGCCTAATGCGCTATCCGGAGCGAAAACACTGTCCGGTGTGATAACAAAAGCATTTTTATTTGTTTCCCCGTTCCAGCAGTAAAATGAATGGTTCCTTCTTACTGCGCTATCATCCCCCTGTTCCGCTCTGTATAATATATTTTCGTTCCCTTTTTCATAATATACACGCCAATATACAGAACGCTCACTATTACCCATATTAGGAGCATGTTTTCCCTCACCGCCATAACTTCTACTACCAAGGAAGAAGGTTGCTCCTTTACCGGTTTCGGTTGTGCCTTCGTTTGCTTGTCTTAGTATGCCAAATATAGGGGCTGTGTTTAACGTACTATTAATTACCTCTGTAGCATCAGCACCGATGTGATAAATATAACCCCCATTCATTTTTACATGATATGGTGAAACACCATACCAGTTTATAATATTAGGGCAAGCGGCTGTTGTGAAATCCGGCATTTTAAATACAGCGGTATTTTCTGGATAGGCTGTATTACCATTATATCTAAATGCCTTATTATTTATAGCCATAACGCACCATGATCCATACCGGTCAGTATCTGCTGTGCCGGAAACTAGGATATGCGCTTGTGCCATGCCTTCATTCGAACGTGCGTTATAATGCGAACCTACCGCACCGCCCGGATAATAATAAAATGAATGCTGTGTTCCCTGTGCTCCCTGTGGTCGTTTGTTCCGGATCCAGATTTCATTAGCCATAGCTAAACCTGTGCCGGTTCCGTTATTATAAATAGAAAAATGTCCGGCACATGCATCTGATAAATTGGTACCGTCCGCAGGATCTGCTTTATAAACTCTTGACCAGACACCTACTACATCACCATCACCACCGCTTTCAGAATATAATACAGACCTGAAACCAATCGGCATTGTATTATTATTTCCTCTAACACCACCTTTTACTTCAAAACCTACCATACCGGCATTGAAATTATTATATGAAATGTTTCCGGTATACTCCTGCTCAAAAGTAACCTGATTCACCGGTTTGAAGTTAGCCGGATCCGTTACCCTGCAGTAATTTTGATAAAGTGGTCCGTTACCATCACGATAAAACGCATATTCACCGGTATCAAATTCATCTTTATATGTATAAGACGGCATTTCAATCTCGTCACCATTACCAAAACAACCATATTCAAAACGCCTTAAAACACCATCTACCAGATATGATCCGGATGGAATATATTTTGCACCTCCATCATAACCATAAAACGAATGAAATGCAGTCGAATCATCTTCCAGATCGTCTTTTTCCGCACCGAATATCATAGGTGTTATAAGTTGACCAGCCTTGATATATTTATCAAGGTAACCCTCCTCGAAGATCTTCATTTTTTCTAATAACCAGTCAAGATTCAACTCATGAAAATCTGTGTATGGATAATCATGTCTAAACATCTTTTACCTCCTTTATACATATACTAAGATACAAAAGTCCCGGATAAACATATCTGTAATTTGCTCAATCAGGTTCCATCTGGCAACTTCCAGTTCGGCTTCTAGCATCTGCTGTGAAGTAGTGACTCCAATATTACCATAAGCAAGGCCATCTCTTTTGTTTGCATATGTTCCGGATGCATCTCTTTTATCTTCAAATGTTCCGGATGCGTTTGTGGTACTGGTTCCTGAATCATTTGTTCTGTCTTTTTGATGCAATGTATCATTTTCATAAGTAGTTACCTTATAATCATTTTGATTATTACCGGTTGTCGTGCTGTTGCCGGAATTGCTGCCGGTTGTCTTGCTTTTGTCGGTATTGCTGCCAGTATCATCCCAGTGTTCTTTCCTTCTGTAGTTCTCAAGTGGCTCATATTCTATAGATATCGCTTTATTCCACTTTTCAAATGTATATTTCCACTTCTTACACCACATACCGACAGCTTCGATCATATAGTCAAGATCTGCATAGACTATACCAAAATCACCTGCTTCAAACATGATGGATTCTTTTACTGTTTCTGTGTCTATTCCTTCCGGAAGTGTGAATGAATCAAAAATACTTTTATTTTCTGCCTTAGCGTAGTTCTGCATTCCCTGCAATGTTATCTTTGCTGTAGCCATCACCCAACCCCCCTTCTGGTTCAAATTTCAAAGAGAATTTAAGCTCTTTACCATAAAGTTTTTTAATATCAATAGCAGACTGGTTAAGAGTTTCCACCCAGATCATACATCTTGCCTGAGATTCCATTACCTTTGAGTTTGCTTCATCTGTTACCATTCTTTCCTTCTTCTCGTAAGGTAGGGAAGGAATACCAATTTGAGCATCAAAATCATTTAAAAGAGTGTGCATATCGGCCAGCTGCATGTCTGTAAGATATGATTGCTTAAGGTTCTGTCTTTCCAGGAATTGCCAGGGCTCCCCATCTTTCTCCATCGGGAATATTCTTCTGTCATAAATAACTGCCGGGTCTCCCTGATTGATCAGATCCATCATCTCTTTTAATGCTGCGGCCATTGCCCTGTTCTTGGCACCCAATACAAAAGTAAATTTATTATTAATGATTGATACATTAATAGCATTGTCCAGATTGGCAAGTTTCTCAGCATAGTAATTAATGATGTCCCAAATCCCCATGTAGTCCGGGCTTAATTTAAGGATGCAACACTCTTCTCCTATCTTCATTTCCTTGGATGTTTTTAGAAGAGGGTTAGTTACTATTGCTCTTGCAGGCAGATAATAGAAATCATATCCGGTCAGGTTGCAAGGCTGGAAGGTAAAACCAAACTCTGGATCATCCCAGACACATAGAAAACCACGCCTATATAAAACCCATGTAAAGAAATCTCTTACAGCACCTTCCCAGGGAATATTCAGTTCGATAACAGAAGCAGCTCTTTGGAAGAGACATCTTTCCCAGAAGCAAAATGCTTTATTGTTATGTTTCTTTATGGTACTGGGAGTATAGAGGCCATTGCTTATATTAATTTTCTGCCAGTTAAGTGGGAAGTATCCCATCTTGTCACCTCCTTAAAAATAAGGGCCTGCAGTTACACAGGCCCCAGGTATGAGGAAAGGTATCATTCTCCTTCTGTCGTTTCTCCACCTTCTGTATTATCTCCTCCTGCCGGATCTGCCATATAGAACACAACAAAGTTTTCAGTCGGGTCATAAATGCCGTTTCTAGCGAAAGAATACCAGATGTTGTAATAACGCTTCCGAGCTTCCATCGGAGTAGTTTCTGCATCATCAAGATTGAAATATGTCATCATTGCATCTGTGTCATACAGACATCCTACAACATAATCAAGATTTACCGGATCACCTGATGTAACTACTCCGGTTGTTTTATCTGTCACCGCAGGTGTGATATTAATAGAAGGTCTGTTTGCATCTACATTATTCTGCCAATAAGAAATTCCCTCATAGTTGTCGATTGATAAATATTCTGTATTGAAGATCTCCGGCATTACCCAGGCTTCTGCCTCAATGAATAACGGTTTATAAAGGATCATCTTCTGTCTGCTCTTAGGAGTATGTCTCAAAAGAACATGACCCGGTTTAGTCGGAGCCCAGTGATATTTTACAGATCTTTCCTCCATAAAGTTAGAGATCTGTTTTACTCTGGCAACAAAGAATTTGAGGAACTGATCTAAGTATGTACTCCTAAGCTGTGCAGAAGTATAGTTTGTACCGAAACGAGTATTAAATTCTTCTGTAAGATTTACTCTGGTCCCGGTTGCGTTCATGTCATAAGCACCGGCAATACCATTAAGAAGAACTGCTCTATTATATGCTTCCTTCTGTGATTCAATATCATTTCCCTTCTCAGTCATGATACCGGCAACAAAATCAGCAAATTCTGCCTCGGATCTGAATGCCTGCTTCAGTTGATATTTATAAACTGTTGTACTGTCCTGCCATACGGATACACCGCCAAAATTCATTTCAAGCGGAACCGGCTGATTCTGCACCCACATGGATTTTGTAGACTGTGCCTGATTGCTTGCATTTGGGTTTTCTCCATTATCGAAACCATCTTCAAGGTTTGTAAACAGCTGTGTGTTCCAGTCTCCGGCCGGCTGTGCTACCCTGTTATAAAATGAGATCTTTCTCATCCTGGATGTGTAAAGATCACCATCTTTTGCATTGATGATTTTCAGTTTTGCATCATACGGTCTGACTGCCATAAATGTCCGGCCCATGACAATACCCAGTGCATTAAGTGTATTTTCATAACCGGTTGCCAGGATCGTCTCACCTGCAGCAATAAAGCTGCTAGTATCCACCGCCTGCAGTGTTGCCTGCTGTCCTGTTGCTTCTTCTACCATTGCATTTACGATTGCGTAAACATCAATAGGTGTTAATGTCCGTGCCATAATTTTACCTCCTTTGTTACATAAATGACCTCATAATATCATTTAACTTTTCCTGTGTCGTTGGTTCTTCTGGCTGCTCTTTCTTTGTGTTTGCTTTCTGCAGCTTTTCTCTTTCCTTCTTTTCTTCTTCATACAGTTTCTTGTAATCAGGTTCCGGGTCCGGATCTGGTGTTGGTTCCGGATCTGGTGTTGGTTCCGGATCTGGTGTTGGTTCCGGATCTGGTGTTGGTTCCGGATCTGGTGTCGGTTCCGGTTCAATTTCCTGCAGAAACTCCCGAACGTCTGCAGGTTTCCAACCGGCCTTTGCAAAGGAAATAAGATCTTTGATCGTCATAATTATACTCCTTTCGTGAGGAAGGGAGGGAGCTGCAGCTGACAAGGCTACCGGTTCCCCTACGGGTTCTGTCTACCGGGATATGCTCCCTTCCCTTAATCATTAATATACTTATTAAATAGGAAAAAATCAAGGCATTAATTTTGTCCATCTTCTGTAATGCATGGCCCCATATAACCAGGGATAGAAACGACTTCTGGAGGGGTTCCCACCTGGATCCTGGTAATAAGGGAAGTTGGTTTGTATTTCGTTGTACCAGTAAACAGATCGCTGTGCTCTCTGATCCTCTGTCTGTGTTCCATAACCTTCCCAACACCTACCAAAAGCCCTGCTTGCATAATCCGGATCTGTAAGTTCTTTATACTCAGCCCATGTCATGTTATTAAAGGCTTCCTTTTGCTGCCACTGTCCTGTTGGCACTGTCCTTTCATCTATCCAACGACACTGCCCAGGACCATTCTCATCCGGATCTGTCATATCTATTCCTTCACTGTTGGCCCAATTTCTATACTTACTTGCAGGTGTCCATTGGGCTATACCATAACCACCGGTTCCTATTGTCAAACCTTCCCACAGGTTAGGATCTATACCGGATTCCACATCAAAGTTCCCTAGCATCCCTGCAATGGCAGCATCAGTATATCCACCGACAGAAGTAAAATAATAATAGGCAGCAACAGCATTGGTATAAGTATCTGCAGTGCTGATATATTGATTGCCGGGACCCTGTTTCCAGTGAGCAACAGCAGCACCGGAATCCGGAGCTCTGAACAAGGCATACTGTGGTGCACCTCCTGGCCATCCTGCAGCAGTAGTGACATAGGAATTTATGCTGACCTGTCTGGCCCATGCTGTCCCGGATGTATGGGCACCCATTGTATAAGCTGCATGATCCCCTGCAGTTTTATATATCATCTCTGTATGTCCGTGTCCCGGCCATCGCTTCCAAAGAATATCACCCGGAGCCCAGGGAACTTCAGTCAGACCATATTCTGTCCATCCTGCTTCTAACATCTTATCTCTTTGGTCAACAGTTCCAAACCATGGATTACTCTTAAAATAACCGGCCCTTGTCATTCCCCAAGACATTAAGGAACTACAGTCACAGTATGTTGCATAATTAACATTCAGCTTAATTGTAGTTCTCCGGTTTCCGGAATCGTAACCAATATTAGGGTCATTGCAGGCAGCAATAATATCATTGTAAGCAATAGATAAATCAGGCATTTAAATCACTCCAGGAAAAAACCACCTGTTAAAAAGGTGTTGATCTGTGTTATCTCTTCTGCAGTTGCCGGGCATTGTATGTGTGGATTAACGATCTCAGTATATCCTGACAGGTTTTCAAGAGACAATACCTTATTGCACATACCACCCAGTCTTTGATGAATATCCTCATATCTGCTGTAATAGGTACGAGTCAAAATGGCGTTTCCTTCTTCCTCCACTATTGCACGAGTGGAAGTGGATCCGATCGTTGATAATGTTGGCTGCAGTGCTGACTGAGCGCCCTTTACGATTGATTCCGCTATTTCCTGTCCGTTTCCGTTTGCCAGTCTCCACTCTGTATAATCTCCGGCAGACATCGTAAACATATTTTTGACCTGCTCCTTAATTGCTCCCCTTGCCTGTACTCCGCCCATGATAGCACCGGCCCCGGCTCTGACTGCGTTCTGAATCGCTGCCCCTTTGCTGCCGAAATCCTGTATAAGATCTTCATACAGGGAAGATAACTGGATACTGGCGCCTATCTTTCCTGTAGCTGACTGGATCAGGGCATTGCCTGACTTGATAAATAAACCTGCTTCCCCTGTTGATAGATCTATCACTATCTCACCGGTCAATGTATAACCGGCATACTCAGCAGATATGTTAAGCTGTCCAAAACCGGGAACGTAAAGAGTATATCTATTCCAATCATTATCCCGGCTCGTCCAGTCTGAGTAGCTGCCAAGTGTGAAAGAAAAGGTCTTTTTTAGTTTGTGTATATCAACAAGAGTAGCACTGATATTTCCGCCAGTTGCAGCTGCTTCCCACCATCCAAAACCAATCGGAACTATGTTCCCGGTAAAGCTGGACAGTGAGACAGGGAACCACATACATTTAAGAAGATACTGAAACGGATTAAAAAATGTCTTACACATTTGAGCTGAGACATCATCATTAATATCTGTTTCTATCAAACTCCAGAAATCATTTGAGAAAAGATAATTACAAAGGTTCCTTAGAACTGATAGAGACATAGCATAACAGGACATTCCCGGCATTGCTTCTGCTGCAGTTGACTGGTCATCAGTGGCTGTAAACAGTAGGACTGTGCCACCACCCGGAGCACCTAAACCAACATCAATAACCTGTGATGTCTGTGTGAAGTCACTTGAATGACTCCACGTAGAATCCGGAAGGAAGTTAGAATAATTGCTTGCGGATCTTCTTACATATGCTGTGCTGCCTTTTATATATGTCCTCCAGGTTGCCAACACATCAATAGCAAGATAGATCTCCCAGATTCCACCCGGAGTCATGACATAATTTACAATAAAATAATAACGCTGCCATCTGGGAATGTAAGCATAATTATAATGATGATCCGGTTCAACATCAAAACGATCTTTTCTTATCGTCAATATCGGGCTCGTAACACTGCAATTATCCTTTAACTGCATATCAAGAGATAATGAAAAATCACCTGTTGCCATTCTCTTGGTTGAATTGATCTCCTTATTCATCTGACCAAATAATACATTCATTTAATCACCTCTATTCATAAGTTTCATATAAGTGACGATCCATCCGGCATACAGATGTTTACTGATCTGACCCATCAAAGCAAAATAATCCTCAGACTGCAATTCCTTGTCTCCTTGTTCATAATGATGTAATTTTACCCAGAAATATTCATATTTCGTCATCTTCTCACCTTCTTTGCAGTTTTAAGGCAGACCGGACCAAACTCTCCATCTATTTGCAGACCATGATCCTTTTCAAAGGCAGAAACAGCAGCAGCAGTATCCCGGCCATAAACATTGTCTATTCCATACTCTCCAACATCATATCCGGCCCATACAAGGAAAGACTGCACCCTTCCAACATTCACGCCCTTATCACCTTTATGAAAATAACCTCTTTTTGGAAGTGTTGGCCATGTTCCGGGATAGGTTCCAGAACTGTTTACTTCATATCTGTAAAGGTTCTGCCAGTTTCTTCCATATGATATGTACTTATTAACATTTACCTGATTAGCCCAGGAATAATGTGCACCATGAGCACCCATTGTTATCCCCTGGCCGGTTCCGGTTCCTTTATATACTACCTCTGTGTGTCCTGAACCGTTAGATCTTCTGTGAAGTATATCCCCCGGTTCCCATTCCACAGTGTTAGGATTATGTCTTTTCCATCCTGCTTTCTTTAGTTCTGCTTCCTCATTGCCGGTATAAAACCATGGATTATAACTGTAAAATCCTGCCTTTGTCATGGCCCAGGAAATCAAAGAACTGCAGTCACAGTATGTCCTCTTGGTTGAGTTTAGCTTTATCGTAGCCCTCTTTGGCTGACTGTATCCAACATTTGGATCATCACAGGCAGCCTTTACAAATCTTATAAAATCAGAAAGTTTACTCATTCTGTACCTCCTAATTTTGAGATCAATTTTTCGATTGCCATCTGCAGCAGTTTATTGGTTTCTGTCATTTCCTTCAGTGTCGTATTCTGCATATACAACAGGAAAATACACATTACAATAGGAAATCCAAGGCTCCCCACCATGCTGACAATTACATCCGGTTCCATAATCATTCCTCCTTCCAATAAAAATAGGGATAGATTTCTCTATCCCCATATTATTATGTTTTTTTATGATTGTCTAGTTTAACAGATCCTCGATCTGGTCATTAATGAGCTCCTGTTCTTCCTCCGTAAATTTTACATAATAGTATTTCCAATATTTTCCATCTTTTCCCTTATAGCCCGGAAATGCAATCCAGAAATATTCCCCATCTTCATCCACTCCGGTCTTTCTAGTCAACCTGTACAAGATCACACCATTATAGATCATATTGAAACCAACATCACCACTCTCGAATCTAATCGCGTGCTCTACCTTAATGTTACCACTTGTGTTCTTTCTTGCTCTTGTCATTTTTTCTTCTCCTTTTGTTTTATGCAAGTTTCAATGATTCTATGTAATGCTAGTTACTAATTTTGATAACCAGCGCATTACCAACTGCATTAAATGATTCAACGCAATAATCAGCATATTGATAAGGGAAATCTACAAACGGTCCTGCAAAAAATATTTTCCCGTCAATAGCATCTTTTAAAACTACTTTGCATTTTGAATCTGCCATAACAAAAACTGTTTTTAATAACATACTATATCCTCCTTGTCAGCTGAGTTAATTAGTTTTCACATTTATTGTAATGGATTTGCAAGGAATTGTAAATTGTTAAAACTGCACAATTATAACCGGAAATGTTTCTTATAATTCATAATGAGGTCATAGATCATATAGGAATCAAACTTTACATGGTCATTAATGCAGGCTTCCTGCAGATCCAAAACCTGCTCCAAATAAAACCGCCTGTAATCATTATCTAAGGACAGGTCATAAGAAGGTAACTTTTTACCTGCTTTGCTTTTCGTGACATAGTATCCCTTTTCCTCATTATAATAAACATAAGTCCATGAATTTTTATAATGGAACCTGTACAGGGGGCGGAAATTTTTCATGTTCTTTTTCTCTACGTTGCTAGTGTCATTGTAAGCAAACTTATTCTCCAGCGACATTGCTAACCACTTTGTACCGGCCATTGCTTTATAGATAATACTCTTTTCTTCCTGCTTCCGGAACTCTGCATTATCGTTTAACAAATGGATAAAAATGCCTCTATCCTGCTGTTCCGTGATATATAAATTTCTCCTGTCCATCTCTGCCACAACATCTGTGATCTCCAGGACATTAAACAGGGGATTAGATAATTCTGTGGCATTTGCAAGGGCTACCAATTTCAAAGGTTCCCGGCCTCTATGTTCCCTGTCTCTGGCGATCGTTTTGTACAGATCAAGTACCTGCTCCCCTTCCTGTCTGCTGATCCTCTCCCATTCCCTCGGAATAAACTCATCAAAGATCATCCATTCTGTATCTGACAGATCGAAACCTTTAAACTTTGTCACACCTGACAGGGCTACAATATAACCGATCAGTCTTTCATCATCATAAAAACCACCGATACCTTTACGGATCAGCCTGGCTTCTACATTGATGTCAAGATCCCGGTTGATTGCCTTGAATGGAGAAAGATCAAAATAATCATTATTCTTACCACCGGCACAAATAAGATCTACATCATCCATTGTCCGTTTGATAAAAGTGAACATCCTGTCATTCAGATAACAGCTTTTTAAAGTTCCATAAGTTTTTCCTGTGTTACGGCCTCCACAGATTATATACGCCCAGTTATGCGGATACATTATCATATCTGTATCTATGTTATAATAATAGTCTTTAGAAATCTTCATAATCTATCACCTCTATTTCTTCTGTCCAGATCTGTTGCCAGTTAAGTAGTTTAATGGATGATAATTCATAAGGGCATGGAGTCAGATCTACACTGTCTGCATAGATAATACCTTTTCTTTCATATATATCATCTGCAGGTATGTAGGTATGTAATAACTTACCGGTTTCTTCACCTGGGAATATGAAACCCTCTTTAAAATTATTAATATCATTTCTTAGACATTCAACTCCCTTCTTTGGTACCCCGGCGACAGTGATATGTAATTTACCATCAGAGCCCCGGCCACAGTATCTTTTAGCTCCCATATACTTAAATTCGCTGTAAACATCATCCGGGCCATGTTCGGCAATTCCTAACCAGTAATCCCTGCCATTGGCATATACAGACCCATAACCATTATCTTTTAATTTCTTTTTGCATCCTTCATTGTAGGCCTGCAGCTGCTTCGGATCCATTCCCAGACCATAACAGGAATCTGTATCTGAGTATAACCATATGTCAAAACACTTGCCTAACAGAAAAAGGTTCCTGCAGGCATAGGAAGTGACCCATACTCCCCATTGATAGGGAAGTATCTTTCTTTTATTATCCAAGTACTCATCATACTTTTCCTGTGTATATGTATCTTCTTTTTTCCATTCTCCTGTTACATAATCTTCCTCAATGTCTGCAGTAAACACACGTTGCACCATCATCCCATAGATACTATTTATCGTTGCTTTACTGATCGCATAAAGTACAGGATCCTTGCCCTTTAGCTCTGATTTGTTCCGAAAACATTCAAACACATAATCAGTCAGCCACCTGGGAAGATATGATTTATAAGAGATCATCACATTTGTAAGCACATGATAATCACTGTCATACATACTGTTAATGATCTCTATGTCCGGATCTGTTACCCATATTTCCATATATGCAGCACAAAGCACCCTTCCATTATCCAGTACAGGATTGATGATCTTAACAGCTTTACTGTACTGCAGATATGGCATCGGTTGTGTGTCATCCTTTAAACGTGGTTTCACTAAACATAATTTACCATAGTAGGCATAGTTTTTACTCTCCAGGACTTCTGACATAGTGCAGTCTTTATAGGCTGTAAATTTCTCCATTGGGAATTTTTCCGATAACATAATATAAGGATAGCTTGAGGCAAAATCTGCAGCCTGTATCTTATCATAACCAAACTCATGTAATATTGTCTGGTCTATCGTGAAGTTCACATAATGTCTGTTACCATGTGTATAACCACCATGAAAACATTGCTCAAGATTAAGATGATCCTTAAAATCAGATGCAAGGTTAAGAAACTTCTCCTTTGCTCTGTTCTTCTTTCCTCTTTTTATGACCTGCTCCCTGGGGATCCCTGTTGCTGTCATATGGATACTTGAAGGAGTTTTATGATGTATCATGCAATGCCTGTCCAGAGCCTCAACACCGGCCAGTGTATCATGCTCTATATACTCCAATTCTTCAGGACTAAAATGTTCCTGTTGGCCTCTTATCTTGTCATAATCCCATTTACCGGTTGCTTTTTTGTGCTTAACATCCATGTCCTTGGCCCATTTTTCCAAAGATCTCTGAGCCAATATAAGACTGTCTTTCAGGATAAAATGATCCCATTGGATGTATATTGGATAATGTGGTTTTGTGTTTAATTGCCTCCGGGGGCTGCCAAACTCCTGCAGCATGAATTTCCTTATGAACTCCCAGTCATAGGACAGGTTATGAAAATAAATGTAAGTCTCTTTTCCCCTCATGTTATCACAGATCTTCCGGATGCAGTATGCAAGCTGATCCGGGCTTCTGCCCCATAAAGTAACAATATTATGATGTGCGGCCCGGATTGATATTGTCCAGGCCACAACATAATTGATGACAGGAATCGGTTTCCCATCCTCTCCTATAATGTTTTTATGTGCCTTGCTTGTTTCTGTATCAGCCATTACAAAACAATCATTATAGCTGATGTCATGCATTTTACCTGGCTTATAATGGTATCTGATCTTATTTAAGATAGTAAAATCATAATCCTCATAATAAACCATCTTATATTTTATGGAACGTATACTTGCTTCATATTCAGAAACAACTTTCATACTCCTAACCTTCCAAGTTCCGCAAAGTTGATGCCCGGCAGTGCCTGAGCTATAAGATGATTAACTTCGGCCTCATCAGATATGCGAAACTCTTTATCATTTTTTAGTGCTGCAGTTATCTGTCTCTTTGTCATTCCGCTCTTTTGAATGGATCCAATCATCTTAACAGCTGTCTTGGATCCGTATTGCCTGGATAACTTCTCCCAGGTTTTACTTTCAAAGAATTTCCCCATGTCCTGCCAGTCAAGATCTAGGCCATATCTCTCGTTTATGGTATCTGCTTCCCTCTGCCACAGCTGTGTTACAGATCTCTTGGATGCAGAGGGAGCCTGCAGGAATCTCCGAATGTCATTCATCTTGGCAACAATACCCTGAGTTGTTGAAGGAGGTTTAGTATTCCAACGTGTCCTTCCTTCTCCTGACCATCTCTTTATATCATGCATTGCATCAGAATATGCCCAATTTTTTATGTTTTTATAACCGGCCTGTTCGGATAGTTTCTCAAGTGATAACAGACGCTTATCCGCTGTATTGGCAAGTCTCTTGTACTCCTTATATAATTTCTCATATGTAGGAGTCCAAATTGTATCCGGCATTTTCTTGCCCATTATTCATCACCTCCCCATAACCACTTTGGATCTACATCATAATCCTCACAGATCCGGAAAAACATAATCAAGTTTGGAAGATAATCACCACGCAACCAGTTATAAACAGTGTTAGGACTGATACCCAATTCAGAAGCAAATTGGGCCGGCATGAGCTTATGTTCTACTAACAGATCAAAAAATCGTTCAGAAAACTTGTTATTCATTTTATCACCTCCCACATATCAGCACATCCTCTGCAACACTCAAAGCAAAGGTCTTGACCGTTCTTTTTCCCACTTGCACCCATCGCAGGTCAGTTGTTCCGGCTGAAACTGTTCGGACGGTAATTTCTCAACATCTGCAACAATTGCCCATGTATCTTCTATGCTTATGTCAAGGTTGTAGTAGCTGTTTTTAACCAAATCAATAACGTCCTGTCGTTTGATTAAGTCATCATTTTTGTTGTCGGATTTCAGCCAACCCATTGTATCCAGATATGAAATAACTCCAAGTGACGTTTTGGCAATATGTTTTTCTTCCATCCATTGATCTGCCTTATCAGCAAGGTCCTTGCGATCTGTAAAAAGCATTTAATCACCTCCTATAAATAATTATCATTGATAAACTCCCGGATGTCTTTTACAAGCCACCATACACCCCATGCAATAATACCCTGTGAGATCAAAAACAAAATCATCATATTTCTATCCTCCTATAAATACATAAAATAACCTACATGATAATATTACAACAAGTTGCAGTAGACATAA
>Ga0310691_10005121_pt1 | contig 14441 bp, 12 predicted proteins | sample 176DNAGHGlowgp2_FD_203887 | JGI IMG/M metagenome (GOLD analysis project Ga0310691, IMG submission 203887) | Sheep rumen microbial communities from Palmerston North, Manawatu-Wanganui, New Zealand - 1766 DNA GHGlow gp2 (v2) (version 2) | ecosystem: Host-associated > Mammals > Digestive system >... | reverse complement strand
GCGTCCTCCTTATTTATTTTTGATAAGTGTATTTCTCTAAGAGTTTCAGCGTGCGCAGTATCTCGGCCACGTTCATGGCGAAGGCCATGGCACCGCGTCCGTGGAACGGCGGGTTGCCGTCGAAGAGCTCGCTGATGGTTCCAAGAGCATGATAGTTAATCTCGTCTTCGTAGCCCACCATCTGGCGCTCGATGAACGACAGGCGGGTGCGCTTGTAGAGTTTCAGGCAGGCCTCCATGTAGAAGCCGCCGAGCCAAGGCCAAGCCGTACCCTGATGGTAGGCGTAGTCACGCTGCGTCTGGGGTCCGACGTACATGGGGTTGTAGCCGCCGCTCTTGGGCGACAGCGAGCGCAGGCCCTTGGGGGTGAGCAGCTCGCGGGTACAGATGTCGACGACACTCTTCTTCTGGTCCTGCGACAGGGGTGAGTAGTCGAGTGCCACGGCAAAAATCTGGTTGGGGCGAACGCTCCAGTCCATCATGTTGCCGTCGACATAGTCGAGCAAGTAACCGTATTCATTGACGAAGGTTTCCACGAACGACTGCTTGCACAGCCCGGCACGCTCCTCTAACTGGGCGGCGAGTTTCTTGTCGCCAAACTCTGCTTCAAGGGCGGCACAGAACTTCAGGGCATTGTACCACAGGGCATTGAACTCGACGATGTAGCCCGAACGCGGCACTACGGGACGGCCGTTGGCCGTGGAGTTCATCCAGGTGATGGCCTTGTCGCGGCCGTTGGCGTAGAGCAGTCCGTTCTCGTCGAGGCGCATATTCTTATTGCCGCCGTCGATGACGTACTTCACTATATCCTTCACCAACTTGCCGTACATCTTGTAGCCTTTCTCCAGACCGGCATCCTTGGCATACTGCTGGATGGCCCAGACGGCCCACAGGGGTACGTCGGGATGCTCTATCTCATAAATCTTCACGCTCAGAGGCTTGTCATCCATGAACTCGCGGAGCCCCTTCTCGGCTGTCTTCATCACGTGCTCGAAGTAGTCCTGCTCGCCAATGGCCAGCGTCAGACCAGGCAGTGCAATGAACGTATCGCGAGCACGGGCCTTGAACCAGGGATAGCCGGCCAACAGGTAGCGGTCGTCACTGTCGTCAAGATGCTCTGGCGAACTGCCGCTGCGACGGTCGCGGAAGTGGAACTGATGGGCAGCTGCCACTAAGCAGTGGTAGAAGTTGTCGCGAGGCTGGCGCAGGTCCATTTCCTTCTGGAAGAGGGCCTTCAGCGTAGAACTCTTAATCTCCTTCGTGGAAGCGGCAAAGACTATGCTCTCACCCTTCTTGATAGACACCTCGAAATAGCCGGGAACATACAGGTCCTCATTGGAGGCATAGCCGCGCTCCTGCTCCTTGGGATACTCCACGCCACGGTACCAGTCGGGCTGGAAGACAAACTCGTTCTTCTTGTTGAACTGCATATAGAGGTCGGGATAGCCGGCATACATACAGGTCTTGATACCATTGTCCACTTCATGGTACTCACGCGAGGCTGTAGCATTCTCGTGTGTGAACTGGCGGACAGAACGGAAGGCCAGGAAGGGACGGAAACGAAGCGTGGTGGCAGAATGGGCATCCTCCAGGGTGTAGCGAATAAGGATACGGTCCTCATAGGTCTGGAAGATGGTCTCACGCTTCAAGATGACACCTCCCACGCGGTAGATGGTGGTGGGTACTACGTCACAAGAAAACTCACGGATGTACTTGTGACCCTTAGGGCTGAAATTGTTGCCCTGATACTTGTGGAGTCCGAGGTTGAACTCTGCTCCGTGCTGGATGACCGTACAGTCGAACGACGAGAGCAGCACATGGTTCTCGTCGTCGAGTTCAGGTACAGGAACTACCAGCAAACCGTGGTACTTACGCGTATTGCAGTCTACCAACGTAGACGCGCTATAGGCTCCCGAACGGTTTGTACGAAGCAATTCACGACGCAACGACTCCTCAAGGTTAGTCATTACAGCTTTTTCTAATCGTAAATAACTCATAGATCCTATTTTAATGTATTTATTTGTTTTAGGTTTTTAAATCCTCTTCAAAAGTACACATTTTTACGTGTACTACAAAAAAAAAAGGGTATTTTTTTTGAAAAACACCCTTTTTTACGCTTCTTTCACATTTCAGCAATAAACCGCCCGCTCACCATGACTGCTATTCGGGAATAAGAAAATTCAGGGTCTCTTGCTCAATGGTGATACGATATGAGCCAACGGGAGTGCCCAACAGACGGCCGTCAACTCCCACCAGGGCATGCGGCGCGTCCTCAACCACCACCTCACGGGTGCGATAGGGATGGACGCTACGATGATTCAGGAACCGACCGGTGATGAGCAGCCACAGACCTTCGAAGATTTGCAACACCTCGGCACGATAGACCAGCGAGACATCAAGCATCCCACTGTAGGGTACGGCACTGGGTGTCTGACCATAGCCGGGGCCACTGCCCACACACATGGTCATCACCTTGCGGTCCACCGTATCGTGGTTGATTTTCACCCGCATCTTATATTCCATGCGGTGGAATATCATGAGAAAGATACTGACAACGAACGACAACGTACGCGAACCCAACAGCGAACGGGCCTGACGGCGCAGGTTCATCACGTCGGCAATGAGCCCGACGTTGACGCAGTTCAGGAAATACCGGCGGCACTGCTCGCCCTGCTTGTTTGTGTAGTGGATGCAGCCCACATCGATGGTGCGCACGCGATGCATAGACAGCCAGTCGACGGTCTGTTCCACATTACCCTCCTTGAAGTCCCAGTAGCGGGCAAAGTCGTTCACCACGCCATTGGGAATGACGCCCAGGGCTATCTGATCGCGCACAGCCTTCTCCTCCCTCATCAAGCAGTTCACGGCATCGTTCAGTGCCGAGTCGCCACCCGCTACAACAATGGTCTTGTAGCCGTTATGAATAAGCATGGTCATCAGCCGCTCCACACTGTCTGCCGACTCGCTCTGCACAAAGTCGTACTGAACGCCACGCTCGTCAAGCACCCGCTGCAGCTTCTCGCGCTGCTTGTTGCCGCTTCCTTTAGGGCAATAAAGTAAGCCCCACCGTGTCTGTTCTACTGCCATTATCTGTTATTTTGCTGTGTCTTCCTGCTTCAGCAGGGTCGCCTCGTCCTCTGTCAATGACAAGCTCTTGACGATAACTTCCAACGGAACACCATTTGCCTTCAGACTCCGCGCATTTGCTAATCGTTCCTCGGCACGACCTTCTACATAGCCTTCGGCACGACCTTCGGCACGACCTTCGGCACGACCTTTCTCCAAGCCCTCGGCACGGCCTTCTGCATGGCCTTCCAGCTTTCCTTCGCCACGAGCTGTCACTATCTGGTCGGCCAAAATAACCCGGTCGTCAATATAGCGGCGGTAGGCTATCTGCTCGTCACGGCTCATGCGGGCAAATAACAGCTTCTGCCGAGCCTCCTGCAGCCCCGGCGCATTGGCATCCTCGGGTATCTCCGTGTTAGCCAGGAAGTAGCACCACTGCTCCAGCGGCACCTTCGACCATCGGTTGAAGTCGTTCACCTTCAGGATAATGTATTCAGGAAACAGCTTATAGACAGCATCCACACCGAACTTCTGCTGCTGGAACGTCGAGAGCTGCAACACGTCGCCGTAATGCTCGCCACGGAACTCCGTGCGGCCACGATAGACGAAGTCCTTACCCTGACCCAGGTCAAAATAGACAATGTTGATGCTATACACCTTCTTGACGTTCTCGTAGTTCTTGCCACTGTCGATGTATTCCGTCACCAGTTTTGACGCACCGAACAGGATGCGCTGGAAGTAGGCATACTCCGACTCGCCTTGCACCTCGACCAACAGCAGCTCGCCGTCCTCGTCTTCGGCCAGCAGGTCGACACGGTTCTGCTTCGCATCGTCACGATCCTTGTTGCCCTCACTCTCTAACAGGCGGTGAATCTTCACCGGACGGTCCAGCAGGGTAGATATAAAGCCTTCCAGCACCCCAAAGTTCGCTTTGTCGCGCAACAGGCGCTTCAGTGCCCAGTCGAAACAGATAAAAGTCTTGTCTCTCATAATCCTTTTTCTCCCTTTTGGCGACAAAGTTACGAAAAAAAGAGGGCAATGCAAAAATTTTCATTCTTTTTTTGCCGAGACAAAGTGACTTCATCGACTTCATCGATTTATCAGCATAGTTAAAAACAAAGCAATACACTATCCGTTATCATGCAGACTGCCCTCGTTAAAATCGTAAACTCGCCGAGTTTGCTGAGTATACAGACTTACTGAACCTACAGTTTTAACGCACGGGGCGCACGGATTGACCCCAGTCGCGGTCGTCGCCGCTCATGCCCCATCCTCCCGAATAGATGTTCATTTCCCACGCTTCGCCAGGGCTGGTATCGCTGAGCGTCGATGACCAGAAGTAGGCGCCCGAGCCTACTTTGCTCGAGCCCTTGCGGTAGCCCGCAGCGGGAATGAAGATGGTACCGCCGTTAGGCCCCGTAAACTTACGAACGCTCACTCCGTTCTGTGTTGTCCAGACTGAAGTGCATTTATTTCCGAGTTCTTTACACTGAATACGTGTCGGCATGCGCCACGGTGCACCCCAGTTGGCGGTGGCGGCATCGTAGCCAGTGCCGGCAATGTCACTGCCGATGTTCACAAAATTACCATTCTGATAATACTGGTACGTTTCCTTGCTATACACGCTCTTCGGACTGGTCTCGCCCCAGGCATAGTAGCTGCCATAGTCCTCAGGAGTAGAGGCCCCCACGTTGCAGCAGGCCCACTTCGTGCCGCTCGGCAGGCCCAGGTCTATCATGTGAGGATGGTTGGCGTCTGGACAGGTGGTGTAGGTATCGCCTCCACCGCCACCAGGATTAACACCGCCACCTCCGCCATCGCTACGCTCACGAAAATATGTACGGGATATGTCCTCTACATTGAAAACGGTTTCGGAACCGTCGGTTTTCTCTACCACCATTTCGTACTTTTTCTGACCAAAGGCTGTGAACTGGAAAAGGCCAACAAAGGCCATTGATAATATCATTCTCTTCATAATAATCTGTTTTTGTTTACTTGTTGATAATCTTAATTGTTTGGTTAGGTGTGCTGACAATGTACATTCCCTTGGGAAGTGCATCAAGACTGACATCTGCACGGCCTGATGCATCTACAGAATGGCGGCTTACGAGGCGACCGTCTGTCGTATAGACACGAACCTCAGCACCACGGACAAGGCCACTAAACGAGACGCGGCCGTTAGAAAACTGCGGAGCAACAGCCACAGGTTTAATGCCTGTTGTTTCATCGTATGCTGTGTATCCGTCAACGTCAGCCAAAGGGAAGATAATTGTGGTCATGTCGCTTGTGACAACCATGTCTTCACCCCAAAAGGTAATGACGGGGTGCATGGCTAATTCCAGAATAGTCTCATTGCCACTCTTCTGCTTGATAACGATGCGGGCATCGTCAGCATAAGCAGTCACTGCGACCAGGAACGATAGAATTAGAAATAATCGTAACTTCATGAATGTTAAGTTTGAGAATAAGAAAAGGCGTGCAACCATCCGATGCTTATTCTCATATCTGGTACCGCCAAGTAACCATGTAACCAAACAAGCAAGAACAGTTCACGCCCATTGAACGTGAACCTTCTGTTCCACTTGCTCTCGGTTACGAATTTTGGCGGTTTCGATATGAGAGAGACAAGAGCAGAAAGCTCAAATTATCTAAAAAGTACGAACAGGAGTGCGACGCGCAATTCTTGGGTTAATGAAATTGTTTGTTCGTTTCTCCTTTTTGGGAGGGCAGCACCTGGTGCCAACGACGCTCCCTAACTTTTCTTTTGTACTGTCTGGTTCTTAATATAGGTTTTTATCGTTATACAATAATATTTGGTTTACTTTCTCTTCCATCGGCAGCATGGCATCAATCCAATGGATGGTGAAGCCGCGGCGCTCCATGCCCCGGAACCACGTCATCTGGCGCTTGGCAAACTGGTGAATGGCTATCTCTAACTGGCGGAACATCTCGTCGTACGACAGTTGCCCGATGACGTACTGCGTCACGAACTTGTACTCCAAGCCATAATAAATAAGGTCATCGGCAGGAATTCCTTCTTCCAGGAGTCCTCTTACCTCGTCAATCATTCCTTCCTCCAGACGGGTCTTCAGCCGGCGGGTAATCTTCTCGCGGCGTGCCTCACGGTCAATGTTCACACCAATGATGAGCGAGTCGATGGGCGGCAGCTCACGCTTAGGCATAGGAGTATGCAGGTTATATTCCTCTATCTCTATGGCGCGGATAGCCCGCTGACAGGAGTCTACATCCGTGGTATTGTGCATCACAGAGCCGTTCTTTTGCTTCAGTTCGCGCAGCATTTCCGTCAGTTCGTCCAACGACTTGCCTTCCAGACGGGCTCGCAACTGAGCGTTTTGAGGAACGGGCGACAGCCGGTAGCCCTTGAGCACAGCCTCGATATAGAGTCCCGTGCCTCCGCAAAGAATGGGTGTCTTGTCCCTACCTATTATATTATTATAAGCGTCGAAGAAATCCTGCTGATATTGGAACAGGTTGTACTTTGTGCCAGGCTCGGCTATATCAATGAGGTGGTAGGGGATGGTTATAGTTGAGAGTTGAGAGTTGAGAGTTGAGAGTTCAACGGTATAGTCCGCCAGGTCTTTCCCCGTGCCGATGTCCATGCGGCGATACACCTGACGGGAGTCGGCAGAGATGATCTCTCCGTCGGTTCTCAGTGCCAGAGCAGCAGCCAGTGGCGTCTTGCCACTTGCCGTAGGTCCAAGTATGGTAATCATCCGTTTTGGCATAGTCCGTCAGAAAGCAACAAAACCATTATCTCTTATTGTCCTAAGCGTCAGCAAACACTTTGCCGTCATCCAGTGTTACCTGCAATGGTGTGTATTCAGAATGAAAGTCGTTCTGCAGACGTTCCAGATAGCGGCGGCACTCCCAGTGACACATGGGCAGGTCGTGCAACAGGTAATTGCCACAGGTCTCAGGTGTGGTGGCAGGAACCTCCTGCTGGGTGAGTATCCACTCCAGACACTCAATGGTCAGCTCTCGCATCTGTTCCACATCGTACTGTCCGGTCATGACAATATACATTCCCGTCAGACAGCCCATAGGGCCAACGTACACCACATCGTCCTTCGCTCTTGAGTTGCGGAACCAGGTAGCCATCAGGTGCTCTATGCTGTGCATAGCAGCAGGGGCCACGGCGGGTTCACGGTTAGGTTCGGTGATGCGGAGGTCGAAGGTGCGGAACTGCCTGTCGTCGCGCGACACATAGATGCCCGGCTTCAAATGGGTATGGTCTATTGTAAAGCTCTGTATTACTTCCATCGTTTTTTATCTTTTGTTTTGCAAAAGTAGCAAAAAAATGCCGTTTGACAAAATCAAACGGCACTATTTTTAAGCATTTTGCTGTTTATGCTTATTTCAGCTCAGCGAGGTACTTAATGGTGCGAACCATCTGAGAAGTGTAAGAGTTCTCGTTGTCGTACCAAGCAACCACCTGAACCAGTGAGTTGCCATCGCCAATCTTGCTGACCATGGTCTGGTTAGCGTCGAAGAGCGAACCGAACTTCATACCGATGATGTCGCTGGAAACGAGCTTCTCCTCGGTGTAACCGAACGACTCGTTGGTAGCAGCCTTCATGGCAGCATTGATACCCTCAACAGTCACCTCACCCTTGACAACAGCGTGCAGGATGGTGGTAGAACCGGTGGGAGTGGGAACGCGCTGTGCAGCACCGATCAGCTTACCGTTCAGCTCAGGGATAACCAGACCGATAGCCTTAGCAGCACCAGTAGAGTTAGGAACGATGTTCTGGGCACCGGCACGGGCACGCTGAACATCACCCTTGCGCTGAGGACCGTCGAGAATCATCTGGTCGCCAGTGTAAGCGTGAACAGTTGTCATGATACCGCTCTGGATGGGAGCAAAGTCGTTCAGAGCCTTGGTCATGGGAGCCAGACAGTTGGTGGTGCAAGAAGCGGCCGAGATAACGGTGTCGGCGGGAGTCAGGGTCTTGTGGTTCACGTTGTAAACGATGGTGGGCAGGTCGTTGCCGGCAGGAGCCGAGATGACAACTTTCTTAGCACCAGCGGTCAGGTGGGCAGAAGCCTTCTCCTTAGAAGTATAGAAACCAGTGCACTCCAGAACAACGTCTACGTCCAGCTTGCCCCAGGGCAGCTCAGCAGCGTTAGGAATAGCATAGATGGTAATCTTCTTACCATCGACAACTATGAAGTCCTCACCAGCCTCAACAGTGTGCTTGTTCTCGCCGAACTTGCCACAGAAACCACCCTGAGCGGTGTCATACTTCAGCAGATGAGCCAGCATCTTGGGGCTGGTCAAATCGTTGATTGCTACTACTTCATAACCTTCAGCCTCGAACATCTGACGGAAAGCGAGGCGACCAATACGGCCGAAACCGTTAATAGCTACTTTTGTCATTTTTCTACTTAATTATTAAATGGGTTATACTAAAAATTCAACTTTTTAATGCTTTTTGAGCACTTTTTTCTCATTTCGAGTGCAAAGTTACAAAAAAATTCTTATATTTGCAGTTGATTTCATTCTTAATAAAACAAAAAATAAGAAATAAGAAATAAAAATTAGCATAAGTCAAGGACTACTTTCCGAGATTGCTAAACGCAGATTACAAAATAAAACATTATACGTTAAACATTAAAAATTAAGTATTATGGGATTTATCAGTGAATTCAAGGAGTTTGCCATGAAGGGCAACGTTATGGACATGGCTGTCGGTGTCATCATCGGCGGTGCTTTCGGTAAGATTGTGTCGAGTCTGGTTGACGACATTCTGATGCCGATCATCGGTGTTATCACGGGTGGAGTCGACTTCACCAACCTCATTGCCAAGGTTGGCGATGCCGAGGTGAAGTACGGTGTTTTCATCCAGAACATCATCGACTTCCTCATTGTAGCCTTCTGTATCTTCCTGATGATTAAGGCTATGAACAAGCTGAACCGCAAGAAGGAAGAGCCCGAGGTCCCCGCAGCTCCCGCCGATCCCACCCAGGAAGAGTTGCTGGCAGAGATTCGCGACTTGCTGAAGGCGAAGTAAGTCAAGAAAACAACGTTTTCCCATCATATAAGGTGGCATTTCCTTGCTGCCTTATATTTTTTTGCTTACCTTTGCAGCCGAATATAATAAAGTAAGAAAATAAGGATAACATTTAGAAGACGCTTATGGAAAAAACATTAGACTTCAAGCCCAAATTCATTGAGGCCATACGCCACTACGACAGAAAGACGCTGACAGCCGACATCATGGCAGGCATCATCGTGGGCATCGTTGCCCTGCCCTTGGCCATCGCCTTCGGCATAGCCAGCGGTGTAAGCCCAGAGAAAGGCATCATTACGGCCATCGTCGCCGGTCTGGCCATCTCGTTGTTTGGTGGTTCGAAGGTCCAGATAGGTGGTCCCACTGGAGCTTTCATCGTTATCGTGGCCGGCATCATCGACCAATACGGTATCCAGGGTCTCACCATTGCCACGCTGATGGCCGGCGTGTTCCTCATACTGCTCGGTGTGTTGCGCCTGGGCACCATCATCAAGTACATCCCCTACCCCATTGTCGTAGGCTTCACCAGCGGTATTGCCGTCACCATCTTCACCACGCAGGTGAAAGACCTGCTGGGTCTCAGCATCAGCGACCTGCCTTCCGACTTCATCGAGAAGTGGATTGCATATATATATAATATAGGTACTGCAGACCCTTGGTCGGCACTGGTGGGTGTCCTTAGCGTCGTTTTGATTGCTGTATGGCCCATGTTGGCACGCTTCTTCCACCTGTCACCGCTCAAGGCACTGCCGGGTTCGCTGGTGGCCATTATACTGATGACCATCGCCGCCCTGCTGCTCAAGCATTATGCCGGCATCAGCAGTATTGAAACCATCGGCGACCGCTTCAGCATCAACGCCGCCCTGCCCGGTGCCGTTGTGCCCGAACTGTCGTGGGAGGTCATTAAGTCACTGGTAGGTCCCGCCATCACCATCGCCGTGCTGGGAGCCATCGAGTCACTGCTCTCGGCCACTGTAGCCGACGGTGTCATTGGCGACCACCACAACTCCAACACCGAACTTATCGGTCAGGGTATTGCCAACCTGACATCGCCCATCTTCGGAGGCATCCCCGCCACTGGAGCCATCGCCCGCACCATGACCAACATCAACAATGGCGGGCGCACACCCGTGGCCGGCATCGTTCACGCCGTAGTGCTACTGGTTATCTTCCTCTTCCTCATGCCTTTGGCGCAGTACATCCCCATGGCCTGCCTGGCCGGCGTACTCGTCGTTGTGGCTTACGGCATGAGTGGCTGGCGCTCGTTTCTGGCCATGACGCGCAACAATCCGAAGAGTGACGTCACCGTGCTGCTGCTGACCTTCTTCCTCACCATCGTCTTCGACCTCACCATCGCCATCGAGTTTGGCCTTATTCTGGCCTGTCTGCTCTTCATGCGCCGTATGGCTGAGACCACCGATGTTCATGCTGTGCTCAACGAGATAGACCTTAACGAAGATGCCGACATGCAGTCTGGCAACCTTGAACACCTCGTCATCCCTGACGGTGTGGAGGTTTACGAAATCAACGGTCCTTACTTCTTCGGTGCAGGCAGCCGCTTCGAGGACATCATGGCTCGCTATGGCAGCCGCCCCAAGGTCCGGATCATCCGTATGCGTAAGGTGCCCTTTATTGACTCTACAGGACTCCACAACCTGGAGAACATGTGCCAGATGAGTCAGCGCGAAGGCATCACCGTGGTGCTCTCAGGGGTTAACGAAAAGGTAGGCAACGTGCTGCGCCGCAACAACTTCCAGCAAATACTGGGCGACGAGAACATCTGCAACCATATTGACCTCGCACTGGAGCGTGCCCGTCAGATTGTGTCGTAATTACAACTGAGGGTCTGTGTCAAAATGCAACAACATCCCCTTCTTAGAAAGAAGTCACGTCATTTTGGCAAGAATCCCTATTCATAGTCTTTCTTGCGTTTGGGATTCATCGGGAACCAGCCTTTCAGCACACGGCGGCGTTGGGCGAAGAGTTCACCGATGCCCCACAGCGCAGAGGCACCGAAGACGCCTACCACCGATGACACAATGGTATTTTCGATAAATAAGGCTCCTATGAGGCACGCCAAACCTATGAACAGATAGACCACCCATGGCCTCGTGCCCCAATAATACTCGGTCTTGATGACGACAGGATGCCAGATGCCAATGGTCAGAAACGTGCACACTGCGATAATAATTCCTGTGAAATACATAATACTCCTTGCTGTTTTTTCATTCGTCCAAAAGATACTGATTCCTTATTTGCGCCCGCAAAAGTAGACATTTTCAATGAAAACGCCAAACTTTTCCAGCACGAAGTCAACAAGAACCCTCACTTTTAGGTATTGCACGTTCCGGCATTTCTTATTACCTTTGCACCCGTAAAACCGTTATTATCCACATAAAAACAATGATGCCTACGCAACGATGCGTTGCATCTATTACAAGACACATCATCATAAAGTATTTGTTTAGTTTAGTGAACAGAAAGGGCTTGCCGCGATGGCAAGCCCTTTTTTACTCTTTAAACATGTTGTATTCTTCTTGTGTGATGACCGTACTATATCCGCCAATCTGTTCTTCGTTCTCATGCCGGTTGATGCCTGCATACGAAAGGCTACAGTCTTCATACCGCTTGAACTTATAGACAGCATCATTCATCAGTGCCTCGTTGAACACATTGAGGCTTACCAACAATGAAAAGTCCTGTTTTGTCAAACCCGTTACGCGTTCAAACAGTTTTGGCTCCAGTTGCAGAATAACGTCTTTCAGCGAATACTCCCGATAGTCTGTCAGATACATGAAGATAGGTATGCGCGTGGCAAACTTCATCAGTTTCTCTTGTATCTGTCTGCGCTTGCTCTTGATCTCCTTTTCTGCATCGCTCAGTTCTTTCTTCTCCTTGGTTGTTAACCCTTCCTCGTGTTCCTTACGCTTCTTCTTGATAGCATCTGTTTTGTTGATGATGGTCTCGATATCCTGATTTAACGAACGGAATCCCTCTATCTTCATCAAGGCTGCCATTGCCTCCTTGTTATTCATGAGTCGCTGAAGCGTGAAGTTGTCCACATTCACCAGCAAGGCACTTTCCCAACGGCGCGCCAAGAGTGTAGCCGACGTGTTGTTCATCGCCATATCGAGCACGTCGCTTGCCGAAAGAGCTTTCATCACCCCGTTATCATAACACAACACAGGCAGGAAACGGATGAAGTCATCGACACACCTCTCTGGATTACCCTCTTCCACATTCAGTTGACAAGCATAGTCGGCCACCTTCCTCAACGCTCTGTTGGGCGCAAAGTCGAAAACATAGCACACCTCCTTCAAAATCTCCACCCGGTTCGGATGTAGTCCGTCGACATTCGTGATGGTCCATGGCGACTGCACGCGAAACGCTGACTGGAAATAAGTCTCAGGCGACGAGGTGTCGCGCAGCATAAAGATGCCCGTCCACGGACGAACCGTTACACCTGTCGTCAGTTTTCCGCACGTCAGCGTGATGGTCTTACAATGCAGCGGGTCAGGATGCGACATGGCTTTCTCTACTGGAGGCAAGGCCTGCTGTCCGATACCCGCTTTGGTTCCGGCACACACTATGACCCTATAGTCATGATAGAAAGTGTTCTGCAGTTCTGTCAGCAGATTGCGCATGGCAAAGCATGCCGCCACGTTAGGCAGAAACCACAGCGTATGGTTCATGTTTGAATAGAGGTCGCCACTGAGGAATGGCAGCGGCGGTTTCCTGTTGCCTGCCTTCAGGTCGTTGATGGAAGTCGGCAAATATTGGCCGCGCAGCATGTCGAGCCATTTCTGCACCTCGTCGTGATGTTTGAATACGGCATCTTCGCCTTTCCCCTCAGCCTCGAAGAAAGCATTCAGATCGAACTCGTCAAACTCTCCTTCCTCTGCCACTCTCGATATTTCTGCTGGCAACTGATAAGTCAGCAACACCATCTTGGGCAGCGCGGCATATGGATTGTCAGGCTTGTCGCCCCATTTCTCCTTCTCACGCTGTTCGTCCGAATACGTCCAATTATATATCTGTTCTTCGATAAACTCACCCGAAGCAATAGCTCGAAACGGAGTACCTGAGAGATACAAGTAATGATTCGACGTGATGGGAATCAAGTCTTCGTCGAAGTAGTCGGGATTCTCTATCTCGCCGCCTAAGTCCTCGCTGACGCCAATCAGTTCTTTGGCGTTCTCGCGCCAAGCTCCGTAGTGATATTCATCCAGCACGATGCAATCCCAGTTGAATCCTCGAGCCCATTCGTGCTTCAGCTTCATACCACCGCTGGCCGTATTCTTGCCAAGAAAGTCTTGGAACGAACCGAAAACCACCATTGGTCTCGACTGGTCTGCATGCTCAAACTGATAGTCGATAGTGGCATCCTCGCTTCTGGCTATAAACTGCCACCCACGGAAGTCTACATGCGTCATCAAGTCCTCTTCCCAAGCATGAACCACAGCAGGTTTGAATGTCAGTACCAACACACGTCGCCATCCCATGCGCCGCGCCAGCTGATAAGTAGTAAAAGTCTTTCCGAAACGCATCTTGCAGTTCCACAGGAAGTGAGGCACACGACCCGCCTCCGACTTATAGCTGTCGAAATAAGCCGCCGTCTTGTCAACGGCCTTCTGCTGTTCCGGCCGCATGCCGAAGGTCTTGTCGCGGTTCCATGCCACATCTGCCCTCTCCCTGACGGCTACGATGGCCGCCCTCACCTGTTGGGGCGTGCAACGGTACCACTCTCCCTCCACGTGCCGGCATCCCATCTTCACCAGCATGCGATGCACGTCGTGGTCCATAAACGCCGTGCCGTCCTGCCGCATGGCCGATTCTTCCACCGCGATGCGATAAGGCGGTTCGCCCGGACGCACGATGTTATACTGCTGGCGCACCCGCTCCTGCACGCCAATCGTTGTGTAACCCACTTTCAGCAGTCCGCGCAGCTGTGGGTCATACTTGTCCTCATACGCATAAATCATCGGAGCCGACTCCGACTTCCGTGGGAAATAACTCTGTGTTGTTGCCATAACCTTCTATAGTTTTGTTATGGCGCTCTGATATAAGAAATTGATTAGGAGTACTGCTTAAGAAGTTCCTCAATCACCTTTTTAAGTTTCGGTAACTCGTCATTGATGACCGAGATAACAATTGCTTCATCAATATTTGCATATTCGTGGGAAATGATATTTCTCATCCCATAAATTGCATGCCAAGGTATTTCGGTGTATTTGTCTAAAGGTTTGCTATCTTCTTTCATCAGTTTACCCACGTGCTCTCCAATCACTTGCAACCTCATCACGCAAGCATTAAAAGCCATAACGCGACTTGGCGAAATCATGAA
>Ga0310691_10005120_pt1 | contig 14442 bp, 20 predicted proteins | sample 176DNAGHGlowgp2_FD_203887 | JGI IMG/M metagenome (GOLD analysis project Ga0310691, IMG submission 203887) | Sheep rumen microbial communities from Palmerston North, Manawatu-Wanganui, New Zealand - 1766 DNA GHGlow gp2 (v2) (version 2) | ecosystem: Host-associated > Mammals > Digestive system >... | reverse complement strand
TCTATCGCCATAATGCAACTGTTTTCCATTCTTATCACTGAACGAAATGGGCTTACCATCGTGGTTCTCTATAGACTTGAGATATTTAACGGTTGCGGACTTCTGCTTTCTCTTTATTGAATCAGAAATTGATTTCTCAGCATCAGCCCTAGTCATAAAGAGCTTAACAGTTGAACCATATTCATAGCCATTATTTTTCAAGCCATCCAAGTTGTATGTATAATATGCTGTGTCTAACATATCAGATGCTTTGTCCTCAAATCTGAGACTATCTAAAAACACAAAACCTAATCCATCCAAATGAATCTCAAACTGAGTTTTTTCAAACCATTCGCTGGTGTCGCTTTTTTTAGTGGCTATTGCTTTAACAACACGTGCATCAATAATGTCTTTGTTATTAATGACAAGGTATACAATATCGTTTGGCTTAAGAGAAATAAAGCATTCACCAGCTCTTAATTTCTTCTGCCATTCCAAAGCCTCTTTCTCAGTGGTAAAAAACAAGCCGCTATGACTTCTACTACCCCTTGAATGTACTTTAATGAAATATGGTGTATATTTTTTAGTTTCGCTATAGTTATTTTCATATGGAATGTAATCCTTTACCTTATCAGCATCAGATGCTTTGCATGCATTAATGTAAACCATACCATTATGATGTATATGTTTATTCTTTACCACCAACTCAACCAATTCATAGTTATTGTGATAGTCAAGCATATACATTGTATCGCCGGTTTCTTCAATCTTATATGAATAATCTTTTGAACTATAAGCATAGCGTGTCTCTATGATTCTTGATTCTCCGTTTCTTGGAGTATAAGTTTCAGTTAATAAAACCCCATTTAGCTCCTTAAATTTCTTTGCCATATAATAGTTTTCTTAATGATTTTACTTCGTCTTGGCTATAAATTATTTCATCGCAACATTCTGATGTATCATGGATTTGTCTTCCTGCACATTTCATTTTTCTAGCAATATTTGACCAAAAGTCAAACCTCTCCTTTGTTTTTCCCCAATCAAAAACGTCATTAATGAAATAATAAAACTCAGTTGAACTGCCAAATCTCCTTGTTTCAGTTCTTTTCAATGATAATTTGATAAAATTATCAAGTGATTTATCAGCAACCTTATTGAATTCATCTACATATCGTTTATGCTTTTTAAAGTTCTCCAGAAAGCCATGATAGCATCCAAAGTCTTTTAGCATCCTTAAAAATACTTTCTTGTGGTTCATATCGCAAAGGTAATAAAAAAACGTGGAAAAACCAAATTTTCCACGTTAAATTATGTTAATTGCTTGTTTTTTCTTCTTTTTCAAGCGTTTTGGGGTGGAAAATCAATTGCCTAAGTTCAGGTGTTTTTTCAAGAACCTCAAGCCTACGCATTTCTACCTCTTTCTTGTTATCAGACACGTGTTTTCTAGTTTCACACCAAGTCTTTAGATTTACCGTAATTGGTGATATTGTTATCAAGAAAACCGTTGTCACAAAGCATATAACAAGAGCCGTTGCCCAAATCAATGTTTCCATACTATTTTGCTATAACCAGAGTATAATCCTTCTTACCCCTCTGTAACAACAGATATTTGCCATTGATAAGATAAGGTGATGTTACTGCCTCTTTCTCACTGGTGGCTTTAATCTTATTGATTGAGAATCCGTTGCTCTTAATGAGTTTACGTGCCTCAGACTTTGAAGGAACTTTGTCATGCATTGCTGCGAGGTCAATAACTGTAAGTCCACTCTCAAACTGAGTCTTCTCAACCTCAACTGTAGGAACACCATTCATTGCAGCCAAGAACGTCTTTTCGTCAAGCTTCTCAATGTCTTTCATTGTTCCCTTACCAAAGAGAATATCAGAAGCCTCTACAGCCTTGTTATACTCTTCCTCAGAGTGAATCATACAAGTCATATACTTGGCAAGAGTGTTCTGCAACAGACGCTTTTCTGGAGCCTCCTTATGCTGCTCAATGAGCTTCTTGATTTCATCAACCTCAATCATAGTGAATAACTTGATGAAACGCTCAGAATCAGCATCGCTCTGATTCAACCAGAACTGATAGAACTCATACGGAGAAGTCTTTTCAGCATCAAGCCAAATGTTGCCCTTCTCGGTCTTACCGAACTTTGTACCATCAGCCTTGGTTACAAGAGGCCAAGTAAGAACGCAAGCATCGTCCTTTTTCAGCATCTTGTGAATCAACTCAGTACCTGTAGTACCATTACCGAACTGGTCGCTACCACCAATCTGCAACTTACAACCAAACTTTTTGTAAAGTTCCACGAAGTCATTACCTTGAATCAACTGATAGGTGAACTCAGTGAATGACATACCGCTACCCTCACGCTCCAGACGCTTCTTAACAGAGTCCTTAGCCATCATATAGTTAACAGTGATACACTTACCAACCTCACGTGCGAAGTCAATGAAAGACATATCCTTCATCCAATCATAGTTGTTAACCATAATTGCAGCGTTATCAGCCTTAGAGTCGAAATCGAGCAACTTGGAAACCTGTTTGCGAATACCCTCAATGTTGTGAGCAACAGTCTCAGCACTAAGAAGCTTACGCTCTTCTGACTTGAAAGATGGGTCGCCAATGAATGCAGTTGCGCCACCAAGCAATACGATGGGCTTATGACCGTGCTTCTGCAAAAGCTTGGCAGTTGTGAAAGCCAATAAGTGACCAAGGTGAAGGCTGTCAGCCGTAGGGTCAGTACCAACGTAGAATACTGTTGGTGTTTTAAGAAGTTCTGTAACGTTACCTGATGTGCTGGCAATTAGCCCTCTAAAATTAAGTTCTTCGAATAAAGTCATTTTACTGTATTTTTAAGTTATAAATTCAATCGGTATTTTAGGCTTGCAAATCATTTGCAATAACAACCCATCCATTTCTGCACTAGTCAACCCAAATCGTTTTTTGGTTTTCATGCATCCACTTGTGTTGTAGCATTTGCCTTTATTCTTCTTATGCTTATGCTTCTTTTTAAAGAACATCATATTAATAATGTATTAATTGTTTCATAATGCAAATATACAAGAAAAAATCCAAATAAAGAATTTTTTTATGTTAATTAAACTTAAAATGAGCAACACCTCACGATGTCGCTCATTCCTTTTCAGTACCCTAAGACCTCATTCTTACACCGTAATGTAAGAAAGAATTTCTTGACCAAGGGCTGCGTTAATCATTTCCTCCATAGTAGGCTGTTTCTTGGTGATAGCCTCCTTTTCAGCCATTTCTCCGCCAAGAAGCAAAGAAACAATGCTACCATCAAAGCCACTAAAGAAGTAGCAGCCACTATCATCTAGTGTTGCAGGAACATCGCTTGTGCGACCAGTCACCTGCCACCAAATGAATTTCATACTATCCACAAACTCAGTTGGGAACACCTCATAGAGTTTCTTCTTCATTTCCTCATAGTTAGTGTTTACGTTACGACCAGCTGGGTTGAACTGCATATCACTAACCACAAGCAATGTCTGAGGGAAGTCCTCAAGAGGGATGTTTGGATTCTGCTTACGAACCCTTACAATCTCGTCAATAACACTCTGGAAGTTTGTACCACCCCAAGCAGTGTTAGATGAAACGATGTCTGTAATCATATCGCAGAAGCCACCCTTAAGCTGCTTCACTCTTGACACGTTATCAAACATAATGACATTCTTGTGGAATGCACCAGTATTGATAGTTGAGAAGAACACGCCAAGTGATATACAAATATCAAATGCGCTAATATCTCCAACAACTCTTGAGGTCATTGAACCACTAGTGTCAAGTGCGCACCAAACGTTACCAAGAATGCTACCATCCTCGACAGCCTTTTTAACTAGTTCGTCAAACTGCTTGTCGATAGTAATCTTCTTGAAGAGAGGCATCTTGTTTGCGCGAGGATTCCAACCAGAGGTATTCATCACCTCTTTTGCCAACTCATACACATAGCCTGTGTACTTGACAGTAGGCTGTGCAAGCACCCAATCAGTATAAGCCTTTTCAAGCTCATGCTTGGCCAAGAACTTCTGAGAAGCAAGCTTACTCAATGCACGACCAGGGATAAGATTCCAATTGATGTCCTTGAACCTACCACTACAGATAAGTTTCTGGAAATCGTGGGCTGTACCACTAGTCTTGAGTTTGTTGTACTCAGCGTAACGCAAGCCATTGTAGTTTGCGTACTCACGTGCCAACATATTGGTGATTCTAGTCCAATCAGTAGTACACTTACCATTGGACTTGATACGTGGCATGAACTTCTTGATAAGTTCCATATGAGCATTACACTTCAACCCCTGATTAATAAGGTCGAAGATAACCTCACGATTGATTACGTTGAGGTTAAGAGTAATGTCGTAGAACATAAGAGTCCACAAGTCCTTCCAAGAACCTACGATAGGGAGTGCCCAAATGTTCTTGTAGAATGTATCTGGCTGATGCGCAGCAAGCCAAAGCAAACGCTTAAATGACTCGTCACGCACACCCTGACCCTTCTGAACCTTCTCGGTAACGTTGTCATTGTTGACCTTGACCTTACGTGTTACCATTCTGAGATAGAATGGGAAGCGAAGAGCCTGCTCATGGTTTTCAAGCCAAAGAGCCTCCTGTTCCTTAAACACTGCGTTTATGTCACGGCCACGATAGTTTGCAGCCTTACCGAACTGGTCAGTGATTGCCTTACCAGTTGTTGCGTATGAAATCGCTCCATTTTCTGTGAGTGCCATATTTGTAAAGTCAGGCACGAAACTATACTTTCTGTCTTTCATATCTTTTAGTTTTTCGTTTATGTTTTGCAAATATACAAAAAAAAATTGGAAAAAAGAAATTTTCTATGCAAAAAAATGTTAAATAAACATTATTAGATATTTATATATAAATTAATGTGTATTATGGATTTAAATAGAATAATTTCAGAAGAAATTGATAGATTTATTAACGAAGATATTTTTGGCGAAAAGAAAAATCATCCTAAAAAGAAAAAGAGTAAGTACGAACCAAGAGACATTGGTAAAAAGGCTAAAAAGTTGACCAATGGTAGACGTGGAGAATTCAACTTCAAGAGAGATAGAGAGACTAACCCTAACCTTAATAACCAGGACGCAGCAGACCTTGATGCATTGATTGATAGCGACTTGGTTAATACTGCTGCTGTTGCTCATAAACTATATCCTGACCACACACCAGAAGGTGCTCAATCTCAGTTGAGAAAGAAGGTTAAGGGTATTGAAAATGACAATGGTTCTAAATATAAAATTAAGAAAAAGGAAGCAGATAAAATACGTAAAATTATCGCTAAAGAATTACACTAAAAGGGCTGACGTTAATCAGCCCTTTTTTTATTAGAGTAAATCGAGTTTACCACTGTACTCATTTCTCATATCCTCAGTAATCTTATCAATGAGCTGTCTAACGCGCTCCTTAGTAAGACCTACCTTGTCAGAGATTTCAGATACCGTGCAAGGAGCATTAAACTTCTGACCGATACCGAAATACATCTTGATAATGGTCTTATCCCTTTCAGAAAGATTACGCATAAGAGTGTTAACAAGTGCGCTCATCTTCTCAACCTCCATCTTATCCTCATAGTCATTGTGTGATGCGCTATAAGTGTTGTAGGCAGAGATATTGCCAATGTTAGCATCGCCATCCTCAGAGTCTACAGGCTCGTCAATGGAAGCAACCTTAACAGTAAGAACGTCAGCAGAGTCCTTGATTTTAGCGTTAGGGTAGAATTCATTGATAAAATCCTTGAGTTCCTCACTGGTCGGCTCTCTATCATACTTCTGAATGAACTTATTTGTCATATTAGAAATAATGTGATAAGTCTTAGACTCGTTATTCTTCCTAATAATCAAATCGTCATTCTGTCTGAACAGATTAATCTTCTGTCTAATGAGATATACTGCGTGAGTCTGAAATCTATTACCGAGAGTCACATCGAAGGTGTCTACAGCCTCAATAAGACCAATATTACCCTCATTGATAACATCAAGAATGTTATTGTTTGATGCGTAGATTCTTGCGATAGAAATCACAAATCTCAGATTGGAATTTATGATGAAATCCCTGAGTTTATTCACCTCTTTTTCGTATTTAGCTGCAAGTTCTCTATTATCAGCCTCCTTTGCTGACTTAAGCTTTGCTCTACCCTCGTCAAGAAGAGTGAAGAGTTCCTTCTCCTTATCAGCATCGATAACACTAAATTCGTTAACGTCATGATAGTACTTAACAAGAGTTTCAGTTCTATCGAAATAGTTGTTTGTAGTCTTTACGTTTGGTGTAATGGCCATATTCTTTTCCTTTTAAATTATTTCTTTTTTAATATAACAATAGTTTTATTTCCTTCTTCGCGTAATTGAGATTCTGGCACCGCAACATCTTCAAGCATAACAATGAACTGTAAGATTGAACGTTTACTTTCTTCCTTTCTTAACAATTCACGGCCTTTCATTGTAAGAGTAGCCTTCACCTTATTTCCGTTTTCGATGAATTTTCTAGCATTATTTGCTTTTGTCTGTAAATCGTGCTCTGTAATGTTAACAGACAGCTGAATCTCCTTCAAAGGCTTTGCAACCTGCTTGTTCTTCTTTGCTGCCTTTTTCATTTCATAGAGCATTTTTTCATACGATGCAATTTTCATAATTGGCGGAGCAGCCTTTGTGTTCAACTCAATAAGGTCTAACTCCATCCTCTCAGCAATTTTCTTTGCTTCTGTAAGAGGAACAACCTTGCTTTCAATTCCATCACCTACGATGCGAACATCATAGTTTCCATTAAGTTCATCATTAATACGGAACTTAGGAACATTTAAATAGTTTTTATTTTTCACCATTCAAATTTTTAATATATTTTTCTAAATCTTCTATTTTTTGTTCTAATTCTTTTACTTTATCTTTCTCAAATTGTAGAATTATTTTGCTACACGATAACTTACTTTCAGCTTCTTTCAACGTCATAGGAATCTTTGCGCGTTCCTTAGCTTTCCTTTCGTTTTCTTCCATTATTCGAAGGAACCGTTCAGCGTCCTCTCCTTCAAGGATTGGCATAGGCTTAGTGAAATCTGTATAAGCCAATGCTGTAGGTTCGTAATCGATTTCGCTTGCAAAGGTATTGTTTTTTTTCGACATATGCAAACTTTTTATGTTAAATAATGTTAAAAGTATACTTTTTACGTTTCTCGCGTCCATATTAATTCATTATCTTTGCACTTGTATACGCCTTTTGTAAGCCCTCCTTTGGTGGCATATTGATGAATAAGACTCTCTATATAAAATATGTTGTCTGTGACGTATTTATGCAGCGATAGCATACGTTCTGTGTCTTCTTCAGGGAATGCTTTCCCTTCGGGGTCATCTTCTGTGCCCTTTATGGCTCTATCATAGATGTTAAGTGCCATAGCCATATCTTCAAGAAGGTGCATACCAACTGAGAAAATATGCGATGTGTCTATGAACACAGTTTTTTGGTCGGAATCCCCATTAAATTTCTCTTGTAAGAATATAATAGGAATCACACTCAATAAATCATCTGTTACTTCAATTCTAATAATCATAATTACTAATATCTTGCATGTCCATTATTTTTAAACCTTTCGTCTGCCTCCATCTTTCTTTGCTTAACAGCTTCATAGTAGGCATCTATATCAGTTTCCTTTATTTTTAGTTCACGTTCTCTAGTTTTCTTTAGCTCCTCAGAACGACTTAATTGCTCATAGTCATATACCGTTAAATCAACATCAGGTAGAAAGTCAGACATCATTTTTAATATCTTGTCCTTATTACCATAGCCTTCAAAACGGCTATTTCCTAACACTGTACTTGCAATTTTTTTATTTTTATAGAGAATATTAACTAATTTTAAAGAATTCTCAAGGGCTTCGTAGTCGAGATATTCCTTAGATATGTCTGGCCTAAAGTTACCTCTATTAATATACATCAAAACGAATATCGGGTTATTTTCTTTCTTGCATTCAAGGATTGTACCAAGTTTTTTTTCATCACCATATTTGGTAGACATATTTTTATCCTGCACGAATGGATAATTTAGCATAACTTTCCTTTGAAGCCCTTGAGATAAATTGCAGTATATGTTTGTACCTATTAAAATAACATCGTATTCACCAATATCATCAAACAGGTCTTTATTCTCAAATATCACCATCTGCTCTTGGATTAAAGCCTCTTACAATTGGACCTTCTGTACACATAGACGTATTTTGGCATGATTCATCTAATTCTCCAATGGAATCATCTTCCTCATATTCCTCATATTCTTCATCATCTTCATCAATATATGATGGGTCGCATTCAACTAACTTATTTGATGATAACTTACCCCTTTCACCACTATTGAATCCAATCTTTCGGCCATCGTCTTCGGTTACGTTATATCTTCCATTACGCTTTCTTGCAGCATCAATACGCTCAATCATCTGCTCTTCTGGAATATCATCAACATATACACCTTGAATTAATTCCTTCACAAAGTCAAACGTATATCCTTCTGTTATACCAACGTAACGTTCAATATCCTTCTGCACATCATCAGAATCAACGTCTACACCACCATCTTTCAATTTATTGTACATGTAGTATCTTCTGACTTCTGCATTTGGCTTCTTATATTCCAAAATAAGATTGAATCTACTTGGCCTACAAGTCCAACGCTTTTCAAGGTTTTCTGGATAGTTGGTTGTTGCTATAGTAACAACACTATCGAGTTGTTCGTTACCATCGAGTAATTGAAGAAGCAATGCTGAATAGTAATCATCCTTTGCTAGCCTTTCAAAATCCTCAATAATGGTTATTATTTTTCTATTTGGTTCAACTTGTCTGAACTTTGACATAACCTTTGTATAGTTACTAAGGTCATTATGCGTGTCAATACAGATAATAACTCCATCATACTTCTCTATAAGTTCCTTACACATAAGATTGATAAGACAAGTCTTACCATTTCCTGGTATGGAATATAAAAGAATATTTCTCTTATATACGCTTTGGAACTTTCTATACCTTTCTTCTGACTTCCAAAATTTTTGAATATCAGCTACAATTTTGTCTTTCGCCTCATTAGGTAGTAGATAAAGTTTTGGAGTGACTATCGTTTTCTTTTGAAGAAAATATTCCCCACTATAAGAATCTTGTGACGGCTTATAAAATCCTGCTGGGATTGTCTTAACCGTTCCTTGCATAGGGTAAAAACCATCGCCTTTTTGTTTATATTGGCAATATTGTCCAGAATCGCTATCCTTTTTTACTCTCATTGCTCATTTGTTTTTTATAATATTATTTAAAGTGTTCTTTCTGTTTCAATGCTTCAAGAATTCTCCTTTCTTCTGTTGTGAGTGACTTAGGCATTTTAAGCTTAATCACGCCAAACATATTACCATAGTCGTTAGTACCATAACGAGGCATACCATAACCTTTGAACCTTAATGTGTACCCATCCTCTGAGCCACTAGGTATCTTTGCAGTAAGTTTCTTACCGTTTATGGTGTCTATGATAACGTCACATCCAAGAATTGAATCAACGACTGGAACTTCAATATCGAAATACAAATCATCACCATCACGTGTGAACTTGCTTTCCTTATTACTATTAAAGATTCCTATCACTAAATCTCCAAAGTTTCCTTCCATCTTCTCAGGTGCATTACCATATCCACGTACAGTTAACTGCATACCCTCAAATGCTCCCTTTGGAATATCTATGTCAATTTCCTGCTCAGTGTCTACAACTCCTTTTCCATTACAATGATGGCAAGGGTTTTTAACAACCTTACCAGTACCTCCACAATGTCCACAAGTTGTCATTGTTTGGAAGAAGCCATTACTATTGTAAATTCTTCCTGTGCCGCCACAAGCACCACATCTTTCAATCTTGCTTTCGCTAGTAGTACCCTTTCCATCACAATGCTCACACTTGTTAAGCCTGTGATACTTTATTTTCTTGCTAACCCCATTGTACATTTCTTCAAGGGTTAATCCCATTTTAATTCTAATATGAGAACCATTTCTAATAATTTTTGTCCTTGTAGTGAAACCACTTCTACCAAATCCAAAACTATTAAGAATCTCGTCTACATTGAAACTACCAAAATCAAAACCGGATTTGAAATTGCTACCTCCTGTTACAGGGTTGTCATATTCTTTCCTCTTTTGTTCATCGCTCAAAACAGAATAGGCTTCGGCAGCTTCCTTGAACTTTTCTTCTGCCTCTTTATTCCCAGGATTCTTATCAGGGTGATATTTTACAGCAATCTTTCGATATGCTTTCTTTATCTCATCTTGTGTGGCGGTTTTACTAACTCCTAAGATGTCATAATAATTTTTTGCCATATTCTAATGTATGTAATTAATATTTCTTTTAAAATACCAGCCATTTTTTAAATCAACTGGTTTGCCATTAACCTTTTTTATTCTATCTATGCTAATTCTTCCTCCTGATTCAAGTGAAAAAGTATAATCATAATACCAAACTTCAAACACTTCGTAATCGAAGGAATATTTTCCATCAATTGTTTCTACAGTTACAATATCTCCTTTTTTTAATGAAAAATCAATACCAGCCCAATCTTTGAAGAAAAGATGTTTTTTATCGTTTTTATAAAACCAACTTTTACCTGTTATATCAAATATGTAATCTACTAATCTAAGTAACTCAATAGGATTGAATGACATATTGCGCTTAACAAGCCTAGAGTAGCCCATACTGCTCAATGCAGAATATTTTCCTGTCTCTTTAAGATACCTTAGTAGTAACTGTCTGAATGTCATATATGCAAATATACAAAAAAAAAAATTAAAAAAAGAAGAAACTTATATAATTTTTAAAAGCCCCAAAGGGGATTTCTCTTTGGGGCAATAAAATTATCTCAGGTTAAACCTTAGACCTCTTCGTATTCAGCATCCTGAACATTGTTCTGTTCGTCAGCGTTTACTGTCTCAGTCCTAACTGTGTCATCGTTAGGCTGCTGCTGTGCTGACTGAGAACTATACACACGCTCTGACACTGAATTCCAAGCCTTATTGATGGCATCTTCGATTTCGTTGATACGTGTTACATTCTTTGCTGCAACAGCATCACGCATATCCTTGATAAGACCCTCAATCTTAGCCTTTTCATCGCTAGTCACGTTATTCTTCTGGTCCTCCAATGTCTTCTCAGTGTTAAAGGCAATAGCCTCACCCTTATTGATGGCATCAGCAGTTTCACGTGCTTTCTTATCAGCGTCAGCGTTAGCCTCTGCCTCGGCCTTCATACGCTCTACCTCTTCCTTAGAAAGGTTGCTAGAAGCTTCGATACGAATCTTCTGCTCACGTCCTGTGGCCTTATCCTTTGCAGCAACGGTAAGAATACCATTGGCATCAATATCGAATGTTACCTCAATCTGAGGAACACCACGTCTTGCTGGCATAATACCTGTAAGATTGAACTTACCAATTGACTTGTTCTGTGCTGCCATTGGACGTTCACCCTGAAGAACGTGAATTGTAACCTCAGTCTGATTGTCAGCAGCTGTAGAGAAGGTTTCACTCTTCTTGAATGGGATTGTGGTGTTGGCATCAATAAGCTTTGTCATAACGCCTCCCATTGTCTCAATACCCAATGTCAATGGTGTAACGTCAAGAAGAACGATGTCACCTACGCCGTCTTCCTTGTTAAGAACAGCACCTTGAATTGCTGCACCAAGAGCAACTGCCTCGTCAGGGTTAACTGCGTGAGAAGGCTCTTTGCCAAATATATTCTTCACAAGTTCCTGAATTGCTGGAATACGTGTAGTACCGCCTACAAGAATTACATCGTCAACCTCAGTTGTCTTAATCTTAGCATCAGCAAGTGCCTTTACAATAGGCTCTTCGTGCATCTTAATGAGTTTAGATGCTAACTGCTCAAACTTAGCACGTGTAAGAGTTACGTCAAGATGCTTTGGAGTTCCACCAACTGGCATAATGTAAGGAAGATTAATGTCTGTGCTTGTTGCAGTAGACAACTCAATCTTAGCCTTTTCAGCAGCCTCCTTCAAACGCTGCATTGCCATTGGGTCAGTAGAAAGGTCAGCACCTTCCTTCTTCATAAACTCGTCAACCATCCAATCGATGATTACCTGGTCAAAGTCATCACCACCAAGGTGTGTGTTACCATTGGTAGAAAGGACTTCAAACACTCCACCACCAAATGATAGAATTGATACATCGTATGTACCACAACCTGCATCAATCACAGCAACGATACGGTCTTTATCGGCCTTATCGATACCATAAGCCAATGCAGCAGCGGTAGGCTCGTTGATAATACGCTTCACATCAAGTCCTGCAATGATACCAGCTTCCTTAGTTGCTTGACGCTGTGAATCAGAGAAATATGCAGGAACGGTGATAACAGCCTGCTTTACCTCTTCGCCAAGGTAGTCCTCAGCTGTTTTCTTCATCTTCTGGAGAATCATTGCTGACAACTCCTGTGGGGTATATTTCTTACCATCGATGTCTACACGTGGATAGCCGCCTTCGTTAACTACATCGTACTGAACACGTGTTGCTTCTTCCTCGCACTCCTTATAGGTGTTACCCATAAAACGCTTGATGGAATGAACTGTGTTCTTAGGATTCGTCACTGCCTGACGTTTTGCACTTTCACCTACTTTAATCTCGCCCTTGTCAAAACCAATAACAGAAGGGGTGGTGCGTTTACCCTCAGAGTTTACAACTACGACTGGGCTTCCCCCTTCGAAAACTGCGATACAACTGTTACCTGTTCCAAGGTCAATACCAATAATTTTTCCCATAATACTTTTTTATTTTTTATTAATGTTATTTCGTTTTAAATCAATTAGTTGATTTTTTAATATTGTGTTTTCTCTTTTAAGTTTCTTATTTTTATCTTTAAGCCTTATTATTGTTTCGTTGCATAATTCATTAGCAACTTTCAACTTCTTCTTTTTATCTTCTAGTTCATCGTAGAACTCTTTGAAGAACAATTTAAACAGAAACCTTTTATTCATTGACAATTTCTTTTATTCTCATATTTAATGAACCGTCAGCGTTTCTGAATGGCATAGAAGAACCAATACCATAAATGACTCTTACAATACCCTCTTTTGTGACGTATTTTTCGGCAATATATTCAACCACCTTTTTTGGTGTAACACTTGCCACTCTAGTTTCTCCATTGTCCTCTTCTATAATCAAATCATAGAAATTTCCTTCGCCAAACTTATAAACTTTCATACAATTTCTGTGCCAAAATTAATATTATGACAATTTGTCAGCGTTTTTTAACATTGTTTAAGAATGTCTGTCAGTGCCAATGTGACAAAATGGCAGTTGCTCTTATACATTATTATATATTATCGAACACTTTTTGCAAAGGTACAAAAAAAATCTCGAATAAACAAATATCCGAGATTTATTTAACTTAAATTAACTTTAGGCGATGTAATCATCTATATTATTACATATGTAGGACAACTTACCAAGCAACTCTGCCATAATCAAGTCCTCAGTCAACATTGTAACGCTGTTTGTTTCAATACTTCCTGCGTCCTCGCCACGCTCAATACGTGCCTTTGCGATTTCAACGCCAAACTCTTCATCGAACTCATCTAATGGGTGACAAATTGAAACACCTACTGTTAAGACTCTATGTAAGGTTCTCTTATTGAATGTTAGTTTTCCTTTTACAACGCTGCCCGGCTTAACTTCTACAGGCACTTCCTGTGAAATTTCCTTTGGTACGTAATTTTGCTCAAACTTACCAACCACCGTAACATAATGCTTCTCGCCATTTGCATCAAGGGCCTCTGCCCACAAATGATAATACTTTAACTTTGCCATAACTTGTGTTATTTATGATATTATTTTATTTTTGCCAAGATATTCTTATACCAGTTGGAGCAAACTCTTCATCCATTGGATGTGGAGGACCAATCTTCATATATTCATATCCTAGGTCTGTTAGTCTTTTTAATGCTGCTTCTGATAAATCTCCAATAAAGTCAACAGAATATAGACCTATTCTACAAGCCTCATCAATTTTGTTGAATACAGGTAACAATTCTGTTTCAGCCTTTATCTTTGCAGCCGCTTCTGTTCTTGCTCTTGCTTGTTCTGCTGTCATGGTTTCAGCAACAAATTTTCTTTTCTGTGCCCCACCATACATTTCATCGATATTCTTACCCATTATACCTTGTTTTCTATTGCTCTTTCAGTTCTAATATATTCTTTCATGAATTTGTCATCGCTGAATAATTTTCTTATTTCTGATGCATATGGTTCAGGAATCATAATGCCATCGATAAACAAAATTCCTCTGAATTGTGTAATCTCTCTCCCTGCTGCAATATTACCCATTTGGCAGTCATATTGCTTTTTGAAAATATACCTAGTTTTCTCGTCCATTAGTAACTATAATCTATTTCTACGTATTTATTTTCTTCGTAAGCA
>Ga0310691_10005118_pt1 | contig 14452 bp, 16 predicted proteins | sample 176DNAGHGlowgp2_FD_203887 | JGI IMG/M metagenome (GOLD analysis project Ga0310691, IMG submission 203887) | Sheep rumen microbial communities from Palmerston North, Manawatu-Wanganui, New Zealand - 1766 DNA GHGlow gp2 (v2) (version 2) | ecosystem: Host-associated > Mammals > Digestive system >... | reverse complement strand
AACTTACATGCAAAATGGCGACAATACCGAAAAAGAGGATTCCGTGCAGACAATAACGCTTTCTACGAGGAATAATGGTGTGGCGAGGTTTATCAACCTCAAGACATCTAATTGGTCAGTTGACGACATCAATGACCTTAAGGTTCTTTTAGAAGATTTTGAAAAACGCGCAAGTATAATAAAGGATAAGAATGAAAAAAATTGAGTTTGAAGGTAACCTCCTCGATTCTTCCGCACAGGTAATAATGCACCAGGTGAATTGTCAGGGAGTCATGGGCTCAGGCGTGGCCAAAGCCATACGGGAAAAGTGGCCGGTGGTTTTTGAAAAATACGAAAAGTGTGTTAACGGCAATCTGCCACAAAACCTATTAGGCAAAGTGCAGGCCGTCAAGGTATCCGATACCCAAACTGTTTTCAATCTTTTCGGACAGGAGAAGTATGGGTATGACGGAAAAAGATACACATCATACGACGCGATAGATTCATGTCTACAGAAAGCGGCCAATTATTGCAAGGAGAATAAGATTTCAAGCATAGCCCTGCCATACCATATGGCGTGTGACAGGGGTGGGGCCAATTGGGATGTTGTCATGGCAATGCTCATGCAACATTTTAACGACCTTGAAATAACGGTGGAAATTTGGAAATTATAATGTCGGAACAAAAACAGATGACAATGGAACCAAGGAGAGAATTGTTGAACGAATTGGGATATGAAGACCTCGTAGTCTTTGAAAACCCATCTTACGATAGTGCGATAATCGGTGTGAATCACGATTATACCCGAGTCGTTTACTCTTTTGAAAAAATGGTGGAATGCCTTATGAAAGAGGACGGCATGGAATATGAAGATGCTGTTGAGTTTATTGAATATAACACCCTTAGGGCCCTCCCATATTTTCCCAACGGGCCTATCGTTGTTTATGGCATCGAAGATTATCTTGATGAAGTGCCCGAGAAGAAAGAATTTGATGTAAAGAAAGTACACGAAGACCTTATCAAGTGGATAAGGGATTGGTTTGACAATAACGGAAAGGATTGCAATGCCGTTCTCGGTCTCTCAGGTGGAAAGGATAGTACAATCTGTGCTGCACTGCTTGCCGAAGCCCTCGGAAAGGACAGGGTTATCGGTGTAGCAATGCCTGAATACGAGCAGGGGCTTAACGGTGCTGACAAAGTTGCCGAATATCTTGGCATTAAATTTATGGAAGCCCCCGTTTGGCCGATGGTCAATCGCTTTTATATCAATCCTTTGTATGATTTCAATGGGGAAATAATTCATTGGAGTCAACAAACACAACAGAACATTCCTCCTCGCATCCGTATGACTATGCTATATGCACTCGCACAGACATTTAACGGGCGCGTGTGCTGCTGTGACAATGCGAGCGAGAATTATATCGGGTACAGCACTTTCGGAGGAGACGACCTCGGAGCGTTCTCTCCTCTGGGTGAACTCACCGTTACCGAAGTCCGCGCCCTTGGGAAAGAACTTGGGTTACCTGATGAATTTGTTTTTAAAACGCCCGATGACGGCCTGCCTAAAAGTAAACCCGACGAAGAAAAATTTGGATTCTCCTATGATGTACTCGATAAGTATATCAGGGAGGGTGTGTGTGACGACGATGCCGTTAGGGAAAAGATAGACTCCATGCATGGTAAGTCACAATTCAAGAGAAATATCATTAAGGTTCCTGTGTTCAATCCATGGCAATAATAGTGTATAACAGAACGGTTGAGGACCATTCTTCAAACCCGAATAACTACCCAATCTATCGCGGCGGCAGCATTCTCGGAAATCCTTATACTGATAAACCCCTTGATAAGACACGCGCGATATTCCATGTTGCAAACAGGGATGAGGCTATTGCGAGGTATGATTCGTATTTCGATATGATGTACGGCACTAACGAGGCATTCACGGAGTTGATTGACGAGATATATGAAAAATATAAGAACGGCGAGGATGTGTACCTTGAATGCTATTGCAAACCACTACCTTGTCATGGCGATATAATCGCAAAGAAACTGCAGCAACGATTGTTGAAAGAAAAGATGAAAGAAGTAAAGGAAAGAAAAAATCATGGTTAAACTTAAAAGAAGAATTAAATTAAAACCCGTCACAGCATTTCGCCAATCGGAAAATAACCCATATATGCGCGGGTTGTTGATGAAACGCGACTTGACCACAAGAGAAGCTTGTTACATTTACAGAAACATTTTCTTGTTTAACATAGATATCTCGCTTGAAGAATCCGACACTGAAGAAAAAAAGGAATTCTACAAGGAGATAACGGATGCGATGAATAATTATATCAAAGGGGAAATTGGGTGGTCTACTCTATGCGATGAAACATACTGTTACGACGATGATGGGGAAGGTGCATCGGTCGCTTCATGCCTGCGACTTGTTGAATACCTTCAGCAAAAGGGTGTTATTTAGCCCAATTCAATAAAATCATTATTCAACGACATTGAAATGAAATGGGAAAAGTATTATCACCTTCCTGAAATAGAAGAAATAAGGAAAAAGATAGTTGAGACATACACCAACAAACTTGTTTTCTTTGAAGGGCCGCATGAGTATTATCTTGACGGCGTTCAATATACCTGTGTATCCGATGTGACGCACAGGTATAAGCCTGTTGATGGCGAACAGATGGCCGAGAATTGCGTAAAGAAATGGAAACGGGACATGGACCCCGAGTACAAATACTACGGGATGGAAAAGGACGAGATTCTTGCCCTATGGGGTCAGATATCCGGCGCCGCATGTGAGTTCGGAACGGATGTTCATGCCTTTGGTGAAAGCATGTTCTATTATATGACGGACCAACCTGAGAAGATTCTCGATGAGTGTAAGGCTCAGTTCGTCGACGGCCACCCGCATCCGAGGAATCCCCATGAGGAAGGTGTCCTTAAGTTTTGGGACGACATTCCTGAAAATATGGTTCCCGTCCTTGCTGAGACGAAGGTATTCAATAAGAACGGAACCCCGTACGCCGGTACCTTCGATATCCTTTTCTATTATGTAGAAGAACCTGAATCCCCGAATAACGGTTTGGTTATCTTCGACTACAAGACCAATAAGGACCTCCATAAGAATTTTGCGGGACAGACGCTCCTATGGCCGTTCAACGACATGCTTGACATGAACGAATCTTATTATACACTGCAATTGTCGCTATATGAGATACCAATGCAGAATATCGGTTTCCGTGTATTGGGAAGGAGATTGATATGGGTGAAGCCCGACGGCAGTTATGAAAAAATAAAGTTGCCCGACCTTACGGACAGGATAAGGGACGCCCTTGATATCCCCACAGCGAAAGAAATAATTGAAAAAAATATATTGTTATGAAAGAGAACCAGGAATACGAAATTATGAAGGATATTCCCCTTGGAGACGGAAAGAAAATCGCAAAAGGTACTTCCATCACCCGTTCGCACGGCGTTTACTACATGGAAGGCGGCCTTCTACCACCGGATTTTCAGAAGGATTTTGACACCCTTATTGCAAACGAGGAAAGAAACGGATGGAACTACATCGTTCCTATTGTCACCAAGCGGGCATTCGGCAACGGAAAGGAAGAGGTTTAACGAAAAATGGTTGGCTATGTACCAACCATTTTTTATTTACCTATGTTTTTCTTTGACAGGAAACAGCGTCCGTCGGCGGTTCTCAGTACCTCGACATCAGCGTGTTTATTAGCCCATCTTTCGGTATAGAAATCAAAATAACACTCGTAGTTATTCATCGACGCGTGGACAAGTGACGGAAGGCCGATGACGAAAAGATAAAGAGGCCCAAAGAGTTTGCTGTCCCATGTGTGCCCCTCCTGCTCGTGAGCCACATCTGCAGATTTTTTGGCAAGACGGGGGCTTACGAAGGCGAAGTTACCGAGTGATATGCCACCGTTCATGGCTTCAGCGTCGAAGCAAAAGCATAATTTCTTATATGAAATGAGTCTAACTTTTCCAACTACCTTGAAATAGGCCAACATGACGAGGCCGATTAATGACTGTGGAAGTTGCCATATAAATGACAACAGGAAGAGAATGGCATTCAAAATCTTTTTCATAATGGTGTTTTTAAATAAATAGTTGTTTTACTCGCATAATTTTTGTATTTTTGAAGCATGAATAATGAAAAAGAAGCCGTGCTCCTCATACACGACGATGCGGAGCGAGCACTTGATGAACTCATGGAAAATTCGGTGGACCTTGTGGTGACATCGCCGCCCTATGATTCCCTCAGGAAGTATACCGATGATTGCGAATGGAATCTTGATAAGTGTAAGAGTATTATCAAGAAACTCTATCGCATCGTAAAAGAAGGCGGGGTCGTAGTATGGGTTGTTGGCGACCAAACGAAGAACGGCTCTGAAACGGGAACCTCATTCAAACAAGCCCTTATGTTCATGGAAATAGGGTTTAACCTCAATGATACCATGCTGTGGGAGAAAAAAAATCCCCTACCACAGGTCAAACAGCCGAGGTATTCACAAGTATTCGAGTATATGTTCGTTTTCTCAAAAGGTACGCCAAAGACCTTCAACCCGATTATGGTCCCCTGCAAGTGTGCGGGCCAAAACTATGACTCAACATGTAAGAACATAGGCGGAGAGAGCGGACGCACGAAGAAATCGTTTAAGATAAACAAGGAGAAGGTAAAGGGTAATATATGGGAAATCGCCATCGCTCAGAATAAAACCAATCACCCGGCCGTCTTTCCATACGAATTGGCCTATGACCACATCCGTTCATGGTCCAATGCGGGGGATATCGTCCTTGACCCGTTTATGGGCAGCGGCACGACAGGAATTGCAGCAAGGGACCTCGGGCGGAAATTCATCGGCATAGAAATCAGTGATGAATATTTCGCATTATCCGAAGAAAGGATACTTGGCGGAGAGTAGGTTGTTTAACTCCAATATTTTTTGTATATTTGTATAGAACAATTTTAATTTGACATTATGAATGATATTTTTATTGATGGAAGACTTGGAGGCGATGCGGAAGTAAGAACAACGCGTGAAGGTAAACCATATGTGCGATTCTCCGTGGCCAATAATGTGTATTACAAGGGCGAAGAGCGTACTTATTGGTACGATGTAACATGCTATGACCCGTTTATCGTTGAGAAACGGTCGAAGATACTGACAAAAGGCACTTATGTGTTCGTCCGTGGTAGTTTCGTTCCCGACCCTAAACCTTACAACGGAAAACTATGGATTAATTACAATGTAACGGCAACTATGGTGGAAGTGCCGAGGGTGGGCCGAAATCAGGTTACCGAGCAACCGCAGATGGAGGAAACCCCGCCGGAAATATCTGTCTATACGGCTAACACGCAGTCAGCGGTCATCGCACCACAGCCCGCGGTCATTGCACCACAGCCTGCGCCCGCGCCTGCAGCGGCAAGCGCCATGCCGTCACCTGCTCCGCTTCCAACTTATGCGCCCATGGACTTCAGCGACTCGGACGACCTTCCATTTTAACACTTATTACAACAACGAATTATGAAACAGAAATTTACAGAAAAAGAAATCGACATGCTTCAGGAAATGGTTGACTTTCCCTCGGCTTACAGGCTTACTTCAAGCGGGCTGAAACTCGTTAAGTCTATCTTAAAGAAAGTGGAGGATGTCAATAATCAGAATAACGCACAATAACAATGGCATCAGAAATTACTAAAGAAAACGGCCTGTATTCAGTGAAGATAAAAACAGGCACTATCAACATCATCATAGACGGCCTTAGTGAAGCCGACCTCCTTGGACTCAAGGACCTTATCGAACAAACCCTCGAAGAGGCTAAAAAGAAAACTGAGAAAAGAAGGATATGGAACCCACGCTCAAAGCGTCACGAAACGGTTATAGATGAAAAATAACGCGCCCGGATGGACGCGTTATTTCGTTAAAATGTGTGTTGTTAAAGCAACATAATAAGCATCGCCGCATTGGATGTCAGCATGCCGAATACCCCCGCAAGCACATCCCATAATTCAACGGAATGGCCGGCTTTCTTGGAATCATAAATCTCTTTCCATATCAGGACGCCTATGGTAATGGCATCAGCAATGCCGATTGCCCACCATAGCGGCGTGAAGCGGAGGAGAACCGCGGCGAGGTAAAGAGCAATCAACAACCCTCCGTCATAATGGAGGAGTTTGTCATGGGGGATGTTAGCGAAGAATGTAATGATTTTTTCAATGAGGTCTTTCATAATATTATTGTATTAGTTCATTCAATTCGGAACAGATTGGAGCAAGCGTCCTTACTTCCCTGAGCACATGTTCATTATCAAGGTGGCGGGCAATGATATCAACGGCTTTCATTTTCATCTGAAACATGGGGTCGATAACATAAAGCCTGTCGTCTGTGCCTACAATGGCGTTTGATGGGTATGAATCTACGACTTTGAGTTCGTCGTTCTCATATATCCACTTGTCAATTTCAAAGCCTTTTCCACGAATATAGGCCCCAATCTCTTCTTCCGTGCAGTTTCTCTTTTTCTCGACCTTATCCTGTTCGAGAACAACCCTCAGGGTGCCGTTTATCTCCGTCAGTCCTACCAACCTATAATTAGTTTCCGGAAAGTAAATGTTGTGGATAATATGCTGATAAATCGCCTCGTTGATGGGATTTAATGTCACCCGACATTGGGCGAACGGATTCTTCACCTTAATAACCTTATCCCCCTCGTAGAAGATAATGCTTTCGAAGTGGTATTCACCCAAGCCATACTTAACGGCAAGGTCCTTATGGGTTTGATAAAGACCGCCATCATTGGCAAGAATCTTTTTAGTTTCAACCCGTGCTTGCTGCTCTATGTGTTCTATTTGCTCCTGATAAGTCATACTACATATAAATATCCCTAAGGGTGATAATAAAAACAAAACGCACTTGAAATAAGCGCGTTTTTATATGTTGTATTGAAATTTTTTCGTACCATGCCTGTGGTTCAATCGCCGGCGGCCAACTTTAAGCGGCGCGATGTTGACGATGTCCAAACCACGGGTGGTCTCAATAATAAATAGTATGTTTTTGAAAAATAATTTTATCCTTCCTTCGGCCACATATCTTTTCGTATATAATTTTTAAAAACATGTAACACCGCCGGTATTTTACTTTTTACGCCACGGTATTTTCGATAATAAAGATATTTTCCCGACTTTTTACCGGTATAATAATCCGCAGATTTGTATTCTGAATTTTTTTTGGCGCTTCCGATTTTTTTATATCCTCGTGAAATACGTCTGGCGTTTCGTTTAAACTCAGATACGCCATAAAAAAACCTCTGTGGCGCCCTATCACCTTCTCCATTAGCATGTGCCTGTACGCCCACAATTTTTTCTTGTAATATGTTTATAGTTGTTGTAGATAAAGGGTATTCTATAGTTTTATCTGTACTGTTGTCAAGAGTAATTTGATAATGATTTGCCCCCGGTGATAAAAGAATATCTATAGTTCCGGTAAATGGGCGAGTTTCGCTAATAGGTTGTTCTTCTTCTCTATACACGATTAATTTGTCACCAATTATTTTAGCATTAAAAATACAATGGTTCTTATATGCATAATTATCAAAACTAACATTTTTGGGGCATAATTGTAATGCCCTTTTAGTTCTTTTTAATGTATAAACATCACATTTGGCGTAAGACCTATGAATGTCAAAATATGACCCCTCCATAAAAGTTTCGCCATTATAAAGTGAAGGCTCATCATAATGGAGGCACTCATGATAAAATTTTAATTTACAAGTTGTGTCAAAAGAATAACTGGACGACTGAATTGGAAATATTTCTATGTGTTCATCGTCTAAAAATATAGTCTCTTTTTTAATTAATGGCTTTAAAATTTTGATTAAATACCATCGAGTGTAGTCCATTTTGGTTAATTTAATTGGAAAGACATTCCTATCCCCTCCCGTGAAAACCACTCTATCACCCTCATTCATTGCTGTTCTCATGCATTCTTTTTGGATAAAACATTTAGCGCTTCCTGAAACAACAGATGTGTCCATTCTATCATCAAAATTTCCACTAAGGTAATACACATAGTTTTCTTTAGCACGGCCGAGACGCATTGGTATCCATGTGTAATCATCTCCTCCATGTATAGTTGTATTCGGATGCACAAGATAAACACTTCCCGGGGTTGCCGTCATAGGAATTACCCTTTTAGCAATAACTTTCCCTTTGAACGCAGGCTGTTTCACTTTTACCCTCCTGTTCGGGTCAACCAATGATTCATATTCAGCTATATTGCTTGTAAGAAGGTATTGGTTACCGTCATTACATTTAGCAAAATGGGTTTTTCCGTCATCGGTATATAGTTCAACGCCTGCTTTTTTATAAAACCTTATCCAATCATACACATCATTTATTGTATTAAAAGGCCGTTTTCCATCTGGCGCGGTATATGAAGTGATATACACATTGCCAACTTTCTTTGACAATCTGCTATAAAATTCTTTTAGGGTGTCGATGATAAATTCTTTTAATGATGATGCGGCCATTTTTATTTCCTTTTCTCCTTATAATTTTCAAAAGCCTTCTGTCTTTGTTCCTCCGTTAGGGTGAAAGCGTCGTTTTCAATGTAAGCGTCGTAGATGATTTTCTCATATTCATGCTTCTCGTCAATGCGGTTGATAATATCCTTCAATCCCTTGAGGTCTTCAATGGTGAAGCCAATGTATTCGGCGAACTCCGGTATGAGGAATTTTCCTATGCACATGGTTAGCGACGAGCTCCTGAGGTCGGCAATATATTCTTCTTTTGACATGTTCCTGAAGAAAAACACATCTTTTCCATGTAACCCACGGGCGTGTATTGAATTTCCCTTGAGGGTGAATTCGTCAATGATGCAGAGTTCGTCAATATCCTTAGGGGTAAAGTCAGGCATCCCACTGAAAAACGCCTCGCTTCCTATTCTGAATGTCTTAATCGGTTTCATAAGGTTACTCTATTGCAATTAGGTTTGAATATTTTTCAGTAACAGGGTCATATCTACCGGTGCTTCCGTTCTCATAAAAAGCAACGAACGGGCAATACGGTTCAAATGCATTAGCAGAGTCACATTCTAATGTGCGAGGATAAAGTTTGCTGTATTTTAAGTTTTGCGGGGCCAATCCCCCGTATCCGTCATCATGAGTTTTAGTCCATATATCATATGTAACGCCCTCGTATTCAATTGTGCCATTTTTGGTAAATCTATTTCCTGCCCCCTCTCCATATGGGTTTTCTTTAATATATGAAAGATAATCATCAAAAATGTCACCATTTTGTTTAATAACTTGAACCAACGAAAGACCCTTATAAGTAAAATTGTCCATATACATATAGGTTATTTCTTCGCTGTGGGTAGTATCTATCGGTTTTTTCCATGGGGCTATTTGCTTAACGCAGACAAGACTAAACGCCTCATCAAGGCCCACGCTTGGTTCATATTCAGTATGGTCATTATCCATCGAAATCATTACAAATGGGCACCTTCTATTTTCAGAATTATATTGCATTGACATTCTAAAAAGTTCGGTATAGGTAATAGATGTTGGTAAAAGGGCTGACCGATAACTACCATCATCGACATACAAACGAGTTGTGAATTTATAGACTCGATAAGTTTCGCCTTCGTATTCCAATGTCTCACAAGTAGGTACACCGAAATTAACTCCATGCTCAGTTTCTCCGCGTGTGTTTAATGGGTCATTGGCAATCATCTCCACGACCTCATCAAGAGACGCAGCCCCATAAGTGGATATAATATCATCCAATTTTCTTTCCGGAAAGTCATCAATATAAAGAATAAACAACCCTTCTTCAACATCTTCGACTTTGAATATTTCCCTCCATTCTGCTTCGGTAAGGTTCTCGCAGTTCAGAAATTCCTGTAGGGTTCCTTCGGGGGTTATTCCATCATAGCCCCCGACGCCCTTTACATATACATCGCCATTGAATTCCTGATTCCCCGTCAGTTTACTCATATTCGTTAGTTTTTAGATGTTTATTACCTGACTGTTGGCAGGTTGATAAGTAACGCTTGCCGTTGCACCAATCTGTTGAGTAATGTCTATCTGTAATCTATCGCTTGAAGATGTTCCCTTTATGCCCAAACCAATCTTGATGTTTTGACAATAATCTGAACTGCTCGTTGTACCCGTGCAATAGGCATTTACATTTTGAACGCCATTTTCAACAATGAGATATTGTATGTAATCCTTTGTTTGTGCTGATGTTGTGGCACCAGTTGCATTACCTGTGATGAAATATTGGACATATTCCCTAAAGGTGTTGGAAGAGCAGTTGTTCCCTAAGGTGTTGTAGTGGCAATTGCCCCCAAAGGTATTGGAGTTGCAGTTGTCTCCAAAGGTGTTGTAGTAGCAGCTGTTTCCAAAGGTGTTGGAACCGCAGGCTTCTCCAAAGGTGTTGTAGTAGCAGCTGTTTCCAAAGGTGTTGTAGTTGCACTGGTTTCCAAAGGTGTTGTTGTTGCAGTGGCTTCCAAATGTGTTGTCGATGCAGCCGCCCCCAAAGGTGTTGGAATAGCAGTAGTTTCCAAAGGTGTTGTTGCTGCAGCCGTTAAAGGTGTTGGTGGAGCAGTAGTTCTCAAAGGTGTTGTTGTGGCAGTCGCCTTCAAAGACGTTGGAATAGCAGTTGTCTCCAAAGGTGTTGGAGAAGCAGCTGTTTCCAAAGGTGTTGGAGTAACACTTGTTTCCTAAGGTGTTGTAGTAGCAGTTGTTTCCAAATGTGTTGGAACAGCACATGTTTCCAAAGGTGTTGCGATAACATGTTCCACTAAAAGTATTACCGCTACAGTCAAAATTAAAGATGTTATTATAACATTGATTAAGGAAAGTATTTTTTCTACAACCCTGATAAAAAACATTGTTATATGTGACATTTGCAAAACTGAGTTGATAACACTGTCCAATGAAGATATTCTTGTAAACATTTGCATTTATAGTAATGCCAGAACAATCGTTTCCAAAAAAATTGTCCGTAATTTGGTATACTTGAGGTGAGGTTATTCTAAGTGTTATGTTATTCAAATACTGCTTTTTGTCAGGAGCTTGGGTATTAATTAAATAATAAGGCTTAATGACATTACTCCATACCTTACATTTCGGATAATTAGAAGAAATGTCGGTATCTGGAAGAGGAACTCCGTTATGAGTATTGGAGAAAGTAAATGTATAATGAACCCATTCACTATTGTCCGCGCTATCAATTGTTGCCGAAGTATACAACGTGGCCGTATTGTTGGCTATTGTGTATAATGCTGACCCCGTTGTAACGGCAATATCTGTAACATAAAGTGGCGTTGTTGGTGGAGGTGGGCCCATTCCGGTCCTTGTTCTTGTATACCCATAATAATCTACATTGTTTATATTGATGACTTCGCCATTTTTGGAATATGTGTGTGTTACACCATACATTTTAGCTTCGAATGAAGGGAATTTACAAAATTGTATATTCTTGAAGTCATACGGACATTCATTATCCCGTTCGTCCTTCATATAGTAGATAACGCCCCTTCCTGTTGCGCCGCTGTCTGCCCAAGCATATTTGGTAGTGTCATTGTCCAAATCGTACTTAATTTCCCATGCTTCCAACGTAGAACCTGAGAAATAAGTATCCCCACTATGCCTTACGGCCCTTGCGTTTTCGTTAAGTGTGTGATTATCATCGGCAATGACAATAATATCAAACTGATGTCCCGCTGACTGAGTATCAGCCTGAACGGTAGTTGTATTGTAGTCCGTTATGCGATACTGCATACCAGGAGTGAGTCCACTGCTGTCACGGAGTGATTTAAGGGCAGACCAAGTGATTTCCTGCATCTTTCCAATGCATTGCTGTAAGGTATTTGATGTACTTGCCGTTGCATTGGTTCCATCGTAACCACCCACTCCAAAGAGATAGGCATCACCATTCTGCATTATCTCGAAGGCGTTCTTTTTATCAGATGGCGAAGTACCAATACCTACGGAGTGCTGTGTATTGCCTGAGTTTCCATAGGTTTCAGATGCCTTGTGCGATACATTGTTTCGTCCCTCAGCATGCTCGCTTTCGTTTTCCGCTGTTGTTCTTTCTCCTTCTGCATGAGAAGCAAGGCCTTTTGCTAATGTAACTTGTCCTTCGGCATGAGAGGTGTACCCACTTGCTACCGTTGAATAACCCTCTGCATGGCAACCATAATCAGATGCAACTGTTGACCCACCCTCTGTATGAGAAGCATCTCCCTTTGCGTGAGTCATTTCTCCTTCCGCATGGGACATTTCTCCTGATGCTATAGTTCCGCTTCCTTCGGAATGGCTATATGAATTTGTTGCACTTGTTGTAAAGCCTTCCGCATGAGCCCTTGCGCCACTAGCTAAAGTGAGTACTCCTTCAGCATGAGAAGCCTCCCCCGATGCTTTTGTGTTCCGTCCTTCCGCATGAGAATATGCGGTCAGTGCGCTCGTATAATAACCTTCCGCATGAGAGTCTTCCCCTGATGCTATTGTACCACTTCCTTCTGCATGAGATGCATTCCCTAACGCCTTGGTTTCAAGACCTTCTGCGTGACTTGCACGTTCTCCCCCTGCTACTGTGTGTTGTCCTTCAGCGTGAGATGACGGACTTTTTGCTATTGTCCTATCTCCTTCCGCATGACAGTAAAAAGTTATTGCACTTGTCTCATTTCCTTCCGCATGAGCGGCTTCACCATTTGCTATTGTCTCATTTCCTTCCGCATGCGTCGCTTGTTCTTTAGCTATTGTATGTACACCTTCCGCGTGGGAGAAATATCCTCCCGCAAATGTAAAATACCCTTCAGCATGGGTGTAATACCCATCCGCGTTTGTGTTTCCACCTTCTACATGAGACGAAAGTCCTTGCGCACTTGTTCCAAGCCCTTCTGCATGCGAATGCCGCCCTGATGCTGTTGTACCACTCCCTTCTGAATAAGAATAATCACCACTCGCAACGCAATTTGCATCAAAAGTTTTTTCTTGGAGAACATATCCATAACAACTACTGATTGCAGCATTAGGATTTAATGTTTGTGAAACCGTCATATAACAGTCACTACTATCCAATCGTTCATAACCGGCAATTAATGCTGTGGTAATTTTATCCAATGATATTGTTGTGCCGATAGGAAAAAAGCCAGTTGGTGGCATTCCTGCATAAGCCATAATACGATATGTGGTGGCGTTGACCGCTTCTCCACCTTTGAAATATAATGGGAATATATCGTCATCTCCATTACGATAAATCCATATTTTTGCCACTCCCGCTTTTGGCTGAATAGACCCATTTCCATCACCATGTTCCCAACAAAGTTCGTACTTAGACGCCGTTCCTTCTAATGTTTTCTGAAGTGTATTTGAAGTACTTGCACTTGCATTCGTTCCATCATATCCACCAACTCCAAAGAGATAGGCATCACCATTCTGCATTATCTCGAAGGCATTCTTTTCGTTTCTGTATCCTCCAATACCTACGGAATGCTGTGTATTACCTGAGTTGCCATAACTATTAGATGTTTTGTTTGAAACATTGAAATAGCCTTCTGCGTGCTCTCTCATATTCCTTGCTGTCACACATTCTCCTTCCGTGTGAGAATAATTTCCAAATGCATTCGTGTTGCCCTCTGCATGAGAATTCCGTCCAATCGCATGTGCTGCTCCTTCCGCGTGGGAACAACTACCTGAAGCAATAGCTCCATCTCCTTCCGCATGAGAGCAAATTCCAATTGCTTTGGTATGAGCCCCTTCCGCATGAGAATATTCGGTCAGTGCACTCGTATAATAGCCTTCAGCGTGAGAAGAACTTCCCTGGGCAAGTGTATTATATCCTTCGGCATGTGTATGAACATCATTTGCTATAGTATTTTCTCCTTCAGCGTGAGCATTTTCATCTAACGCCTTTGTGTTTTTTCCCTCCGCATGAGAAAAATCTCCTGATGCTGTTGTATTATGTCCTTCCGCGTGAGAAGCTTGCCCTGATGCTTTTGTGTTCTGTCCTTCAGTATGAGAATATTCGGTCAGCGCACTCGTATAAAAGCCTTCCGCGTGAGAAACCTTTCCTAATGCTGTTGTTCCACTTCCTTCAGCATGTGACGAATCACCACTTGAAAATGTGTATTCCCCCTCAGCATGAGAATTGTTTCCAAGTGCAATGGTTAAACGGCCTTCAGAATGAGAATTTTCTCCAACTGTTTTTGTTCCTCTGCCTTCAGAATGAGATTGACGGCCAAAAGACCCGCTTCCAAATATATGAGCATCTCCGTTCACCGAAGACGGGGACAACGACTTGTCCAAAGTAATTTTAAAACTTAAAATATCACCGTCACGATTTAGTATTTCAAAACTTAAAATACGAGATAAAACATATAGGTTGTTAACAAGATAAACACCAACATTAGTGAAACACTGAACAAAAGCCGTAGGGCCAAGTTTTTCA
>Ga0310691_10005117_pt1 | contig 14455 bp, 28 predicted proteins | sample 176DNAGHGlowgp2_FD_203887 | JGI IMG/M metagenome (GOLD analysis project Ga0310691, IMG submission 203887) | Sheep rumen microbial communities from Palmerston North, Manawatu-Wanganui, New Zealand - 1766 DNA GHGlow gp2 (v2) (version 2) | ecosystem: Host-associated > Mammals > Digestive system >... | reverse complement strand
TACGTCCTGGGCAAAGCGGTGGTAGTCCGCCGGAACATCCGAGTCGGGCTCAACGTCTCCGACCGCGATGACGTCCGGGTACGCGAACTCCGGAAGCCCTGCGCCGGACGGGTCTGCGTTGCGCAGCAAGTCTTCCATCGGCTGTTGCAGGTCGCCCATCAATGAGAAGAACTCGGAGCCCCCCTCCTTGATGTAGTCGACCTCGCATCCCCTGCCCGGGCAGGCGGGGCACGGGACCGACTCCGGCTTTCCCCACGCCGGGTAGATCCCGGTCCATCCGCACTCGCGGCACGTCAGGTGCGCTACCCTCGTGGTCGAGATGACCGAGGGCCTGCTCACGGGAACCCTGGAATCCTTCTTGGGATACCGGTTGTCCGGGGCATCGTACTTGACGAAGCTCCAGCCGATCCGGCCTCCGGGAAGCAATACCCCCAGGAACCCGACGATCGGGTCCACGATGACTTCCCACTCGCACCTCGGGTCCGGCCTCACGATGGAGGCCGGGATCGCGTGCCCGTCCTCAACGGGGTTGTGCCGGAACCCAGAGCACACTACGATATTTGGCATACGCAGCTCCAATGCGCCCCGGCTACCGGTCGATCCGGGATAAACCTCCGGGGCGCTATACTTAGTTATAACCTGTTTTTACCTACTCTTCACCCAGCGAGACAGCCTCCTCGAAAGCATCGTCCTCGAGCTCCGGACGGTGCGGCAACAGGATCTCCATGGCGTACGGGTCCTCGTTGTACCACGCCATGACCCTCGACGCCACGTCCCGCGGAGACAGGCCGAGCCAGATTACGTCAAGCTTCGGGGCCCCTTCGACACCCTTGTCGTCCATCCTGCACTCCAGCTCCACGGCGAACCAGATGAGGCACGCCATCCTGACGCAGTTCCAGCGCCACCACCCGCCGCCATTCCCGGCCGAATCGTCCTCGTACTCCTTGAGCAGGCGCACCACCTCTCGCCGGAACCCCACGACGCGCTCGCGTGCGGACTCGCCAGCGGGCGTGTACGTGGACGCCTGTGCGCCTGTGTTCTCGTCTGCGCGTGCGCCGTCGCCCAGGCAGGCACGCACGATCCCGTTGCCACGGATGTACCCGAACACGTTGTGGTGGCCGAAGTCGACTACAACGCCGTCCTCGCCGTCCTCGTCGTCCGCCGTGAACCCCCACGTGCCGCCTGCGTGGCACTTGGCCTCGCCGGCCGCCTTGCCGATGCCGTCGCACGCCTACCTGAACGTCCTGGCCGGGGCCCAGCCCGCCAGGATCTTCCCCTCCTTGCCGAACCCGAGGGTCAGCGCCAACTGGTACGGCATGTCCGAAACAACATCGGGGATGTCTGTCTTCCCGTCTTCCATTCGAAACCTCCTGGCCGCCAAAAGGCGGACACCGCCGCAAACGGCCCTAGAAGGCCAGCCAAGGGGCCTCGCGGGGCCGGGGGGTACAATTATAGCCCCCCGCCCCCTCCGACGCGCCACAGCGCATTCTAGAGGCCTTTACGGGCCTTTCCCGGAAAACAACCCCTGGCTGGGGTTTCCGGAACCTGCGCCACGCGGCCCCCGGCTGGCCGGAACGGCCGCATGGCGCCTCCACTGCGAATCAGAACGATGTATAACGCTGTATAACGCTGGAGAACAACGTTCTGGAGAAAAGGCTGCAAAGTGGAAAATCCGCAGATTTATAATATAACGTAGTTATATTCGTCATCTGGCCGAAATCCACAGCAGCAGCCTCCCGCGTGCGCTAACCAGCTCTCGCCTTCGGCTCGGCTGGACTTACTCCGGTTCTCCGTTCCTCGTATAGTCGTTTCATTCCGGTATACTATACGTAGTATAGATATACCTCCATTACACTCCTATACTCGTAACTCCGAACCTCCGTAATTCCAGCTCTCGCCTTCGCGCTCGCGCTGACGCGTATCCTTATATTAAGGAAAACGGCCTAAACGGCCTAAACGGCCTGGACGGCCTTCTTCTCACCGTCATCCGGACAAGCCAAGGGGGCGTCCTTCCCGTTTCCCGCTACCGGGTTGTCGGCCTTGTCGAGCTTCTCGACGTCGTCCATCTCGACGCAATTGAGCCTGGCGTCGTACTCGTCCTTGGGGATCACGGCCTCCGCCACGGCCCTGGCCTGCCACTTCGAGATGTACTTCCTCGCGTCGGCCTTGTCGTAAACCCAGTTCGAAGACTGGCACTTTCCGTCCGGTCCGGCAGCGTAGCTCTTCAGGAACGCCCTCTTCCCGGTGCCGTTCTCGATCTCGGTCACCAGGTATTCCGGAACCACGTACTCGTCCCCGATGAACCACTTGCAGTCGCCGTTTGGCGAGACATACACCGGCAGGTCCCTCGGGAAGCCGATTTCCCCGACCTTGTCGGTCAGGAAACCCCAGCAGGAGTCGTCGCCGTCCTCGATCTCCCAGCAGTCCGTCCTCGTCCCGTCGTCGTCGACCCGCAGGTAGTGCACACGCTTGTGGGTCGTGTACCCGTAGACAGACCCCTCGCACGCCAGGTTTAGCTCGTCGACCAGGTACCCGGCCATGCGCTCGACCTCCTCCTCGAACTCCTCCCGGGTCGCTGGGCGCCTGGACCAGTCGTCGTCCGACTCCGGGTGGACCCTGACCTTCATCCAGGTGTCCTTGCCCATCATCCTCTCCCAGAGCTCCTTGTACGTGTACAGGAAGCACGCGTTGGGGGTGGTGTCCCATCCGCGGCCTCCGGGGCGCACCGGGGTGTCGCCGTTCATGCACATGACGGTCCCCAGGGCGAAATACATACCCGAGTGGATCATCACGCTGACCGGGCACACGATGTACCCCTCCTTCGGGCGGTAGCGGCCGGTGCCATAGCCGTCCTCGTCCTCGATCTCCTCCAGCGGGTCCTCGGCCCCCTTCGTGGACCCTATCTCCCTGGGGATGTTCGACCACATCTCGAACGCCTGCTCGCAGTCCGAGAACGGATCATAGCCATTGTCGTCGTGGTGGATCTCCACCCACTCCATCACGTCCTTGAAGGACTCGTCGTCCTTGCTCAGAACCTTCATCCTCTTCATGTTGCTTCCTTTCCGTTGTCAAGTTATGTGGAACTGCCATGGCAGCCCACGAGATGCTACAGCCTTGTTTGCTGCCAATGCCTTTGCCGTGCTCTCTTTGCTGTGCCATGCCTTTGCGTATCGGCGCCGTTCGCCTCATGGCCTCGCCTTTTCCGCTCGTTTCGATGGACTGCGGCGCTTTGCCCCGGCTTCTCGTCCCGCTGCGACGACTTTCCTCGCAAGTCGTTGCGGTGCCGTTGCTCAGCTTTGCTTCTCTTCGCCTCTCCGTCGCCCTTCTTCACGATTCAATGCCACCGCTTCGCTCGCTGTTCATTGCCTTTGCCCGTCGTCGTGATTCGATGCCTTTCCTCGCCATTGCCATGCTTGGCTTACCATCGCCTTGCCATTGCGTTGCCAGTCTTCGCCATGCCTTTGCCCAGCTTTGCCACTCCGCGCCTCTCCCGGCCTATGCAGCTCCCAAGCTTCGCTCACTGTGCAGTGCCGTTGCGTTTCCTAGCACCTCATCGCTTTTCCATGCCTTCGCAAAGCAATGCCATTCCTGCGCCTTCCGTGCGTGTCCCTGCTGCGCCTAAGCTCCGCTTCGAAATGGAACGCAATGCCTCAGCGGAGCAGCTCGTCGCAATGCTCAGCCGTAGCCGCGCATCCTCTGCTTCCCACGCCTCAGCCGAAGCCTTTCGCTTCTGATCTGCGCCTTCGCATGGGCTTGCCAAGCGTCTCCATGCCTTTGCTTTGCCTTGCAATTCTGCTCCATGCCTTTGCCGAGCACCGCTGATCCAAGCAAATCCAGGCCCTGCCTCTGCATCGCTTTTCAGTGCCATTCCATGCCTTCGCTAAGCATGGCTTCCATCGCATCTCGCGGTACTGCCCTGCCTCCGCTAGTCTGCCTTATCGGCCTTTACCTCACGCCAGGTGAATACGCCGTACCCGCCCCCTCTGAACTGCCCAAAACCATGCAATTCACCGTAGTCGAGCCACTCCTCAAACGCTTCTTTGAGGCTGACAACCTTGTCGGCCTTGCCGACTTTGTTCGCCATGAACGTGACAGTGAATGTCATCTTTGTCCCAGCTGGAACGGTCTCACTCTTTGCAAGGGCCACGCGGGGCCCTTGCATAGTCTCAGCGCGGAGAGGTCTCTCAAACACACCAACCTCACCGCCTTCCGGGAGAACCAGGGGAATCTTGCGTGGCGCGACGAAGATGAGGGTGTCAACGATGGTCTTGTAGGAAGCGATCTTCGATGACAGAGTATCTTCGACGCGGCGGAGGGCGCCGCATGATTCCTTGGCAAGACCCTTGATCTGATAATTCCACACCATCGGGGTGACACCATCTTCCATGCGGTGGAAAACGGTCATGCTTTCCTTTACACGTTCCTGAGCAGCCTTTGCCGCCTCCAGTTCTTCAGGGTCAACACCGTCCTGCTTGTTCGCGGCGATGTAGTCGCTGAATACCTCATCATTAGACGGCTTGCTTCCAAGAACAGGCTCGTTGAATGTGAGTTCGTATGTCGCCTTAATCATGGTTCTTCTCCTTCTTCGGAAACAGCATGTCCAGCATGCCGAGTTTCCTTGCCTTGTGATAGGCCGCAGATGACTTATTCTTCATATCCCCACGGCCCTTGCACTTTTTCGCCAGTTCGATTATGCGCGGCTTCGTCCATATGTAGGCCACGCCTCCGGTACTTCCGGAATTTACGCCAGTTTTGGCTTTGTTGAGGACTGTGACATCAGGGTTCATCCGGAAGTCGGAGACGGTCTTGTCTTCCAACTCTCGCGCCTTCCCCCTTGTCAGGCCTCTGGCTATAATCTCCATCTCGGGGATTGGCTCTCCGGTCGCAACGTGGTACTTGTACACCGAGCTCCGGCTCTTTCGTCCTGTATTATGCTCCCAGTTTCGAGTAACTGCGTCGCATGCCAGGCCAACGTACACGGCCTTCTCGAACCGGTACACATACACGCTCCATACGGGATCCGTGTATGGGTCGTCCTTGACTCCAAGCCACGGCAGCCTGTCCAGCCAGCCCTTGCGGAGCGCGAACCTGTACGCCTTTTCGTTACCAGACGCGAATGCCTTACGACCTTTACCGGTATACGGAATAGACGCCTGTATTAACTCATCAAACGTCCAGTAGTGGTGGTTCGCGTCTTCTACAAGCCATGTCATCTCCTTCAGCCAGCCATAACTCTTGGCGCACTGATACGCCCTTGAACTATGCTTTCTGAAGTACTGCTTGCTTTTCCCGGCATATTTTCTCGACTCCTCGAACACTTCGCACTTGACGCATGTTCCGCGCTGTCGCACAAGCCATGTTAGCTCATCCATTAAGCCATGCGCCTTTGCAGCCGAGTACGCCTTGGGGTTTCCGTGTCTGAAGTCGTCGACCGTCTTGCCGGCGTACTCCTTCGAAGCCTTGATTATGTCTTCGTCCGTCCATCTTATACGTCCCATAGCAAACCTCCTTTGTGGGATGTTTTAGTAAATGGAACTCCGCCAGGACAGACGAAGCCCCGTTAGAAAGTTCCAAAGTAATCCTTCATGCACAGTCCTCTATGACCAGTCTAGGTCTCCTTGTCGTTGTTGTCGTTATGGCCATTGTCGTCGCCGACATAGGCGTTGAGCCTCTCCACAGTGCACTCGCAGCTGTCGAACCTCGCCACGAGACGCCCGTTCAGGACGTTCTCGATGTCGCACACCGCCTGGGCGAGCCCGATCCCCCTGTCCCTTCCGTAGTTTATGCCGTTGCACACGGATGAAAACCAGTCGACTATCCTCTCCGGGTCCTCATGCCCCCTCAGCCCTCCGTGGACGACCACGATGTACTTGTGAAACCCGTCGACCACGGGGCACTTTGCAACGTCCACGTTCAGCGACCCCTCGCTCCCGGCAGGAAGGTACCTCCTGTCGCCGAGCAGCGCCATCCTCCGGTCGTATTCGTTCGATTCCGGGCCTGTCACTTTCCCTACAATCGTCTCCCACTCGTCGTCGCGGACCTCTCCGCCACCTATCTCGAAGGTGGCCAGGACATGTGTCCAGTTGCTCATAACGCCTCCTAGGTGTGGATGGCGTATCCTTCCACCGGCGACAGGTTGACGCTGAACGTCGGGGCGCTTCCGTCCCCGCCGTTGTCGTGCGGCCCGTGGAAGATGATGCCGCCGCAAATTCCTATGGAGCCGTCCGGGTTCAGTTCCTGGAAGAAGAACGACTGCTCATGGAAGTCGCAGCTGATCACCGCCGTGCATTCGGCCGGATGCCAGCACATGAGGTTCCCGACCACCCGGTCGAGCGAGTTCGTGCAGTTCCGGGACATCTCCCTGCATTTCTGGAAGCGGTTCAGGGCCGCCTCGTTCGCAAACTTGATGTTCATGGTTCTCTCCTGTGTTCCTAGTTCCATTTTCCGTCTTCAGACAGAACGTCCTTGATGTCCTGCATGATGGCATAGATGTCACGCCTGTCCTCGGTGACGAAGACGTCGTACCCCCCGTCGGCGCCTGGCTCCAGCTCCATCTCGGCCACCGCGTCCCATACGTCGCACCCGAGGTCCTCCTTGTCGAAGTGGCCGAAGAACACAACCTGCTCGTCTTCCGGCAGTCTGTCGATCTTGCTAGCCACGAACGGGATCTCCGACACGATGGCCGTCTTCAGCGACAGGTCGGCGATTTCAGTCTTGCTCTTCCTCATCAGCCGGCGCCAGTACGCCTGCTTGTACAGCCCTGCGCGGCGCATGAAGTCGCGCACGCGGTCGTCCAGATTGATCTTCATCCTTCCTCCTGTTCTTTCTTTGTAGTTATTGCCAGCACCTCGTGCCTTCTCATCTCGACCCACATGAACTTAGACCCTCCCACGGGTCCGAACTCCCATATCGTCCTTTCCCTCGACTGGGACCCCATGCGGGCAACGAAATCAGCCTCGGCGCGACTTACGACCTCTTCCACGTCCATGTCGGACCCGGCGTACGAGTCATAGTACATGCCAAGCACAGTCGACATCACATGGCCGTACGCCTCTTCGAATGTCTCGAACACGTCCGCGTGCACCTCGATGCCGCGGCTCGCGCCGTCCTGTGCGTCGTTGGAGTCGTCGCACGACTCGGCAACGGCCACGGTCCATATGTAGCAGCTAGCCATTTCAAACCTCCTTGCAGAACTCTGACGCGACGCTTATCAAGTGCAGAAGCTCGTCCGGCCCCACTGTGTTGTACAGGTCCGTCGCCAGGTCGTTGTGGTACCAGCACACGTACTTCGCGTTACGCCTGACAAGCTCGTCAAACTCGTCGAAGCTGCCGTCGTCGCCAGCGGCGTACGCTGCTTCCACTTCCAGTTCTTCCACCGTGTCGATATACTGGATCCAGTTCCTGGACTCCAGGGTGATCCCGGATACCGCGGCGCCTTCCCTCATCAACCCAAGAATCTCGTCCACGGCCTTGTTCAGGTCGTCTGGCGACCCGCACGCCCGGTTCACAACACTTCTGTCTCCCTTTTCTGGGAGAACGGTGTAGATGACGTACATGAAGTCCTCCAGCAACGCCTTGCACAGCTGGATCTCAATCTTTCCATGCGCGCCGCGTGCACAGTCTAGCCTCCTTGCCGATTCTTCAGGTTTGTCCTTCATCTTCAACTCCTTCCGGTGCGATGCGGAACAGCTCCGCGTATTTCAGAGTGCTTTTCCTCTCCGCCCCTCTTGGACCTCCGTTGTGTATCCGTGCGAGCTCCTCGTCCGTCGGCGGCCTTCCGTGCCGCTTCGCGAACCTTGAGCCCCACTTCGAGAGATATGCCCTGACCACCTCGGTGGCCTTGGCCTCGTCGAACATGTCCTCTAGCGTGTAGTCCGTCCCGAGGAACTCGTTTGCGTCCGACAGGTACGGCATGCGTATCTGGTATATGCCATAGGCGCCTGACGCCTTGTTGTGCGCGTTCGGGTCGCGCCTCGACTCGACGTAGGCTATCTTGCCGAGAAAACCGTCGGACACCCTGATGTCGGCGAAGGCGCCGGCCGCGGCGAGCGCGACCATCATGAACGCCTCCGGCACAGTGCACTTCCCGGCCTTTGCCGCCTCAAACACCGTCATCGGCCGCTTCTCCTTCCATGTACTTTTTCATGCACTTCGTCCAGTTCTTGTGCTCGCGCCTCTCCAGGTTGTCCAGGTATTCCTGGACCGCGTCCCCATACCCCTTCTCGTATCCCATCTTGTACGACAGGAACGCCAGAAGCGGCACGCCAAGCGCCGCCAGGATGTCAATGATCTTGTCCATCAGTCTTCACCTAGCACAGAGCCTTTCGGCTGTACTTCGTCTCAAAACACTCCCTGCGGATTGTGGCGGCGAACAGCCTCACCATGTCCTCGAAGTCCTCGTCTGACATCGATTCCGCGAGTTCCATGAACTCTGCCGTGCGCTCCCTGCCTGTCCTGTAGTCCAGCACCGTCCAGTCCATGCCGTCCGGAACCCCGTTGGCAAGCCACGGCTCGATGGCGTCCTCGTCGCTCAGGTGGTGCATCAGGCAGTCCATCGCGCACAGGATTTCTGCCTTTGATAGAACGCGCTTGATATGACTGACGACCTCGGTCCGGTGGCTGTCCGGGATGTCCGGGTCGTCGTTGTCGAACTTCGTACCACACTTATCGCACCTTGTCTCCGTCTTAGGATGCACGCAGTCCCCGTCGCACTTGCAGTCCCAGTAGTATAGGTCCGTGAAGCCCGTCGACTTCGCCAGACGGTCCAGCTCCTCATACACCCCGTGACGCTCGGAGCCTGTCTTCCACTCCTCGATCTTAGCGTCCAGGTCGTCCAGCGTGTCCACCCCGGCGCGGTTCATGATGCCGTCCAGGGTTTTATCAGCACCGGCCCTCACGCACAGGTCCTGCACCTGCGCCACGTCGTCCGGGTCGTCGATGTACTTCTCCAGGACTTCGCGGATCTTGCGGTACTTCTCGCTGTCCTCGAAAAGGCAATATACCAGCTCCTGCCTCGCAAGCTCAGTTGTCTTCATCTTCCTTCTCCTTGTCGTTGTCTTCGTTTTTGTCTTTGCCTTTGTCCTTGTCTACAAAACCTCCGCACATCACGAGGGCGTCTTCCTTGCCTGAGATTGGGCATTCGGCGTTGCCGCACGCCAGACACCAGCTTGCCATGCCGGAGTCCACCTCTGCCTCAGTGGCCTCTTTGGCATAGTTGCACGGAAACTCCGAAGTCTGTTCTGGAATATCGATCCTTCCCTCCAGCGCGTCGATGAGGCGCAGCAGGACTGCGATCGCGTCGTACGCGTGCCCAACCGCGTCCTTCCTGCAATCGGCGCCGTGCGTGATGTCAGCCTCGATCTCCCACACCTTCTCGTTTAGTATCTCGTTCCACAGAAGGTTCTTCAGCTCCCTCCCTCTATCGCATCTGGCCCTGGCGTCCTCAAGCTGCTTGATGCATTGCGAGACCACGTTGTCTACGTTCCACCCAGGCAGAAGGCCATGGCAGAACTCCGGCTCCATCTCGCACGCCTTGCTGTAGCGGCCCATCAGCTTGAGCATGTGGACGTCGTCCAGCACGCTTCCGTTTTCATTCTTCATTGACGGTCCTCCTTCTCGAACTTCTCCTTCAGCCTGATGTACTGTTTGTACTCGGCGTCTGTCTCGGCCCGCTGTTTTTCCTCTTCTTCGAGTTTCTTCATGCGCTCTACATCAGCCTTGATGTCATCTAGGGCCATGTAAAGATACCTCTTCGGAAAATGATATGACTCGTCGCCATAGTCATAACTGGTGACTCCGACATACACTTCCGGTTCATCAAAATACATTGGGTCTTCATCTTCGATTTCGATATCTGTTATCCTTTCGCGTGAGTTTATGTTTGTACACACTTCGCATATTTCACGAATCTGCGAAAACAACTCATCTTTAACCAAGAACAGTTTCTTTCTGTCTTCAAGATATTCTTCAAGCAAGTTCTTGTTGACTGGCATAGCTAGTCCTCCTCATGATTGTCCGTGTCTTCCTTCCTGTAATGCAATGCGTCCCACACTTCGTCGGCGAGCTCGCTGGCCCTGGCTGCGTCTTCGACCAGCCCGTCTCGTATTAGCTCTCCAAGGTAGTCATGCACCTTGTACAGCACTCTTGCCACATCGTACTCGTCCATCTCCGGGTACTCACCGTAGATGGGAGAGTTGCACCCGTTCGGTTCCCCGTAGTATATGCAGTCCTTCGGCTCAATTTCACCATCAAAACAGAGTCTGCACCTTTCCTTCCTAGTCATCGAAAGTCCTCCTGCGGCTCCACTTCGATTGACCTGACGACGTGAGCGTCGTCGACGCTTTCGATCTCGTCGTCAGAGAAGTCCGGCTCGTCGCCAAACTTGTCGAGCGCGGCGTTCTTGGCTTCTTCTTCGGACTCCGCCTCGACCCACATGGTGTGTACCATTGTATACACCACGTTTACGCAGTATTCCTTCTTCTTCATGTCAGCATCCTCCCATGAGATGGATGATGTACAGGAGTAGGACGATTATGACGATCGTCCCGCACCCGCATCCTCCGTCATGTTCGTACCTGATGATGTTGTTTGGCATTGCTCCCTCCTATGCCATGAATCCAAGCATCGTAAGTTGCCTGGCTATCCGTCTACGCTGTCGTCTGACCCGACAGCTGTAGTTCAGTTCGTCCTTGTGGGCCTCCTTGTAGGCTTTGCGACTGGCCTTCACCTCCTCTTTGTGTGTCTCCAAGTAGGCTTTGTTATAGGCCTTCAACTCCTCTTTGTGGGATTCAACGTAAGCCTTTCGATAAGCCTGTATCTCTTCCTTGTGGGATTCCCGATAGGCTTTATTACTGGCCTTCACCTCCTCTTTGTGAGATTCCCTGTAGTTCTTGAGATGACCCCGTATCTCCTCCTTGTGAGATTCGTTGTAGGCCTTTTTTCTAGCCTGCATCTCCTCCTTGTGAGATTCGTTGTAGGCCTTTTTTCTAGCCCGTACCTCCTCTTTGTGAGATTCATAATAGGCCTTGTTCATAGCCCTCACCTTTTCACAGTGCGCCTTGGCCCATGTCCTTTGATAGGCATTTTTCCTTTCCTTGTCTCTGTATGACATGCTCCCACCTCCCTCCCTTTGAAAACCTACTTCATCTGCTCGAGGATCTTGACGAGCTCGCACTTTCCGATGCGGGTTGCGCGGTGCACGATCAGCACTTCGCCACACACCTCGTAGTCCTTCTTCGGCGGGTCCTTCTTGGTGTTCTTCATGAACTCAAGCTGTTCATCGACGGTTCGGGTACTACCGTCATGCTTGAACAGGCACTTCGCCTCCTCCGGCAGGATGTCGGAAATAGGCTTGTCGACAACCTTCATGGTCTTGGTGACGACGCGCAGCGTCTTCTTTCCGCCGAGCATCTTCCGCTGTGTTTCGAGATCAGCGTCTTCATGGCTCTTGTAGATGCGGTCCGAGAGAAGAACCATCTCCGGGATGATCTGCCCCGCCGCGAGACGGAGGAGTTTGGTCCACGTGACGGTGGTGACCCACGGGTACTCCTTTCGGAACGCCTCCCCAGCGGAGTCGCCGAACTTGGCGATCGTGTCGGCGTAGATCTTTGCCGCTCGTGTTAGCGAGTCACCGGCAGAAGTCATCTCGCCCTTGAACCTGATTACCGCGTTGGCAATCTCGCGCTTCCGCTCCGCCTTTGTCATGTTTTTCACGTTGTTCACGTTGTTCACGTTGTTGTCCTTGTCCATGGTTCGTTCCTTCCTTGTTGGTTGTAGTTGGTTGTTGTTGTTGGTTATCGCTGGTCCCCTTCATAGAGGTCCCAGCATCCGTCTGCCCGCTTGTCTAGGCCACGGTAGCATTCGTCAGGTATGACCGGCCATGCCGTTGGCTCGTCATGGTCCGGCATGCGCTCTACCACGTCGATGTACGTGTCGATTGCCTCGAACGGGATGTCGTAGTCGAAGTCCTCGTTCTGAAGCTGAATCCTGTGCGCCCTGACCAGCTTGGCTAGTTCAGAGCTGAACCCACGAATCTCCTGTGCGGCCTGGTCCAGGTGACCTATGACCAGGAACCTGTACTGGTACCCATCATACACCTCTTCAAGAAGCACCGCGGCGTTGCCCATGTGCTTCCTGAAACACTGCAAACATGGCTTTCTCATCCCTGTTTCTCCTTTACGTTGTCAGCGTTGAACTCGTCGGATGTCTCCGACAGGTGCTCGTAGTACTCATCCAGCAGCCACCTCGGCCCGAGTTCCACAGTGAACTTCTTTTTCGGCGGCCACCAGCCAGCAGACTCCCACGTAGCCGGTTTCTCGTTGAAGCCAGTCTCGTGCTCGACAAGCCATTCCACCTTGTCTCGGAACGTGGTGTCTCCCTGGTCGGTGCCTTCCGCGTACCAGTCGGGAACGTCGTGGCACTCCTCGCACGAACATCCCTTTTCGCACTCGCGGCACTTGGCGTCCAGCGCGTCGATTTCCGCCTGGTTGGCCTCGATCGTCGGGTTTTCTGGGTCGATCAGCAGCTCGCGGCACCATGACTCATCTTTGAACGGGTACACCTCGTCGAAGCCGAAAACGGACGATTCCGATGCCTCCTCCATCGCCTGTTCGAACCACTCCTGCAGACCGTCGTTGGTCTCGCCGGATCTTACCGTCTCTACCCACACGTCGCGTACCGACTCCTCGTCTACGCGAAAGTCCGAGAGATCCTTCCCAGTCACAGGGCGAACCACAACGCACGAGGTGGATGACCCCAGGCTGTTGCGCACAAAGTCAAACCCGTGCGCATTGTACGCCGGCGCCACCTCAAGGCCGTACACCTGCCCATCGTCGTCGATTCCCATTGTTACGTACGTACGCATTATGGCTCCTTCCTATAGTCGTCCCTGAAGAAATACGTGAAGTACCGCCAGTTGGCGATCCTGAACGACGCCATTACGTCGTCTTTTATCATTTTATCAGGAAGAATGCTCTCGGGAATGCCGATTTCAGTCCTGATGCCATGTATTAGGTTGTTGGCGGCTTCAACCATCGGATGAATTATCAATTCGTATCCCGTCGCCTTATGGCCGTCCTCCATCATCATGGTCATCTCCTTCTTAGCGCCGATGCCATCAGCTCCTCCCGGACAGCCTGTCCTTGATGAAACGCTCAGCCGCGGACGAAACCAGCTTCTCGACGTCGAACTTGGCGAACGACTTCTTGTAAAGCTCCAGCATGTCCGACATCTCCTTGTCGAACTTGTCTGACATGCCGTCGGCCACATCCCTTATCTTTGACGTAATGCTGGCACTGATATACGTTTCCATCTCCGCCTTCACCTCTGGCCTTAGCGTTCTGTCGAACACGGCCTTCGGGTTCGAGAACAGAAGCTCTCTTACCTTGTCGCAGATGAATGGTTCCAGTTCAGCGCCTACGGCCTTTACCGTCCTTCGCGCCACCTCGTCCACGATGGCGTTCTTGATCCGGATCTGCACCTCCGGGTCCTGGGCGAGCTTGGTTATCTCCTCGTCCTTGTTCAGCATGATCTTGATGTTCATCGTCCTCTCCTGTAGTGTATGACCAGGTACCCGATTCCGAGCACCAGGTCTCCTGTGTTGACGGGCCACACGCTTACCACCTCTCTGTCGAGCAGCTCGTCCATCTCGTCTCCTTCGAACTTGTACGACTTGTCGTCCATCGCGGAGTCGTATGCGCAAGACCTCTTCCACACATCATCTGGAACGACTGCCTTCAGGTCGCCTATGGTCATGGGATCTCACCACCCTTCGTGAAGTGCACCATCATGGTATCGAAGTCGTTTAGGCATGTCCCGCGCCTGAACCAGAACCGGATGGACTCCAGCATGAACCGCCAGAACCCCATCGGCTCGCTCAGGCCAGTGGCCGTGTCTCCGTTGGAAAACCTGATCCTAACGGCCTTCTTCATTCGAACCCCCTTCTTCGTATGGCATCTGCGCCCATGCTAGCCTACACCCGTTACTAGGCAGTTCACATTTGTCGCAGCTCCGCTTGTCGCAGAACGAATTGAATCGCGCAATCTGCTCTCCCACCGTCCCCACGTCGCAGTTCCTGGCGGGCGCGGCTAGCGCGGCGCGGTTGTCCCGCATGTGGAAGAAGAAGGCGTCTCCCAGCATGGTTCCCGGTTTCGCGAAATGCTCGAGCAGTTCCTCCGTGGATTCCAGCGCCTCGCGTATGGTGGCGTAGTTGCCCTGCTTAGGCGTATGCTTATGTTTCTCGCTCATTCCGGTCCTCCGTGCTCCAGCTTGTTGAGTATCGTCGTAAGCGTCTTCGCTACGTCGATGTCGTCCTCGGCGTTGCTATACCAGTCCATGTCCCTGCGGTCCGGGTGGCAGGTCGTGAACCCAGATACAAGCCGGCCGTTAGTGTACTTTATGGCCATGCGAAGCGCGTGTATTGCCTTATCCTTTTCGTCGATGTGGACGATCATCCCTC
>Ga0310691_10005114_pt1 | contig 14456 bp, 10 predicted proteins | sample 176DNAGHGlowgp2_FD_203887 | JGI IMG/M metagenome (GOLD analysis project Ga0310691, IMG submission 203887) | Sheep rumen microbial communities from Palmerston North, Manawatu-Wanganui, New Zealand - 1766 DNA GHGlow gp2 (v2) (version 2) | ecosystem: Host-associated > Mammals > Digestive system >... | reverse complement strand
ATACTAAAGGAATCTTTCGAAGCCGCCTAAACTAAATAATACAGTAGGGATGGAATAGCCCAAACTCAACGCCTGTGGACATTGTGTAAGACGTTTTGTTACGTGATATCGTAGCTAACGCGGTAGTGGTTGAAGCAGGAAGCTCGGTTACTTGTAATCGAGTAGTTCACGAACTTATATCTGCATAGTGAATATTCGCTCCATAGTCTCGAATCAGAGTCAGACGAAGGAATATTTGTTATGCATTGAGATATAAGTGGATAAATGTAAGATTCGTATATATAGCCGCTTATGCTCAGATGCATAGGCGGTATTTTTATGGAGAAGGCGAGTCATCAGAATGCGTGTTCACGCGGCATTCTGTTTGACGGGCCCGCATCATGATAACTAAAAGGTGAGATTATTTATAAATGAGTATCGGCTTCTGAATCAGAAATGAAAAGATACAAATAAACCGGAAAGGAAAAATGATCGGCCGCAGTCAACAATATAGACTGCGGCCTGTTCATTGAATTATACATATAATAAGGACGCCGATAATAACTAACAACCCCAACCATATGCCTATACTTCCGAAGTGAAATGCTCTGAAAGATGGGCGGGGGAGTTTACGCACTGGCGCGCACAAGATTTACTTCAATCTTGGTTACAGGCTCCGGATAATAATCTTCATTGTCGCTCCAGATTGAGAGCGCTATTGTTACTGCTGAATTTTCATCGGTGGCATTCACCATGAATTTGTATGATCCCAATGTTACTTCAAAGTTTCTTTTTTCACCCTTCCACATGTTGTAACCCTCCATATATATAAATAATTTCCTATTAGATTCAGTGATCCGACCGGTCGAACAATTGTTTGACTGTATTATAACAAACGTGTGTTCGGTTGTAAATAGGGAATTTTATTGAGTCCCAAATTCGGCTCTCGGAAGGTTCATCCCCATGATTCGGCAGATTACAGATGCTTCTTCCAGGGGATAATTCGGTTGACGTTCTTCACATAGTTAATGTAGTCATCGCCGAAACGTACGTACAGGAGCGGCTCCTCAAAGTTCTTGAGAAAGAAGTTCAGCAGAAAGTAGAACACAAAAGGCAGAACATAGAAAAATGCATTTCCGCTGATGAAAAGGGCGCCTGTACAAATGAAGAGTACGCCTGTGTATAAGGGGTGTCTGGTCCAGGAATAAACGCCTGTGGTAATGAGTTTTCCGAGCTTCAGATTCATGAACAGCTGGCTGTCGGAGACGGAGCGGAGCAAAAGCATAAGTCCGACAATGGCGAGAACACATCCGATACCAAGGTAGGTGTAGCGGAATGCGTTCTGCGTGGGGATGCCGCCTTTGAAAAATTTGATATGGCCTAAAAACACACCAACGCATGTAAGCAAAAGGGTGATGGGAATAAAAAGGGAGGTGATGCCCCAGGTTGGGAGCGGTTCCCTTTTTTGAATCGGCCTTTCTTCTGCCATGTCGTCGATTTTTTTCACATCTTCCGGTTCTTTCACATCTTTCGTTTCATCCATAGCAGCGGTTTCCTTTTCCTCTGCCGCTGCATTTTTCTTTTCCTCTTCCATATATCTATCCTTTCCGAGTATCTTTTTCATTTTATTAAATAATGATCATCCTTTGTATTTCCGGATGACGGCAAGACTATATGTCTCGCAAATTTAATGTCCTCAGTATACAGTTTCCCCCTCCGAAAATCAACGGCATAGATTGAAAAAAGAATGAAAATTAGGTATAATCATTTTATCTATGGACTCAGGGCAGGAGAAGAGAAGGATGTCATACATATCACTTTACCGAAAATTCAGACCGGACACCTTCCGTGAGGTGAAGGGACAGGATCATATTGTTACGACGCTGCAGAACCAGCTGAAATATGATCGTGTCGGACACGCATACCTGTTCTGTGGGACGAGAGGAACAGGAAAAACCACGGTGGCCAAGATTCTGGCGCGTGCGGTCAACTGCGAGCATCCGGTGGAGGGGAACCCCTGCGGAGAATGCGAGAGCTGCAAGCGGCTTCAATCCGGTGCGGCCATGAATGTAATAGAAATCGATGCGGCCTCCAATAACGGCGTGGACAATATCCGCGACATCAACGCGGCTGTACAATATCCGCCGGCGGAGGGAAAGTATATCGTCTATATCATCGACGAGGTACATATGCTTTCCACGGGTGCATTCAATGCGCTTCTGAAAACACTGGAGGAGCCGCCGTCTTATGTGATTTTTATTCTCGCCACAACCGAGGATATGAAGGTGCCTGTCACCATTAAATCGCGCTGTCAGCGTTATGATTTTCATCGGATTTCTGTGGAGACCATTTCCTGTCGTCTGGCGGAGCTGATGGAGCGGGAGAATAATCCGGCGGAGCCGGAAGCGCTCCGGTATATCGCACAGGCGGCAGATGGTTCTATGCGTGACGCCTTATCCATTTTGGAGGAATGCGTATCGGCCAGTCTCGGTGAGAAGCTGACCTTTGACCGGGTGCTCGCCCAGGTTGGTGCAGTGGATGTGGATGTATATCTCCGCCTCCTGGATGCGCTGATCAACGAAAAAGCGGAGGTCATGCTCGACATTGTGAACGATGCGGTTTGGAAAGGGCGGGATCTTAGCAAGTTTGTCGATGATATGGTCTGGTTTGTGAGAAATGTTCTTTTTCTCAAGATGTCACCGGATGCGGGCAGGAGTCTTGACCTGACGGGTGAAACGGAAGAAAAACTGATTGCGGCGGGGAAGACCGTATCGGAAGATGTTCTCGTACGTTACTTCCGGATATTGCAGGAGCTTTCGGTGAGTATTCGGATGTCCACCATCCGGCGGATTACGCTGGAGATGGGGCTGATCCGCATGATGAAGCCCGAAAGCGATAAGGATTACGAATCTGTGATCAGTCGTCTGGAGCGGCTGGAGGCCGGCGGCGGGATAGATGTTTCCGGCGGAATTGATGCAGGAGTGATCGGAAAAGGGGCGCCCGGTGGATCCGACGCAGCAGAAGGCAATACGGCGGAAACTTCCGGGGCTTCAGAAAGTGTTGCAAACGGCAGTGCCGCAAATAATGGTAACGGTTCGGCCGGGAATGCAGCCGGTGCGAAAGATCTGACAGCGGCAGATATCCGGATCATCGTGAAAGAAACGGTTGAAAAAGAACTGGAGAAATATCTGGAACCGGATGATTCGGGGACACAAAAAAAAAGACTGAAGAGGCGAACCGCTACCGAAGAGGAAGCGCTGGTCCGGAAGAATCTGAAGGAGAATTATCCTGTGGCGACACAGGAGGAAATTCAGCATCTGGCGGATGAGTGGAATAATATGGTCGTACCGAAGCTGGAGAAGATGGAGCAAAACGCCTTACAGCATTCGCGCGTAGATGTGGATTTCACGGATCCTGATAATCCGGGCTTAAAGATCATCGTCATGTTATATGGAGAAAAGGATGATAACGGCAAGACAGCCTGGGCGTACCTCGATGTTCCGGAAAGACAGGAGCGTATTAAAGGAATAGTTTCCGAAATCATGAAACGGAAGCCGCGTATCACTTTTGAAAAACGGGATGTAGGACGAACCGGCGATCCGGATTCTAAGGTAATGGATCTGCAGAGGCTGATCGGTGTTCCGGTTGAAGTTGTAGATTAAGAAAATATAAAAGATAAAGGAGATAAAAAAATGGCAAAAAGAGGCGGATATGGTATGATGCCCGGTAACATGAACAACCTGATGAAGCAGGCTGCCAAGATGCAGAAGCAGGTGGAAGAGACCCAGATGCTTCTGGAAATGAAGGAGTATGAAGCACAGGCCGGCGGCGGTGTTGTTAAAGTAAAGATCAACGGGCAGAAGGAAATCACTGAGGTCCATATCGAGCCGGAACTGGTTGACCCGGAGGATATTGAAACCCTTGAGGATACCATCCTTGCGGCTGTGAACGAAGCAATCCGCATGCAGGCAGAGGATGAGAAGAACGAGCTCGGCAAGATCACCGGCGGTATGGGCGGTCTGGGAGGCATGTTCTAAATGGATATCTACGGAGAGGCAACGACCCGTCTGGTGGAGGAGCTGGCGCATCTTCCCGGGATTGGCGCAAGGACGGCGCAGCGGCTTGCTTTTCATATCATCGGTATGCCCGAGGACCAGGCGTTTGCGCTGGCAGATTCCATTGTGAACGCCCGGAAAAAGATCCGGTACTGCAAGACCTGCTTTACCATTACCGATGAGGAGGAGTGTCCCATCTGCGCATCGCCGAATCGTGACCATAAGACCATTATGGTCGTGGAAACGGCAAGGGAGCTTGCGGCGGTGGAAAAGATCGGCAGGTATTCCGGGGTATATCACGTGCTGAATGGGGTGATCAATCCCAGTGCGGGAATCGGTCCGCAGGATATCCGTCTGAAGGAACTTCTGGTGAGACTCCGGGACGATGTGGATGAACTGATCATCGCAACCAATTCCAGCGTGGAAGGGGAAGCCACGGCTATGTACATTTCGCGGATGGTGAAGCCGGCCGGAATCAAGGTGAGCCGGATCGCAAGCGGTGTACCTGTGGGCGGTGACCTTGAGATGATCGATGAAGTGACACTGCTCCGGGCACTGGAAGGCCGGGTAGAGATGTAATGAGCAAGATTTCAGACAGTCCGGCGGAGAGTGAAAGGGCTGATCGTCTTGCAGAATGAAGCAAAGTAAAGCAATGGGGGAGAAAAGCAACAAAACAATGCAAAAACAGTAACAGAGAAAAAAATCAGGGGGTAATGAGAACATGAAAAAAATCGGTATGCTGACAAGCGGCGGCGACTGCCAGGCCTTAAATGCAACAATGCGCGGCGTGGCGAGAGGACTGGAAAACCTGTTTGAGGAGGTGGAGATCTACGGATTTCTGGACGGTTATAAGGGACTGATCTACGGCAACTACCGTAAGATGAAGCCCATGGATTTCTCCGGTATTCTGGGAAAGGGCGGAACGATTCTCGGTACATCCCGTGTACCGTTTAAGATGCTGGATACACCTACGGATGACGGTGTGGATAAGGTACCGGCCATGGTCAAGACCTATAAGAAACTTGATCTGGACTGCCTGGTTGTTCTTGGCGGAAACGGTTCCCAGAAGACGGCTAACCGTCTTTCTCAGGAAGGCCTGAACGTGATCGGTCTTCCGAAGACCATCGATAATGATATCTGGGGAACGGATATGACCTTCGGCTTCCAGAGTGCTGTTGATGTAGCAACGCATGCCATCGACTGCATTTATACAACAGCAGAGTCTCACAGCCGTGTATTCGTTGTTGAGACCATGGGCCACAGAGTTGGTTGGATCACACTTTTCGCCGGTGTAGCCGGTGGTGCGGATGTTATCCTGATCCCGGAGATTCCGTATGACATCAAGAAGGTTCATAAGACCATTGAGAAGAGAATGAAGATGGGCAAGCGCTTTACCATCATCGTTGCGGCAGAGGGTGCAATCCCCAAGGAAGTTGCCAAGCTGCCGAAGAAGGAAAGAAAAGCACTTCTGTCGAATCCGAATCCGGCTTATCCGTCTGTTGCCTATGAGATTGCTGACAAGATCCGTGAGAAATTCACCGGTGATGTACGTGTAGCACTTCCCGGACATACCCAGCGCGGCGGCAGCCCGGATGCATACGACCGTGTCATTTCCAGCCGGTTTGGTGCAAAGGCAGCTGAGATGATCAAGGAAGGCGATTTCGGCAAGCTTGTCGTATTCCTGAATAATGAAGTAACTGCAATTCCGCTGGAGGAAACAGCCGGAAAGCTGAAGTATGTTGATCCGGAGTATCAGCTTGTGAAGGAAGCCAAGACTCTGGGAATCTGTTTTGGTGATTAATAAAGAAGTCAGATAATTTTACATGAAGAAAAAAGTCATTATCGGGGCAGTTCTCTTTCTGCTGGTATTTGCAGGAACTGCCCTGGCTTTTAATTTCATATTGAACAGAGGCTACAAGTCCAGACGTGTGGAAGCATCCGCGGCCGAGCTTCCCGTTCTTTCCGTACGATGCGGTGAGTACAGGATCAATCGGCTCCTTGGCTATAAAACAGAGGTGAATCCTGTTTTGGAGCGGGATGCTGTTATTCCTGTGGGAAAAGATAAAAAGTTTACGCTTTTGGTGCCAACGTCCTTTGCCACGTCGGAGATCGACTATGAGCTTTGGGATGTGACGCAGGAAAACCTGATCGAAAACGGAACGCTTACCCGAAGGGACGGCGAGAATTTTGCGGAATATGATGCGGAGATACGGATGAACCTGACACCGGGACGGGAATATCTGTTCCAGGCACAGCTCAGGATCGGCGGAAGCACGGTACGGTATTATTCGCGGGTAATCCGTCTGGATAAGGATAAACTGGACAGGCTCATTCCTTATGCGGAAAACTTCAGCAAGGAGACGCTGGCCAAGCATCTGCCGGAGGAAGGGTTACCGGAAAAATGGGCAAAGAGTCTCACCCAGAATCCGGAAGAGAATAAAGAAGGCGAAAACACCGAAGAAAAGGATATGAGTGAGGAAACGGTTGTCCAGACGGAGCGGGAGGCAAATATCGGAAGGGTAACGTTTGAATCGGATGTTTACGATGTCCTTTACGGTGGACTGAATCTATCTCTCTATACGGAAAAGGTGCCGTCTCTCCGGGAAGTTTCGGAAAAGGATTGCGTGATCTCATTCCGGTACGGTGTGATCGCTGCGGATGGCAGTATTTATACTGTCCGGGAAAATATGACGCTGGAGTACGATAACAGTACGGATCAGGTTATGCTCAGGGAATACACCCGCCTGATGGATGCCGCGCCGTCCTCCGATGCATTGGACAGTACATCCAACAGTATTGAAATCGGTGTTGCTTCGGAAACACCGTCATGGGTCGTATCGAAGGACTTTACCAGAATCCTTTATACGGCGAACGGAACCGTCTGGTTTTATGATTACAAGAATGCCCTGATCACGGAATTGTTTGGTACCGGTCAGGGGGATATGCCCGGTGAGGGATATCGGGTCGTTCCGCTTTATGTCGATGAGCATCGGGCGGATTTCATGATCGTGGGAAGGATTCCGGAGGGCAGGAACGAAGGGAAAAACGGTGTTCTTGTTCTCAGCTACTCAGTGGATGAAGCATCCATGAGCGAGCCGCTCCTTCTGGAAACAGCGGAAAGTATGACCCTTCTTCGGACAGAGGTGGAGCGGTTCATCCACTATGACATGGAAGGGAAGACCATTCTGCTTCTTCTGAACGACAAGCTGATGCGGATCAAGCTGGCGGACGGCAGTACGGAAACGCTGGTGGAGGGGATTCCGGCAGAGGCGTTCTATGTATCGGACGACCGGAAGCTGCTGATCTATCCGGATACGGCTGATTTGGCAAAGGTGACGAAGCTCACGATGATGAATATGGAAACCGGAGGCGTTGCCGAAAAAACGGATTCGGGCCGGATTTTGTCGCCGATCGGTTTTATTGAGGATTGTTTCATATATGGTTCCGCAACAGAAAATCATGTACGCAGAAATGCTGACGGAACAGCAGATTTTTACTTCTCGAGTCTTTTCATTACGGACCCGAATGGGGACGTGATCAAGGAATACCATAAAAACGGTAAGCTTGTCAGCGGAGTCGATTTTGTCGGCAATACAATTTATCTGGATCTGGTCGAGGAAAAGGACGGCGCTTTGGAAAGCGGCGGGAAGGATTACATCTCCTATAAGCCCGAAAGTGAGAAGGATGAACTCATTATCACGGAGGGCGTAAAGGGAGGCGCTGTTGTCTGCCGGATCACCTTCCCGGACAGCATTTACCTTCGGGGACGACCGGCGGAGATCATGCCAACCTACAATGCAAACAGAAAGCTGATCCGTGTCAGCGAGGAATACGCCGGCCTTTCGGACGAGGTCTACCGGTATAACTGCGAAGGACTGGCGGCAGTACTGGCCAGCTCCGGTGCGGCCATCCGGGATGTGAATGCCTCCGGGGGTTATGCCATAAAGAATGGGCAGCTGCTTTACCGAAAGAAAGAATCGGCGGCCTACTATACCGTGGCGGGAACCTTTACTTACGAAAATGTGGAAAGTGATGCGGACACCTACCGGGCGTGCCTCGTGATGGCGCTTCGGTCCTGCGGCATTACAGCTGATATTTCCGAATTTACAGCGGATACAGACTGGGAGGAAGCCTTCCGGGAACGCTCGCAGACGGTACAGGGCCTCAATTTTTCCGGGGCGGATCTGGATACCGGTGTCATGTTCCTCGGAGACGGCAGTCCGTTTGCCGTCCGGCTGGAAAACAGGTACGTGTTTGTAGTCAGCTTTAACGATACCTATATCCGCTATTATGATCCGGTGGAGAAAGAGGAAAAACGTGTTCTCCGGAGTGATTTCCAGAAGGATGCGGAGAAGAGTGGAAATGAGTTTTATACATGGAGAAGAGGAGGATGAGTGAATGAAGATCTGTCCGAACTGTCAGTCGGAGATGCCGGATTCCGCTACGTTTTGTCCGGTTTGCGGTTCGCCCCTTGGCGGAAATGCGGCCTATGGGAATTATGATCCGGCAGAACAGGAAAATCCTACCGTCAGCTCCTATGGCCGGATTGTGGATGAGGAAAGAGGAACGAGTGTCCTCAGGCCCGATTCGGAAAGCGGGACGACTGTTCTTACGCCGGATGCGCCTGCGGGACCCGGGCAGAATGCCGGACCGATGGGGGCCGGGCAGGGCTTTTCCCGGGATATACCGCAGGGGATGAAACCACAGTGGGGAAATCCGGAGGGCGCTCCGCAGGGTATGAAACCGCAGTGGGGAAACCCGGAGGCTGCTCCCCGGGGTATGCAGGGGAACGTAGATCCACAGTGGGGAAATCCGCAGGGTTTCCCGAACGGAATGGACACAGAGCCGTGGGCGAGCGGACAGGGAACGCCGCTAATGGGGCCGGGACCGCAAGGGATGCCGCCGCAGGGAATTCCGCCGGCACCACCCCAAAAGAATAAACCGGAAAAGGCACCGGGCGGAAAGAAAAAGAAGACTGGACTTATCATCGGACTTGTCACGTTTTTGGTTCTGGCCGCAGCGGGTGTGCTGCTTTTCATCTTCTTGCTCCGTCCGAAAATGATCCGGGACAAGGGTGATAAGCTGATGGAACAGGGCAAGTACGATGAGGCCATCGCCGAATACGAAAAGCTCAGTGATCCGGATGAATATGTAACAAAGTGCAAATATAAGAAGTACGTGAGCCTTTTGGATAGCGGAAGCTTCGATGAAGCGAAGAACGGTTTCATGGAGCTGGGCGATTATGAGGATTCTCCGGAAAAATGCAAGGAATGTGATTATCGCAAGGCAAAGTCGCTTTTGGATGAAAAGAAATTCGATGATGCGAAGCTGCTCTTTGAGGGATTGGATGATTATTCCGATTCGTCGGATATGGCAAAGGAATGCGATTATCAGCGTGCGTTGCAGCTGATGGCGGAAGGAAACTATCAGGATGCGGAATCCTGGTTCACGTTCCTCCGGGATTATGCGGATTCGGCGCAGAAGCTGGAGGAATGTCGGCAGGCGCTGAAACAGAAGCGCTACGATGAGGCGCTGGCGTGCTATGAAAACGGTGACTATGCAGCGGCAGCGGCAGAATTCCTCAATCTGGGAGATTTTCAGGATTCTCTGGATAAGGCAAAGATGAGCTACTACGCACTGGGTGAGGAGTGCCTGGAGAATCAAAAATATACCGATGCTATTGAAGCCTTCGAAAGTGCGGAAAATTATTCCGATGCATCCGATCGCCGGAAGGAAGCGATTTACCAGTATGTACTGACGGAGATCAATGCCGGTCATACGGGCGATCAGGAGGTGGAAACCTACTTCAAAGAGCTTTACGATGCGAACTATAAGGACAGCCGACAGCTTTATGAGGAGAAGCATAAGTGGAAGCTGGAATTCTATGCCGTCAGCACGAGCAAGGATGATAAGACCAGCCACCTGACAGAGGTAAACTATAAGGAAACGGTATTTTTCCATTACCGGGTAGTTTCCGGGGACAATTCCGGTACGACAAAAATCGGTTGGCGCGGACTTTGGGCCAACGGAGCCGAGGTGGAGGCGAAGGAGACAGACCGCTATGATATCAAGGTGGGTGACTCCGGTTGGCTGTGGTTCTCGAATGCGGATGAAGCGGCAAAGGGACCTCTTTATATCGAGGCCTATGACAGTAACGGTGCCGTGATCGGTTCGGCTACGGTTACGCTGACGGATTAGTGTAGTGATTTCAAAATAACGGAAACATATGTAGAAAAGGGTGAGAGACCAGTCTGAAAGGTACGGCATCGGTGCAGTGTTTTGGAGCGCTGTGCCGAATGGAAGAAGGTGCCAAACAAGACTGGTCTCTTCGGAAATGAAAAGGACAGAGCGGAATGAAACAGAGACTGGCGGATTATGTGGCGGATTTTCTCACAGAACACGGTGTGACGGATGTGTTCAGTGTTGTGGGCGGCGGTGCCATGCATCTAAACGATGCACTCGGTCATAAAGAAGGGCTTCGGGTGACGTATAACCACCATGAGCAGGCATCGGCGATTGCGGCAGAGGCATATGCCAGACTGGATAACCGGCCGGCTGCCGTATGCGTGACAACAGGCCCAGGCGGAACGAATGCCCTTACCGGGGTACTTTGTGCATGGCTGGATTCGCTTCCCATGTTTGTCCTCAGCGGACAGGTGCGCTACGATACCACAGCGCGCTTTGCCGAGAAGGAGACCGGGGCGCATCTCCGGGCCATGGGCGATCAGGAATTTGATATTACGCGCGCGGCAGGCTTCATGACGAAGTATGCCGTGATGATAGAGGATCCGAAGGAAATCCGGTATCATCTGGAGCGGGCTTGGCATCTTGCCGTTACGGGCCGTCCGGGACCGGTCTGGATCGATATCCCCGTGAACTTCCAGGGGAGCTTCATCGAAACGGATGAGCTTACGGGTTATGATCCGCGGGAGGATGATGTTCTTCCGCCGCCGCTTTCGGAGGAGGTCATAGAGCGGATCCTGAAAAAAATACGAAAAGCAAAGCGTCCGGTACTTCATGCGGGTTACGGCATCCGTCTTTCGGGCGGATACGCAGCATTCCGGCAGGCTTTGGAAATACTGAATATCCCGGTGGTGACCTACTGGAATGCCATCGATCTTCTGGAGACGGACCATCCGCTTTACACCGGCCGTGCCGGAAATATGGGTGACCGGCCGGGCAACTGGGCCATCCAGAATGCGGATCTCATCCTGGCGGTTGGAACACGAATCTCTATCCGGCAGGTAGGCTATAACTGGAAAACCTGGGCCAGGGCAGCCGAGGTGGTAATGGTCGATGTGGATCCGGAGGAAATGAAAAAGCCGACCATCCATGTGGATCTTCCGGTCTGGGCAGATGCAAAGGACTTTTTTGAGAAGGTAGTCCGGGTAGCGGAGCCAAGGGTCTTTACGGATGAATCGTGGCTCGAAACCTGCCGCAGATGGAAACGGGAGTATCCCGTGGTACAGGAAAAGCACCGGTCAGATTCGGGAAACGGCAATGTAAACGTATACGGTTTTATGGATTATTTAAGCCGGAGTCTTCCGGAGGGAAGCCTTACGGCAGTCAGCAACGGAGCATGCTGCGTGGCGGGAAGCCAGGCCTATGTGATCCAAAAGGACAGCCGGTTTGCGAATAACAGTGCGGTGGCGTCCATGGGATACGGTCTTCCGGCAGCAATCGGAACGTGCATAGCGGGAGGCGGAAAGGAGACCATCTGTCTGGAAGGCGACGGCTCCATCATGATGAACCTGCAGGAGCTGATGACGATTCTGACGAACCGCCTTCCCGTAAAAATTTTTCTGATCAATAATAACGGATATCATTCGATTCGGATCACGCAGACCAATCTGTTCGGTGATCATACGAAGGTGGGAATCGGACCGGAATCCGGAGACCTTTCTTTCCCCGAATTCGAGAAAATCGCGAAGGCATTCGGATATCCGTACTTTGCCGCACATAGCAATGCGGAGATGCGTGCGGTTGTCAACGAAGTGCTTCGGATGGAGGGACCGGTCTTTACGGAAATCTTCACGGGAACGGATCAGGTCTGGGAGCCGAAGAGCAGTGCAAAACGTCTTCCTGACGGAACCCTCGTATCCCCGCCGCTCGAAGACCTCGCCCCCTTCCTCCCAAGGAAGGAACTCGAAGATCAGATGTTTATTCCGCTTATTAGCGAATGATTTTCGGAGTTGGTTTCATATAATGCGGGATGATTCTCTTTGACAATTCAGCAAATTATATCGCAGGGAACAGACTTACTCGTCATTCCCTGTCATGCTCAATATGAAAGCTTGTCAAAGAGAATCATCCTGTAGAATGGAAGACCACGAAAAATCAATTAGGTAAGGAGAAACATATGAGCAAGGTTTATCTGCTGGATTGCACCCTCCGGGACGGCGGGTATGTGAACGACTGGAACTTCGGAGAGGAAACCATCCGCGGCTTCAGCCGGAAAATTGCAAAGACAGGAATCGAAATCTTCGAAGTAGGCTTCCTGAAGGGAGATAATTGCGATAAGGACCGTACCCTGTTCCCGGATTTTCAATCGATCGTGCCGGCCATCACACCGAAATCCGAGAAGATGAAATACGTCGCCATGCTGGACATGAGCGCACCGATTCCGATGGAGCGGCTGGCTCCATGCGACGGAAGCTCGGTGGACGGCGTGCGGGTCATCTTTAAGAAGGACAAGATCAAAGAGGCATATGCATATACGGAGCGGCTTCAGGAACTGGGCTACTTTGTCTCGGTGAATTTTGTCGGAACGGACCTCTATACGGATAAAGAATTCATAGAGGGAATTGAACTCTTCAATCAGCTGCATCCCTTTGCCATGTCAATTGTGGATACGTTTGGGCTCATTAAGAGAAAGCAGTTCCTGCGGCTGGCTTATCTCGCGGACAATAATATGGCGGAAGGCATCCTTCTCGGATACCATGCCCACAATAATCTGCAGCAGGCGTACGGCAATGCGGAGGCGCTTGTGGAGATGAACCTTCCCAGAGGGCTCATCATTGATGCCTGCGTATTCGGCATGGGCCGCGGTGCGGGGAACTTAAATCTGGAGCTCTTTGCCGATTACATGAATGAGAACTACGGTACGGCATATCAGATCGAACCGATGCTCGAGATCATGGATGAGTATCTGAGTGAGATTTATAAGACGAAATTCTGGGGCTATTCCCTGCCCCTGTATCTTTCGGCGACGACCGGCTGCCATCCAAATTATGCGGTATATCTCGCAGAGAAGAATACCCTTACGGTCAAGGCATTCCATGAGCTGCTTCAGGGAATCTCACCGGAGGATAAAGCTCGTTTTTCCAAGGAAAAGGCGGAGGGGTATTACCGGACTTATCAGGAAAGCTTTCTGGATGATAAGGAGTCGGTGGCAGAACTTGGCGCGGCCCTTCAGGGGAAGCATGTGCTCGTTCTGGCACCGGGCAAATCGCTTTCTTCAGTCGGGGAAGACGAAATCGAATCTATTGGTCCGAAGGAAAATATAGCTGTCATTGCAGCCAATTTCCTGGCGGCTGAGTTTTCGCCGGATTACATTTTCAGCAGCAACATGCGAAGGTTCGCGCAGATTCAGGGGAAAACAACGGCCAGATGCATTGTGACCTCTAACATGAAGGAGGCAACGCAGAAGGATATTGTGGTGAACTTTGCCAGCTATGCCTCCCGGAATCCGGACATCATCGACAATTCCGTTTTGATGCTGCTCCGTGTTCTGCGGCAGGCCGGTGTTTCAGAGGTCTGGATCGCAGGCATGGACGGCTATTCGGCCGACAGCCGGATGGCTTACTATGACAGTACCCTCTATTATGATTTCTCACGGGAGGCGGAAAAAAGAAATAGGCAGATTTCCGAAGAACTCTCGGAAATCTGCCGTCAGATGCAAATTCATTTTCTGACCCCGACTCTGTATCGGGTCTAGTATAACAAATCCGCAACAAGAAAACACTTCGATTACACTTGCATCTTTTGAGATTTTACTTTTCGGGCTTGCATTATGGTGTGAATGTGTTATCATAGGGGAACAAAAGTGCGAAAGAGGACTTTTGGTTTTATTGTAGACAGTGTATTTGAAGTCGAAAAGGAGACGAACATGAAACTGAGAAAGATGATGATCTCTGCTGTGCTGGGTGCTGCGCTTGTGGCTACACTGACAGCCTGCGGAAAGGATGACAAGAAGGAAAGTACAACTGCTGCGGCAACAGAAGCGGTTACGGAAGCGGCTGCCCAGGAGGACACAAGATTCGATTTTATTGAATTGAACGGTGTCAAGGTTTATATGCGTGGAAATTATGAAGAGATTAATGATTCCCTTGGTGCGGAATCTCAGCCGGTGGATGTGATCGAGCCCTGTGACGGCGGAGATTATATCCAGAATCTCCATCATTACGGAAGTGTTGAGATCAC
>Ga0310691_10005112_pt1 | contig 14462 bp, 12 predicted proteins | sample 176DNAGHGlowgp2_FD_203887 | JGI IMG/M metagenome (GOLD analysis project Ga0310691, IMG submission 203887) | Sheep rumen microbial communities from Palmerston North, Manawatu-Wanganui, New Zealand - 1766 DNA GHGlow gp2 (v2) (version 2) | ecosystem: Host-associated > Mammals > Digestive system >... | reverse complement strand
TCTTTCCAGCCAGTACTTTGCGGTCGAAGTCCGCTGCAAGACGTGCGCATCCCTGCTTACATGAAGCATAGGTTTCTGGTTGGAGCAACTGTTCCAATTTGTTGCTGAAGTCCTCTGCGTTTTCCGGTTCGAAACATAGGCCTGCACCATAGCTTTCCACGATTTCCTGGGCCTCACCTTCCACACCCATCAAAATGGGTATCTGCATTCCGGCATTCTCAAAGATCTTGGACGGGATGACTGTAGTGAACAGCGGAGATTTGCGGAGATTTATCAGACACACGTCGAGGATGCTGATGTAGCGACTCACCTCCTGCTTGGGCACCGAATCCAACATAGTGACGTTTGTGCAGTTCAGTTCCTGTTTCAACCGTAGCAGGTCGTCCTTGGTAGCTCCATTACCGATGAAGAGGAAGTGGTAGTTGTTCTTTCCTTCCATGGCTTTGGCACTGCGGAGGATAAAGTCCAGTTTGTGTGCCAATCCGTGGGTGCCAATATATCCTATGATTCGTTTCCCCTGCAGGCCGAGTTCGTTGATCAGGGCCTGGTCCTTGGGACGGGGTGTGAAGAGATCTTTATTGACTCCGTTCTTCACGACATGGATTTTTGCGGCTTCAACCCCCTTTTCGATGAGGCGTCGGCGGAAACTGTCTGTTACGACGACAATCCTGCTGGCAGCCCGATAGCATCGCATCTCCTGCCACTCGAAGTAGCGGATGAAGAGATTGTCCTTTTGCACAACGCCCACGGTCTTGATGCTTTCTGGCCAGAGGTCGCGAACTTCCATAATCCACGGCTTGCGTTTCCAAAAGGACAACGTCCGTCCGGCGAGTGCGCAGAAGAACTGAGGCGATGTGGCAACAACGACATCGGTCTTTACGAAGAGACCAGCCAGGAAGCCTGTGATGCTGAAGCTGATATAGTCCAGCGTGCGCTTAAAGAACCCTTTGTTCGGAACGATGTAGGTCCAGACGCGAATAACGCGGATTCCATCCATCTGTTCTTCTTGCCAAAGGCGGTTGCGGTAGCCATCGTAAACTTTTCCTTGTGGAAAATTTGGTGCGCAGGTGATGACGGTGACGTCATGTCCCGCCCGTGCCCATTCGCGACAGTGGTCGAAGGTACGCGAGGCGGGGGCATTGACCTCGGGGGGGAAGTTGTCGGAAAGAAACAGGATGCGCATACAGGTCAACGCTTGAAGATTCCGCAGAAGTCCAAAATCACTTTTTCGTCAGACCATTCCAACGAGCGGAAAGGTGTGTGTGCCGTCAGGAAAACGACGATGTCGGCTCGCTCATAGGCTTCGCGATAATCTGTGAGCCGGAAATCCTTGTGTTCGTGGATGTTGGGTTCCACGACGAGCAGTTCTGCATCGTCAGCAGCCTTCCCGGTGATGGTGCGGACAATTTGCATGGAAGGGCTTTCGCGCAGGTCGTCGATATTGGGCTTGAAGGCCAGTCCCATCAGGGCTACCACGGGCTTGCGATGGTTGTCAAGTCGGAAGCGAAGGATGGCGTTTTCCACTTTCGTGGCGCACCAGTCGGCCTTGCCGTTGTTGACTTCGCGTGCAGTGGCAATCATGCGAGCCTCCTCGGGGAAGGCAGCGGTGATGAAGTAGGGATCCACGGCGATGCAATGGCCCCCGACACCGCAACCAGGTTGAAGGATGTTCACCCTCGGATGCTTGTTGGCCAGCTCGATAAGTTCCCACACATTGATACCCGCACGGTCGCAGATGATGCTGAGCTCGTTGGCAAAGGCAATCTGGGAGTCGCGGCTGCTGTTCTCCGTCAATTTGCAGAGTTCTGCAGTCTTACAATTGGTGGCGTGCAGGGTGCCGGTGACGAAATGGCGGTAGAACTCCTTGGCATGTTCCGTGGAGGCTGTGTCGCGGCCGCCGATGACGCGGTCGTTGTGCACCAACTCATGAATCACGTTTCCAGGGAGGACTCGCTCGGGGCAGTAGGCGATGTGGAGCTTGCCCTTCAGTTCGGGTCGGAGGCTGAAGATGAGGTCTGCCATGAGGTCTGTGGTTCCCACGGGGGATGTGGATTCGATGACATAGAGGTCATCTTCCTTTAAGAAGGGAACGACGGCGCGTGTGGCAGCTTCGACATATGAGATGTCGGGCTGGTGTTTGTCCTTGAATGGGGTGGGGACGACGATGAAATAGGCATCAGAGACTTCCGGCTGAGTGGCAGCGTGGAAATGTCCGCTGGCCAGTACTTCGCGCAACATCTCTTCCATGCCAGGCTCGATGATGTGCAGATGTCCGGCGTTGGTCATCTCGACCACTTTCGGATTGATGTCCACGCCGAGGACTTCAACGCCGTGGCGTGCTGCTATGATGGCGGTGGGCAGGCCTATGTAGCCCAGGCCCATGAAACATGCTTTCATTCTTTCTGTTTGCTTTTCTGTCTGTTATCTTAGGGCGTCAACGATGCGTCGGCAGGCTTGGCCGTCGCCGTAGGGGTTTACGGCCTGGCTCATCTGGTGGTAGGCTTCGGCATCGTCGAGCAGCAGGGACACGGAATCCACTATCTTGTCGTAATCATTCCCTACGAGGCGTACGGTTCCGGCGCTGAGTGCTTCGGGGCGCTCCGTGGTATCTCGCATCACCAGCACGGGTTTGCCCAATCCGGGAGCCTCTTCCTGAATGCCGCCGCTGTCTGTCAGCACGAGGGTGGATTTCTCCATCAGATAGACGAACTCCAGGTACTGCAGTGGCTCAATGAAGAAAAAATTGTGGGCCTCGCCCCAACCCTCTGTGGTAGAGGTTGCCTTGTGCTCCAGGACTTCGTTGCCAAAAACTTCCCCAATGGGTTTGCGGACATTGGGGTTGAGGTGCATGGGATAGACAAAATCGACATCCTGGTATTTCTCCGAGAGGTCTTTCATGGCGGTGACCATGTGTATGAAGCCTTCGCCGAAATTCTCGCGGCGGTGGCCCGTGATGAGGACCAGGCGGCGGTTGTTCTCCAGTCGGTTGATGTCGTATCCAGCCTCGGCGAGGACTCTGACTTGCTGAATGGCCAGCTGCCTGTCGGCATTCAGCTTGTTTACTACGAGGTGCAGGGCGTCGATGACGGTGTTGCCTGTGACGATGATTTTCTGGTCCGCCACACCTTCGTCGAGCAGGTTCTGACGGCTGAGTGGAGTGGGGGCGAAGTCGTAGGTGGCTATGCGCCCTGTGATCTGCCGGTTCATCTCCTCGGGCCAGGGGCTGTAGATGTTATGTGTGCGCAGGCCAGCCTCGACGTGTCCCACGGGAATCTGCTGGTAGAAGGCTGCCAGTGCTGCTGCGGTGCTGGTGGTGGTGTCGCCATGCACGAGCACCACATCGGGCTGTGCTTCTTTCAGCACCTCGCGCATGCCTGTCAATACTCGAGCCGTGATATCATATAGGTCTTGGCCCGGACGCATGATGTTCAGGTCGTAATCTGGTTGAATATCAAAGATATGCAACACCTGATCCAGCATCTCGCGGTGCTGGCCGGTGACGCAGACCTGCGTCAGGAAAGTATCTGTATGTTTCTGGAACTCCTTCACGAGCGGAGCCATTTTGATGGCTTCCGGGCGAGTCCCGAAGACAAGCATGATTCGTTTCATTCGTGCATAATTCTACAGCCGAATCCACAGGTGGTCGGCCAAATTTTCGGCAAAGGTACTGCTTTTAATTGAATCAACAAAAAAAAATACGCATAAAGTGTCGAAAACCCTCGCGCACGCGATTCTTTATAATTCTATAAGAGTGTGTGTCGGCTTCTAATGCACGTCCTTCTCCTAAATATTACTCCTCTGTGTCGTTCATAGTTTAGAGAGCAATGTCTTAAGGACATTTGCAGGTTGCAGTTCTTGTGCTCTCAGGATACAGTTACTTCGCATAGCAAAGATTTCCTCTGGATGATTGGCTGCGTGGGTGAGTATTTCGGTGAGGCGGCGTATGTCATGAACTTTGAATATGAATCCTGTTTTGCCCTCGTCGATGAGCTCGCTATTTGAGCGCCAGTCGCTTGCAGCCACTGGGAGTCCTGCAGCCATGGCATCGATGATGGTTCCGGCAAAGCACTCGCCTGGATAGAAAGTTGGAAAGAGGAGAATGAAGTAGGATTGGAGTGTTGCCGTGCTTTTGTCGTAGGGAATCAATCCTTGGTAGCGAATGTATTCAGGCTGCGATTTCACCAGACCATCAAACCAGGTGGGGTCATCTATCTGTCCGTAAATATCTAACGCGAATGCTTTCCTACCCAATTTCCTGTTAGTCTCTACCACGGCTTCAATAGCCTCTGCGATACCTTTGTCTAATGACACTCTTGAGAAGGTGCAGAGTTTCAGGGGCATGGTCGTGGATGTGGGCAGGTCTTCCTTCTGGACAATGTTCAAATGTTTGCAGTTAGGCATAACAACCACGTTATGCAAGTGGCATGATTCAAGTTCTCTGCGGACGAGCTCTGTCTCGGCGTAAATGAAGTTGAATTTACTTAAAATAAATCGCATGAAAGAAGACCTGTTAGCGATGAAAGGCAGGCGCCCGCCGATGGTCACAAAATGTAGCCTTTTTCCGAAGAAGCAATTGAGAAAGACAAGGATAGGTGAGATGAGGAAAATGGCTTTATATGCAGGAGCGATGATGATGTTCCGGCTGTTGCTTAGCAGTTGGCAAATCGTGAAAGGCAGTCGAAGCAGGAATCTCCATCCTCCTGAGGTGTCGGCAAGGGTGACTTCGTCCTTCCCTATGGCACGCTGCAGTTCTTCAGCCACAATCTTGGTCTTGATGGTCTGTCCATTCAGAGTCTGCGTTCCGAATGCAAAATGTCCTAATATGGCTACGGTGTTCATCTGTTCTTCTCTTTTGTAGGTTCGTGATGTTCCTTCTCGATGATTTTCTGCCAGGCCTTGATACAGAAGGCGCTCATCTTGAATATCAGATTCTTATCGTTATCGGTCCAACGTTGCGCATAGTCTGAAAAGACGGTGTGTTGCGTCAGTTGGTACATGGCCTGCATTTGTGCGATATGTAGGCGGTGGTAGAAGGGGCTGGCAATTCGACCTCCCTCGTCGTACATACTCCAGAAACTTCGGGCGAAGTGATGTAGCTCTTTTTCGAGCGTCTGGCATGAAAGATAAAGAATCTCCTGATATCTTCCATTGTCTTGACTTACTAGCACGTAGTCGTACAGCCCCCACCATGCAAAAATCCATCCGTTCATGACTACAGGCCTGTGAGTGTATTCCATAAATATCACGCCCCGGTGGTCGTATCGTGTGGTTCCGCCATCCTCAAGAGGTAGTAACATGAAATCGATGGCAGAGTGAGCAGCTATGAGGAATCGTTCTTGCTGGGTTTCTTTGAAGACGCGCAGTAAGAGCGATGCTCCTTCGCCTTGGGCCATAGCTCCATAGGGTGCCTCAGGGTAAAGGAATGAAAAATTGTCCCATGCTCCGGACGGTAATTGGTTGGCAAGAGCCCATTCTGCACACAAAAGTACCTTGGTTAGATATTTTTGTTCTTTCGTCTGGAGGTAAAGATCGTAAGCTCCTAAACCATACTGAAAAATGTCCACGGGGAAATACACCTCAGTTCCGCCATAGCGTGGCAGCTCTTCGGTCGAAAGTAGTTCAGGTGCCTTGATTACTTTCTCTGTAAGGTCGTTGTAGTAGCCAAGAAGTTCCTGGGGATCCAGCAGTGTGCCGAGTCCCTGATGTACATGCTGAATGCTTGTTCCAGTGAGCATTCTATACCATTTCCTGATATTGCGCAGTGTCAATGCCATGTGTTGCGAGCGGCGATTCTATTTTTGTAAGGCTTTTCTGATGGCTTGTAGGTAACCGTGCCCGAATTTCTGATCCGGCTCGACGTAGTTGCCTTCGCCCCATTCGTTCCAAGCCTTTAGAAAGAGGATTCTGTGCTCTGGCTGTTTGTTTTCTATCAACAGGATGGCTTCTTCAACCGTCTTTTGGAATTTCTCTGGTGTGCTGTCAACGAGTGGATTCGTTTTTTTGCCAGCTCTCGGAGTCCTGTCCCACTGAGGGAGCAAGGTTGGGTAGACGTTCTCCCAAGCATCTTCGGGAACATAATAGTTCCTCATCGTTTGGGCGTAGTCCGCATGAAAGGACAAGGGTAGGAACGTGTTTTCGCCGATAAAGGAAAGAATTGTCCTCAATCTTCCTTTGTGCAGGCTTTCTGCACGATACAGCCCTGAGGACATCACGGCATCAAAGCCGCTGTCAAGGATCTCATGATAGATGTTGCCAGCCTGGTTAACATCCCAATAGGTCTTCTTCCCCTGCTCGTCTTGTACCGATTTGCGAACATTGTCCGTGTAGCCGACGAAGTGAATGCCCTCGATGCCGTTTGCTTTTGCCAGTGAGTTCCATAGTGCGATAAAGCGTTTCACCTCAGGGAACTTACGAGGTGCCCAGATGCCAAAGATTGGCTTGCCGTCCACTTTTAGGTAGCGTGGATCCTTGAACGCGGGTAGCAGGGAATTAAAATGGGCAATATGGTCATCGAAATCATAGTGCATCTGCATGATCATGGAGTCTTTGCGCAGGCTACTGCCTTTCTTCCATGTCTTGTTGGTCCAGTCATGGTTCGCCCAGCAGAGACAGAAGGGGAAGTCAGGTTTTCCGCTCTGCAGCACTTCCTCGAAGGGTCGCTGAAGCAGTTGCTTGCCATTCCCGAACCAATAGTGATAATAGCAGAACCCCTCGATGCCTGCTTCGCGTGCCAACTCAGCTTGCTGTTCCCTGACTTCTGGCAGACGCAGGTCGTAGAAGCCCAGGTCGGCAGGGATGCGGGGTTGGTAATGACCTCGGAAGAGGGGGCGCGCCTTCACTACGTTGTTCCATTCCGTGAAGCCTGGTCCCCACCATTCGTCGTTCTCTGGTATTGGGTGGTACTGCGGCAGATATAGTGCGATGACTCTTGCTTTCATAGTTGTGAATTATTTTTCGGTGATGTCATTTGCTTGATAACTCGTGCCGGAACTCCGGCGGCCATGCAATAAGCTGGTATATCATGTGTTACTACGCTGTTGGCTCCGATAATAGCTCCATCTCCGATAGTGACTTCAGGCATCACGCACACATTGTTTCCTAACCACACGTTGTTGCCGATAGTGGCAGGTCCCCGGGCGTGAAAGCCCGTATAGACTTGGTCGCGAAATGAGCGATACCAATTCCCTATGTTCTTTGGAATAAGGTAGGAACACAGGTTCCCAAGAGCGTATGGTGTTTTTTTAGCAAGCATGGTTCCCAAGGATTTCGTTATAGAATTGAAGCGTCTGGTTTGAGGTGGCTTCTGTAGTATAAAGCTGATTTACTACGAGGAAGGAGCGCTTGGTCATTTCCTCATAGGTGTCAGGCACAGCTGAAGATACGTCGAGTAAGAGCTTTGCCAGTTGGTCAATGGTACGGAAGCGCAAGGCAATTTCATGCCCTGATAGTTGCGCACCATTGTCTAACTGTTCCTTGGTTCCAGCCGTGTCATGTGCTATGACAAGGCACCTGTTGAACATAGCTTCGGGCATGCACAGACCAAATCCCTCGTGTCGTGAGGGAACAATGAGTGCGCGTGCGTTAGCCATCAATTGTTCAATGTCCGAACGCTCGCCCAAGAACGAAACTTTGGTTTCGAGATGGTGATCGAAGATGAAATGATGTATTCTCTTCATGAAGTCCGCTTGTGGGTTCCCACCTGCTATCTGCAGGGGGAGTAGGTCGTGACCGCTGTCTTGGCATTGAGCGTAGGCTTCGAGTAGTATATCCAGTCCCTTGGTGTATTCCAGACGTCCTGCATAGAGCAAATAGTCCCCGATTTTATGGGTGGGAGTACAGGACAGACTCGGACGGATGCCATCATATATGACCCTTGAGCGCGGCGAGTTATCAAGACCGTGATGGTGTTGGATGCCTCGCGTGATGCAAATGGAATAGGATGATTCCAGTTGCTTCCGGAAGCATTGTTTTGTAGGGAAATAGTGCATTCCAAAGTCTAAGTCAGCGTATTCGCGGATATGATAGATATGCGGGATACCCAGTTTGCCCGAAGCGTAGAAACCCAGGTCGACAACTCCTACATTGGTGTGAATGAGTTCGATGTTGCGCCGACATATTTCCCGACAAATGCGTTTTCGAGCTCGTCTGATAACATATATGCGGGCTATCAGACGTGGAATGAACATTAGCAGCTCTTTCCAGTTCCTGCAATAAGGGTAAGTATTAGAACGAAATGTTGTTGCATAGCAGTCAATCCCCTGCGAAGATAATTCCTGATAGATACCGTCCTTGTCAGGCATCACGACAAAAGGTTCTATGCCACGTTCCATCAGTCCTTGGAGCAAGGTCTTGAAGGCTTTCGTGGCACCACCAGTGGGGAGTGTTGAATGGAGGATGTAGGCAACTTTCATATTCGGGTGGGGGTGAGGAGAATAGGTTTATAGCCATGTGAGGCCAATCTTCTTTTCTTGCTTCCGTGAGTTGCGGATTTGGAATGTGTGGAATGTAAGCCAGCACATCTCCAGTAGCCAGGCCCCAGGGATGTAGGCGTGTTGTGGCAGGTCTTGTACGTAGCTCTTGTAGAGAAACTTACCCCACCTCAGACAGCATTTTCCGAAAGAAAGATTAATGTTGGTAGCTTCGAGCAGGAGGTCACGACGCAGGCGTTTGCGATTGAAAGCCTGCATGTTGCCTTGCAACTTGCGGTCATGATACATTTGTGCTTTCGGCACAAGGATGGTTCTTATCCCGTGGTATTGCAGGCGATGGTAGTAGTTGTTGTCCTCACTGTAGTGGAAAAAGAGAGGATTGAAACCTCCAATTTTGCGGATGAGGCTTGTCGGCATCAGCCAGCAGGCAGCACAGATTTCGGCACTCTCGTAGCAATCTCCCAGTTCGTGGCGGATGAGCAGGTCGTCAAGCATGGTATTTTTGGAGTCGCGTAGCGAGAAGCGAAACATCTCGTCGATGCGGGTGCCATCGCCGTTCAGATGTAAGGGTGACAACAGGGAGTCGCCATCGCTTGCGGATAGCATTCTCTCAAGAGCGTCTGATGAAATAGTGGCGTCTTGGTTGAGCAAGAGCACGTAGTCCGACTCCCGTGACAGGGCGTATCGGATACCTACATTATTAGCCTGGCCAAATCCGAGGTTGTGATCTTGCGGCAACCATACAGCTTCGGGATAGTGGGAGGGAACGTGCTCGCGGGTTCCGTCTGTGGAGTTGTTGTCTACAATCACTGGAGTGACGGGCACAGAACTCTGCCGCAGGCTCTGGAGGCAGCGGTCTATCCAGTTCCGATGCATGGCATTATAGGTGACTATGACGGCAAAGATATTCATTTCAGGACTAATTTATAGTGAGAGGCAAAGAGCAAACCTATGGCAAGCACAAAGGTCAGCGTGTTCGTGAAGTAAAAAAAACGGTAGTAGAAGATACCGAAAATCGGCACAACGGCCAACAGGAAGAGAAGTATCAGTTCGCTAATATCAAATTCTTCGCGATGACTGCGCCGTATCAGGAGCATCAGTACCAGGAAATATGAGATGGTCCAGAAAACCATGCCCAGAGGTGAGATGTCTATCATTAGATCACCTATGAAGGTGGCAAAGACGCTCATGAAGAATCCTTGTTCACCGCTGCGTTCTTCACGTCGATCCATATTTGAATCCTTGCGATAGACATAGTGATTGGTGAAGGGGAAAATGCGCTCGGTGGTCAAGTACTCGAATTTGCCTTCTTCGTAGAAATAGCAGAAATTGAGATACCCTTGGCCGCCATACTGTATGGTACGAGCACCCGATCCAGAAGAGTTCTTGACATCGAAACGGGCTTGCGAAACGGCTGTCAGGTAGACAACAGAAGCTGCAACAATAGGAGCCCCGATGGCTAATAGCGTCCACTTGGCTTTCTTGGAGAGATACCTGTAGAAGAAGACAAGGCAGAAGAGCAACATCAGACCATAGAAAACGATTTCTGTGCGGTCTGCCTGCTGAATGCCTACGATAGGCATACTTAGAGAAGCAAACAGCAGAAGACCATTGAACCACCAAGCTTTCTTGCGGAAACAAATATTGTAGAAGAAAATAGGAATAGATAGTAAGGTGGAAGCGTTGAAATAATAGAAGAATCCTAAGATGAAGGGTAGCGACTCGGCTTTCAAGGCAGCAGGCGATTCCACGCCAGCATAGGCATCGCTTCGGATCTTGCCCAAATCGCCTTGCAAGATGTCCAATGTGGAGTCTGCTACCAAATAAAGGTTCAGGAAGGATAGGGCAATGAACATCCACGAAAGCAGGTCTACGGCCCAGGGGGCATTGATAGTAATCTTCTTGATGTCCTTGCCATAGATAAGTGAGAATGGCAGTAATGTGATACTGATGCAGGCACAATAAAGGAAGGTGGGAATGACTCCGTAGTGGCCGTTGTCGTTGTCATACAGGATACCGCCCTCTCCCAAAAGTTCAGATACAACGATGACTATGGCAAGAAGCGATGTCAGCGCGTAAAGGGCTGACATATAGACACAAATGTCCACACTGCCATGCTTGTGCCACCAGTAGCCCGTGAGGAAGCTGAAAAAGATAAAAGGTATCAGTATCATGGGGCGGTCGTTTTTTTGAAAAGTTGTTTGAAGTGAATCAGGTCACTCCATCCCCAGATCAGAGTTCGAGTCTGCTGGACAAAGATGTGACGGAAAGCAGGGATGAATGCATCGGCAACATAGCCGGCAGCGATGTTGCTCATGATAGCAACAACGGCAGCAGCCATTATCCCGAAACGGGGTAAAAGCAGATAGTTCAGGACTATACAGACCAGGCAACCGAAAGCATCGCGCAAGACAGCCCAACGCTGTAGTCCCTCGATGACGAGCATACTGCCAGCGGCACTGGAGAGCGCCACGCTGGGAGCCTTAAAAGCCAGAACCTGCAGAACGGCAACGGCCGGTAGGTATTTGGAGCCGAATGTGCAGAGAACGGCCCAATAGGCTAAGGCCGACAGCATGGCAGCGAGTAGCATAGATAGCCAGAAAGAGGTGTTCATGAATAATTGGGTTTTCTGGCGATAGGCTTTCTCGTCCTCTTTGCGGATGGCTACGAGCACAGGGCTGATGGTCTGGGAAAGCATCATAGGGACAAAAATCAGGATCTCAACAAACTTTGCAGCTGTGGAGAAGTATCCCACTGAGGTCTTGTCAATCATAGAGCCTATCATCACTTGGTCAATACGTTGGTAGATAATGACTGAGGCATTGGTCAGCAGGAGGGGAAACCCCTCGCGGAGAAGGAAGCGGGCGTATGCGGAGTCAAAAGACCAGTCGCGAAGGCGTCCTACCTGAGTGCGATAGGCGGTGATATAGCCTCCCGAAAGCAGACAGAAGTCGAAGGCCGAAGCTGCCACGAACCACAAGAGCGGGGCATGGAACCACAGCAGGGTCAGTTTGATGCAGATGCCGACGAGTGTGCGAAGAATCTCGGATTTCACCACATACTCGTTTTGGACAATGGCCAGGAAATAGTTCCTGATGACGGTGAATGTGTTGCAAAGGATGGAAAAGGAATAGATAGCGATCAACACTATTGTTTCCGTGTCGCTCGTGAAATAGAAGGCGGTGGCGATGGTAAGTGCAATGACAACCAGAGCCATGGATAGACGGATAACGAATGCAGTGCCGATAATTTGGGTGTATGGAATGTCCCCCTTGGCTTCCTCACGGACTTCGATACTGTCGAGTCCGAAAGTGGAGAATACCTGGAAGAGAAAGACGTAGCTGATGACATAATTCATCAGACCATATTGCTTAGGGCCAAGGTAGCGGGCAATAAGAATTCCCACGAACAGCCCTCCCAAGAGAGTGACCAGCTTACCCAATACAGCCCAGAAAAGATTACCGATAATCTTCTCGCGAGTCGGTGACAGGTGCATTTTCTTTATAAGATGGTCAACAATGGTCATGAATCGGAAGAACTATTTGAACTGTTGAAGGAGTGAGGTCCTCATGAAAAAGAGGAGCATCAGGGTGAATGTGAGCGAGGCCGTGAGCAGTACGTAAACAAGCCGTTTAGGGCCATCAGGTTCAGAGGGGATGGCAGCCTCTTGGACAGAAGTGAACAATGATGTGGGTTCTGAGAGCCTGCTGATGGAATAGTTTAGGTGGGTGCGTATGGCGTTGAGCATGGTTTCTTCCTGCATCATCTTCAGTCTCAAGTGGTTCTCCCAAGTATGTGATAGGGGGCGAGAGGCGAAGGCATGTGGTTGGGAATAATTGTTGAATTCTCTGACGGCAGCTTGGTAACGGTCATCAGCACTGGCAACAAGTTTCTTGTAGAAAGAAATCTGTTCTGCCATTTTCTTTCTTCTGTAAACTTCTACGAACCTTTGTAAACATTTGCGAACAGCCACCGCCATAGTGGCGCACACGTAGGGATCCTGGTCGATGACCGACACGGTGACGAGGTTCTTGTTGGTGTTGGCCCGGCAGAGAATGTGTTTTGCTGCACTCTCGAAGACGGCTTCTTGCTGAGGTGTCAATCGGGTGGGGTCTATGTCACTGATGTCTGTTGTCTGTGAAGGCGCGTCCCATGTCGTCAGCCATGAGTATGCTTCCTGCCACCACATTTTTTGCGGGTTGTTCAAGAGATAGCTATAGTAGGTCATCGTATCTCCTGACTCTGTTGTAATTCTGGACTGCATGACTTCTGCGAGAAATTCATGAGACTCCAGCAATATAAAATAGTGCGGTGGGAAGAATGCATCAGTGTTCAGACTCAGTTTACCGGTGTCAAATCCTTGACTGAGTCCCACAGTTCGTAGGCCCTCCGCAATCGTGGAACTCTCTTCTTCATATCCGACAATGTCATCGCTTCGGTAGTAGCTCGGAATAGACAACATCAACAGCAAAACCACGAGACTGGCAATAGACACGCCAATAGATAGCTGCTTACGATGGGCATTCATCGTTGAGAAGAGCAATCGTAGGGTGATATCGTTGTCGTGGTTGTCCATAACTCGCTATTCTGTGTCCAGTCCGATCTCTTTAAATATGCTATTACGAATCAACCAAAGATAGGTCCCGAAGAGGGACAGGATGAGCATAAATGCCACGAAAATCATGCGCTTCGGACCTGCAGGTTTGGTGGGAACTGAGGCACTTTGGAGTACGGTGAAAGCGGGAGTCCGTTCTTGAATTTTTCCCAAAGCTGTTTGCTGCTGTTGGCGTAGGGCTATCAAGGAAGTCAGTTTTGCCTGCATGTCGGCTTCCAGTTCGTCGCGGCGGGTGACATAGGACTGACGTAGAGTGCTGCCGGTATGTAAGTCTGCATATTTTCCATAAGCCTGGATGGCTTTCTCGTAGTCTTCCTGTGCGGAGTCACACAACCGAGAATAGTATTCAGCGTCAATGCGCGCCTTGTTCGTGCGGTAGTTGGTGATGAATTCCTGCAGATGGGATTTCGTGGAGTCGGCAAGCATAGCGCAGATGACGGGGTCTTGGTCTTGTACCGTGATGCTGATGACTCCCGTCTTTTTATCTACTGCGCATTTGATGTTTGACTTAACGGCCTCAACGATGGCGTCCTCAGACTCTGAAAGCATAAAAGGATTTAGCCCCGTGGGTGATTCGCCATTTCCGATGTTTGGAAGTTTACGCTCCTTCTTTTTGGGCTTAAGGAATTGCTTAATCTCGTGGATAATGGGTGCCCACGGCGTGTGCTTCTGATAATGAGCCAAGTAGTCGAAATAGTCTGTTCGGATGTCTGGTTCTTCTAAATCAAGTTGAATCCCGAGCAAGCCGACAATGAAGTTGTTGGACTTGAAAAGGTCGGGGTACAATTCTGGGGAAATGGCATCAGAACTTTGGCCGGCATCAAGATTGAAACCAAAGGTTGAAGCAATAGACGATAGTGAGTTCAGTGTTCCTGATGATTCCGTCTCTGGAGCCAGAAGTACTTCGGCACGGTAGTAACGGGGAAAGCAAAGAATATAGGCGCAAGCCAATACAAAGACAATAGCTGCATTGATGGCAAATCGTCTCTTGTTCTTCCTTACGACTTCGAAAATATGGCTGATTTTAATTGCTTCCATAAGCTATAAGGGGATTGTCATTTGGGCTACTTCAGCAGGTTGATGAGGGCCACCACCATCGTGGTGAGTGATGCGGCGGAGGTGCCGAGCACGGAGATCTCGGCGGTGGACATGCCTTCCTTCTTCGGCTTGGTGGGCACCACGATTTCGCATCCGGGCTGTATCTCGTCCTTGCTGGCGTGTCGTCCCAGTTTGCTCGTGGCTCCGTTCATGTAGATGGCATAGGTCTTGGATTTGTGCGCCTTGTTGCCGTAGCCGCCGGCGTTCTTGATGTAGTAGCTGAGCCCCTTGCCTTCCTTGTAGTTCACGCTGATGGGGTACATGACTTCGCCGGAGATCTTCACGGTGTTGGAGAACTGGGGCACGATGAGCTGGTCGTT
>Ga0310691_10005110_pt1 | contig 14463 bp, 7 predicted proteins | sample 176DNAGHGlowgp2_FD_203887 | JGI IMG/M metagenome (GOLD analysis project Ga0310691, IMG submission 203887) | Sheep rumen microbial communities from Palmerston North, Manawatu-Wanganui, New Zealand - 1766 DNA GHGlow gp2 (v2) (version 2) | ecosystem: Host-associated > Mammals > Digestive system >... | reverse complement strand
GGTCTCCTGGTTGTTGTAGGCGAAATGCTTGATGGACGTACCCACGTCGTTCTTCTGGACGCCGCGCACGTAGGCGGCCGCCGTCTTCCCGGCCACGACCGGATCCTCGGAATAATACTCGAAGTTGCGTCCGTTCAGCGGGTTGCGGTGGATGTTGAGGGCCGGGGCCAGATACACGTCGGCGCCGTACTCATGCACCTCCTCGCCCATCGCGGTGCCCACCTGCTCCACGAGCTCCTGGTTCCAGGTGGAGGCGAGCAGGGTCCCGATCGGGAAGTGGGTGCAGTAGTAGGTGCGGGTCTCGCCCTCGCGGGTCGGGTCGATGCGCAGGCCGGCGGGGCCGTCGGCGAGCACGATGGAGGGAATGCCGAGGCGCTCGATAGGATAGGTCGTGCCGGCGGCGCCGGGCACGATCTTCTTGGTGGCGCCGATGGTGGCGGCGGCTCCTTCATCGCCAAATCCGGCCATGCCGGTGCCGATTACGAAGTGGGCCTTCTCTTCCAGGGTCATCGCCTTCAGGACCCGGTCCACGGAGGCCTTCCCCAACTGCGGTTCGCCGCCCTGACAGGCAGCGAACATGGCAGCGGAGGCGGCAACAAACAGTACTTTCTTCATATTTAATTGATTATTTGCGCGTTACTTTAATCTCCTTGAGCGGCTCATTGAGTTTGAACAGGTCGTTCACCGGCCAGGACTGCGCCTTCTTGAGCTTGTAGTCCACCGTGGCGCGGATGTCCTCGACGCTGGCGCCGAACTGCACCCGATAGGTCCCGGCGGGAGCCTCCCAGGCGGAGTTCGCGTCGTTGAAGGAAGCGATGCCGTAGTTGTCCACATTCATCGTGAGGGTCTGGCTCTCGCCCGGCTTGAGTTCACGGGTCTTGGCGAAGGCCTTCAGTTCGCGGGCGGGCTTGTCCAGTCCGGCCTCGGGGGCGGTCACGTACAGTTCGACCACTTCCTTGCCGGCGACGGCACCCGTATTGGTCACGGTAATGCTGGCCTCGAAGCCGTTCGCCGTCGCTTTCACGGTCGGCCTGGCATAGGCGAAGCTGGTGTAGCTGAGGCCGAATCCGAACGGATAGGAGACCTCCTTGCCGACGGTGTTGAAGTAGCGGTAACCCACGTAGATGCCTTCCTCGTAGTTGGTGTAGTCCACGTCCTTGACCGGCTGCTGCGGGCCGCGTCCGTAGCCCTGGTTCTGCGGACGGGTGTAGTTATACGGGAAGTTGGCGGAGGACGGGTGGTCCATGAAGTTCACCGGGAAGGTCATCGGGAGCTTGCCGGACGGGTTCACCTTGCCGGTCATCACATCGGCCACGGCGTTCGCGCCCTCCTGGCCCGGAGACCACGGCAGGATGATCGCGTCCACGCTGTTCTTCCAGGAGTTGGTCTCGATCACGCCGCCGATGTTCAGCACCACGACCACCTTCTTGCCGCGGGCGTGGAAGGCGGTGCTCACGTCGCGGAGCAGTTCGCGCTCGATGCCGGTCAGTTCGAAGTCGTCGATCTGGCGGCGGTCGGCGCCCTCGCCGGCGTTGCGGCCGAGCACGATCACGGCCACGTCGTTGGCGCGCGCCTCGTTCTCGATGGCGTTCGCGGGGATGGCGATCTCGGCCAGCTTGCGGCGGCTGAACCAGTTGCTGGTCGCGCCGGCAAGCGCCTGCTGCGCCTTGTCGTAGCCGATGAAGGCCTTGTAGTAGTCTGCGAGGTTCTTGTCCAGGGTGAAGCCGGCCCCGGCCAGCGCCTCCTCCATATTCACGACATAGGCCTTGTTCACGTCGCCGGAACCGGTGCCGCCCGCCACGAAGTCGATGGCGGAGATGCCGTACAGGGCCACCTTCTCATTGCCCTTCAACGGCAGCGCGCCCTCGTTGCGCAGCAGGACCATGGACTCGCCGGCGGCCTCGCGGGCCACCTGGGCGTGGGCCTTCAGGTCGGGCTTGTTGGAGAAGCGGTACTGCTTGAAGGAAGGGGTCTTCACGATGTACTCGAGCATGCGGCGGACGTTGCGGTCCACGTCCTTGATGTCCAGGCTGCCGTCCTTCACGCCCGCGATGATGCGGTCGATCTCGTTCTGGTTGCCCGGCTCCATCAGGTCGTTGCCGGACCAGGCGGACTTCACGGTGCCGGCCTTGTTGCCCCAGTCGGTCATCACGATGCCCTTGTAGCCCCACTCGTCGCGCAGGATGGTGGTAAGCAGGTCCTTCTTCTGCTGGGTGTACTCGCCGTTGAGCTTGTTGTAGGAGGACATCACCGTCCAGGGAGCGGACTCCTTGACGGCGATCTCGAAGTTCTTGAGGTAGATCTCGCGGAGGGCCCGCTCGCTGATGCGGGCGTCGTCCTCGTTGCGGTTGGTCTCCTGGTTGTTGGCGGCGTAGTGCTTGATGGAGGTGCCCACGTCGTTCTTCTGGATGCCGCGCACATAGGCGGCGGCCATCTTGCCGGACAGGAGCGGATCTTCGGAGAAATACTCGAAGTTGCGTCCGCAGAGCGGGTTGCGGTGGATGTTCATGCCCGGGGCGAGCAGCACGTCCACGCCGTATTCGTGGACCTCGTTGCCCATCGCGTCGGTTACCTTCTCCACCAGCGCGGTGTCCCAGGAACTGGCGAGCAGCGTACCCACCGGGAAGCCGGTGCAATAGAAGGTCTGGGAGGCTCCCTCGCGGGTAGGCTGGATGCGCAGGCCGGCGGGGCCGTCGGCCAGGACAGTGCCCGGGATGCCGAGGCGCTGGATGGGCCGGGTGTTGCCGGCGGCGCCGGGCACCTGGTGGGCGGTTCCGGAAGTGACGCCGTTCACCATGGCGGCGCGGGCGCCGCCGACCAGCAGGGTGGCTTTCTCTTCCAGGGTCATCGCGGCAAGGACCTCATCGATGTTGTCCTTGCGGAGCTGGGGCTGCGCCAGCGCGGACAGGGTCATCAGTCCGGTGGCGGCAATCAGGAATAATCTCTTCATACTGTTATCGTTTCGTGTTGGTATTATGTGCTTATCGGATTTTAGCGGCGAGTTCGCGGATGCGCACCATGTGCTGCGGGATGCTGATGTGCTGCGGGCACTTCGGCAGGCAGGCATTGCAGCCGACGCAGGCGTCCGCCCGGATGGCCTTGTCCTGGCCCTCGTAGAGCTTCAGGAAGGCGTTCCGCTTGTCGGCGACGTCCTTGCGGGAAACGTCCGTCGCGAGCAGGGCGTCGCTGGCGCTGTTGAAAATCTTGAAATTGCCGGGGATGTCCACGCCGGCCGGGCAGGGCATGCAGTAGGAACAGGCCGTGCAGGGAATCTGACCCTTGGACTTGTACAGGTCGGCGACGGTGAGCATGAAGGCCCGCTCCTCCTCGTCGAAGGGCTTGAAGCCCGTGAACAGGGAAACGTTCTCCTTGAGCTGCTCCATGTTGGACATGCCGCTCAGGGTCACCATCACGCCGGGCAGCGAGCCCACGAACGTGAGCGCATTGGCAGCCGGCGTCAGGTCGGGATGACGCTCGCGCATCACGGCCGCGACGCCCTCGCTGACGTTCGCCAGGGCGCCGCCCTTCACCGGCTCCATCACCAGCACAGGGATGCCCTTGCCTACCAGGTAGTTGTACAGGAACTCGGAAGTGGTCACGCTCCCGCCGCCGGAGCCCCAGCCGCGGGACATCTCCTTCCAGTCCACGTAGTTGAGCTGGATCTGGACGAAGTCCCAGTCGTAAAGGTCCACCAGGGCCGGGAGTTCGGCGTTGCTGCCGTGGAAGGAGAAGCCCAGGTGCCTGATGCGGCCGGCAGCCTTCTGCTGCTTCAGCCACTCGAACAGTTTATTGTCGCCGAAACGGGACTTGAAGCCGTTGATGTTCTGCAGGTTATGAAGGAGGAGGAAATCCACGTACTGTACCTGCAGGTTCTTCAGGGAGGTCTCGAACATCTCCTTGCCTGCGGCGAGCGTGGCCGGGCCGTTCATGTTGGAGATCTTGGTCGCGATCTTGAAGGACTCGCGCGGGTGGCGGCTGAGGGCCCGGCCCGTCACCACTTCGGACTCGCCATAGGCGGGCGCGGTATCGAAATAATTGACGCCGTGGGCGATGGCGTAATCCACCATCGCGTTCACGGCCTCCTGGTCCAGCGGCTGGTGACGGCCGAAGCCCCCGCCTCCGCCGGAGCGCGTGGGAAGTCGCATGCAGCCCAGGCCGAGCATGCCGAGGGTCTCCCCCATCTTGTCCCAGGTACGGGTGTCGATCTTCGACCCCTCGGGAGCTTCCTTCCAGGGAGCGGAGAGGGGCGGTGTAGCGGCTGCGGCGGGCGTACCGAGCGAACGGAGGAGCGGGCCGCCTGCGGCGAGCCCCATGCCGGCGAAGAACAGGCCTTTGAGGGCCTCGCGGCGGGTCATTTTATCATCCATGAGATTATCGGTTAATTGGTTATATAAATATCCCTATTACTGAAGGCTTACTGCCGCACGGGCCGGATGGTCAGCGTCCGGCTGATGGCGGTGGGGAAAACCCGGTAGGCGACGAGGATGCCGCGCGAAGTGTCGCCCACGCCGCTGGTGGCATAGTCCAGGTTGAGCGTGATGTCATCCGCCTTCTGCAGCTGATACTGGTACACGGCCTTCGTCAGGTTGTCCGTCGTATACGGATAGGCATTGAAGGCGAAGGGCTCGTTCATCGAGAACTCGACGCCCCGGCCGTCTTCGCCCGTCAGCCGGACCCAGCGGTTGTCGGTCCGCAGGCCGTAGTCCTGCGGGATCAGGTACGGCTCATACATTTCGTCCACCGTCTCCTGCCAGGTGCCGATCCGGTAGCCTGTCTTCCGGTCCGGATAATTGGCCTGCGGTCCGCGGCCCAGCCAGGAGACCCGGTCCAGGTCGCGCTTCAGGCCCATCGTCACGCCCACGCGCGGCAGCCACGCGGGCATGCTGCCCTGCGGACGCACGGTATGCTCCACCGTGAGCGTCCCCGCACCGTCGATCCGGTAGAGGAGCATCTCCTCGAAGCCGTTGTAGGACATGCCGGAGATGTAGGCGTCCAGTTGGGTCATGTTGCTGCCCAGCACCGACAGGTCGCGGACCTCCACGAGCACGGAGCCGTCCGCCTCGCGGGCGTTGACACGGACGGGGACGAACCGGACGCGGTCCAGCCCGGCGGCATAGTAATGCGAGGCCAGCACCTGCCCGTGGCCGATGCTGCCGTAACCCTCGACCGAAGCCCGGCCGGCGGACATGCCGTTCCAGCCGTCCAGTTCGTTGGCAAGCGGCGCACGCCAGACATTGAGCGAGAGCGGACGCGTCAGGACCTCCCGGCCGTCGTAGATGATCGAGACCAGGCGGCCGTCGGCGTCGAAGGTATAGGCGAAGCCCTCCCCTTCGGCGACGGTCCTGTCCCCGTCACGGCGCAGCGTGGCCCTGCCCCGGACGGGCGCGGGCGCGGCCGGCGTGTACCAGGAGGCCAGTTCGAACTGCTCCCAGGCCACTTCATGCCCGGCCGGGGCCCAGCGCTGCGCATCGCGGAGCCGGACGCTCAGGGTCAGATAATAGTGCTTGCCGGCTTCCAGGCCGCTGTGCTGCAGCGGAATCCGGACGGTCCGGGCCGCCTGCGGGGCGATGCGCTCGGCGATCACGCCCTGCTGCACCACCTTTCCGTCCGCTGAAAGCTCCCAGCAGGTCTCGTAAGCGGAATTGTCCGTATAGTACTGCCAGTTGCGGATTTCCACCGCCCCCGTCTCATCCACCAGGGTGAAGGCGAAGGGCTGGGTGGACTTCTTCATCTGCCACATCTCGGGCTGGGGCGTGCGGTCGGGCCAGATGCTGCCATAGGTGCGGGCGCCGGCGCCGTAGGTCCAGAAATGGCCCTCGTCCGTCTCGCCCTCGAAGTCAAGCCAGAGCACCGACTTCGCCGGATCGAAGCCGGCTCCGGGCTGCACGGCCTCGGCGAAGACGCCGACGTTGTCGATCAGCGCGTCGCAGACATAGTCCCGGATGTCCTGTCCGCCGATTTCCTCGTTGCGGCCGATGCACAGGGACAGCGGCAGGTTGCGGATCCGGCCGGAGGCGGCCTGGGAAGCCAGTTCCCGCCCGTCCACGTACAGTTTCATCCCGGCGCCGTCATAGACCGCCGTCACGTTGTGCCAGCGGTTCTCCCAGTCCTCGGGAAGCGGAGCGTCCAGCGTGACGGTACGGCCGTTGTCGATATAGAATTCCAGCCGGTCGCGCCGCTGGCGCAGCCCGAACTGGTGGGCGCCCTTGGTGATGAAGTATCCGCCGCTGCGGTTGAACCTGCGCGGCAGCACGTCCAGCGTAAGCGTCAGTTTGTCGCCCGCAATCTCCACGTTGTCAGCGCGGTAGACCTGCACCCACTGATCCTGCTTGTTCAGGTCCAGCGCCAGGCCGGTGGGGCCCTTTACCAGCTTCGCCTGCCCCATGATGTGGGCCGGCGTATGATAAGGCGAACGGTCCGCGAGCGCCCGGGCCCGGGCGTCCAGGCCGACGCTCACGAAATCCCAGAGGGCTCCGCCCAGCAGGCGCGGATGGGAGCGGATCACAGCCCAGTAGTCGTCCATTCCGCCGCCGCCGTTGCCGGCCACGGACAGGTACTCGTCCATGAAGGAGGGGCGGAGGTCCAGCCTGTCCAGCCCGTAGCCCACTTCATGCTCGAAGGGCGAGGGGTAGCGCGGCCCGACGATGTCCTCGGCCGGATGCTTGGCCGCATTGCCGCCGTACATCCAGAAGCGGGTGGGATCCAGGCGCTTGCCTTCCTTCACCACTTCGGTGATGTTCTCGCCTTCCCCGCTCTCGTTGCCGGCGCTCCAGAAGAGCACGCAGGCGTGGTTGCGGTCGCGGAGGACCATCCGCCGCACCCGCTCGCGGTACATCGGGGCGAATTCCGGCATGGTGGAGACATACTCCGTATCGTGCGACTCGTCGCCGGTCTCGTCGATGATATACAGGCCGTATTCGTCGGCCAGCTCCAGATAACGGTTCACCGGCGGATAGTGCGAGGTCCGCACCGCATTGAAATTGAACTGCTTGAGGATTTCCATATCGCGGCGGATCACCTCCTCGGTCATCCGGTGGCCCATCGAAGGGTGCTGCATGTGCGAGCACTGGGCACTCAGTTTGAGCGGCTGCCCGTTCAGGTAGAACACGCCGTCGCGGATGACGGTCTTCTTGAAGCCGATCTTCTTGCGGACCGTCTCCACGACCTTCCCGGAAGCGTCCGCCAGGCGGAGTTCCAGGTCGTAGAGGTCCGGGGTCTCGGACGTCCATTTCAGCGGCGCCTTGACGCGGGCTTTCAGGCCGGCCTTCCCTTCCGCGCGGTCCTGCAGCGATACGGGCGAGCTCATCCGGGCCACTTCCCGGCCTTCACGGCTGACAACGCCTTCCACCCGGTACTGTCCGGCGCCGCCGGCAAAGCTGCGCACCGTGACGTCCACGGACAGGTCGCTGTCCACGTAGTCCTCACCGAAGTCGGTGATCACCTGCCAGTCCCAAAGCCGCGCCCTGGGCGTGGCGTACAGCCACACGTCGTCGAAGATGCCGGCGAGGCGCCAGTAATCCTGGTCCTCCAGGTAATAGCCGTCGCAATACTTGAGCACCAGCACGGCGAGCGTGTTGCGGCCGGACTTCACATAGGGGGTGATATCATATTCCGAGGGCTCCTGCGCGCCTTCGTTGTAGCCGACGAGCGTGCCGTTCACCCACACGAAACTGGCCGAAGCCACCTTCTCGAAACGCAGGAACACCTCGTCGCCGCTCCAGTCACGCGGGACCGTGAAGGTCGTCCGGTAGGCGCCGGTGGGGTTGAACTCCATCGGGGCTTCCGGCACCGAAACGGCGAAGGGATCGTCGTTCACCGACGACAGGCCGTACTGCGCCATCCGGATGTCGCGCTGCGAGGCGCCCGGCACCTTTCCGTCCACCAGGTCCCGGAAATGGTCCAGGCGTGCCTTCGGCATCTTCTGCGGGAACGGCAGGGCGACGTTGCGGAACACCGCCTGGCCGAACCCCTGCATCTCCCAGTTGGACGGCACCTCGATGTACGCCCACTTCCGGTCATTGAACCCGGGCTTGAAGAAGTCGTGCGGAACGTCGCCGGGGGCCTCGTAATAGCCGAAGCGCCAGTTCCCGTTCAGGGACAGGCGCCTGTCGGGAATATGGAAGGCGCGGCCTTCTTCCTGGCCCACCTCGAACACGTCGAGATTGCTCACATAATACGGCAGGTCCGGGAAGCCGTCGGGCAAGGTCTGGAATTCCTGGGCGCGGAGCGGAGCGGAAATCCAGCATGCCGAGAAAACTGCGAAAAGACGGAAAAGAATCTTCATAAGTACGTCTGAAATATGTTAGGCCATAAATTTACAAATAAAATCGGTATATTTACAACGCAATCAGTCATTAACCCGTATGAAAAAGAACAATATGTCCAGGAGGTCCTTCGTCAAGGTATCCACCGCTTCCCTCGCCGCCATGTCCATTCCGTCCCTCGTCGCCGCCGGCGCCGACGCGCCTGAAAGCCCCGTTTCCCCGGAATCTTCCGCCGCCCCGGCCGTCCCGCAACAGCAACAGCCCCAGGCCGCTGCACCCGCCGTACGGCCCGGCGATTCCGACGCCATCACGCGTGCGTTCTTCGACTCCCTGCTGGTGGAGACACGCTACATGGATGCAGAAAAGCCCTCGACGAAGTTCGAGCTGTTCGGCGAGACCTTCGAAACCCCCGTCATGACCGCCGCGCTGTCACACCTGCGCGTCCCGGGCGGCAGCGGACTGGTGGTCTATGCGCAGGCCGCCGCCGCAGCGGGCGCCGTCCACTGGATGGGCATGGGAGAGGACCGCGACCTGGAAGAGGTCGTGGCCACCGGCGCCCGGACCATCAAGGTCATCAAGCCGCACGAGGACAACGCCGAAGTCTTCCGGCGCATCCGCCACGCCGTGGGCGCGGGCTGCTTCGCCGTCGGCATGGACATCGACCACGCCTTCAACGGCACCGGGGGCTACGACAACGTGTACGGCCTCCCGATGAAGCCCAAGAGCACGGCGGAGATGCGCTCCTTCGTGCAGGCCGCCGGCATCCCCTTCATCGTCAAGGGCGTGCTGAGCCCCTCCGACGCGAAGAAATGCCTGGAGGCGGGCGTGGCGGGCATCGTCCTTTCCCACCACGGCGGACGGGTGGCCTATTCCATCCCGCCGCTGCTCGCGCTGGAACGGATCGCCGAGGTCGTGAAGGGCCGGATGAAGATATTCATCGACTGCGGCGTCGTCAGCGGAATGGATGCCTACAAGTGCCTGGCGCTGGGCGCCGACGCCGTCTCCGTCGGGCGGCACCTGATGCCGCTCCTGCGCGACGGCGCGGACGCGACCGCCGCACGCATCAAGGCGATGACGGCCGAACTTGCGGGCGTGATGGCCGCCACGGGCGTCACCAGCCTGAAAAAGATGGACCCGACGGTCATCCACCGGATGGCCTTTTGATAAAAAAACGTATCTTCGTGACCATTATGAAAAAATTGCTATTCGTACTCGCGCTCTGCGCCGCCTTCTCCGGGGTCCGGGCCCAGGAGAAGCTTACCGACCAGGAACTGGTCAACGTCATCTATGCGATGGGCCAGATGTATCCGGACGGTTTCACCATCGACCTGAACACCCTCAGGCAGCCCGCCGAAGGAATCATGGTCTCCTACAAGGAGACGCAGAACAGCTTCGACCGCAAGAGCCTGCCGGCCGTGATCAGGCACGCCCGCGCCCACGAGAACCTGGTCGGCGGCTGGTACAACCCCGAAAACGGAAAGTATTATTTCGACAGCACCCGCTCCTTCCCGGAGGACAGCCTGGCCGCCGCCGTGGCCTTCGCCCGCGCCAATGGCCAGAACACGGTCTACGTGGCCTCCAAGGGCATCAATATCTGGACGAACTACGAGCAGAAGGACATCCGCGTGATCCTCGACTGCGACATGGGCTCCTCCACCGACGACCTCTTCGCCCTGATGATGCTGTACCGCTACATGGACATGAAGCGCTGCAACCTCATCGGCGTGATCGTGGACCGCATGGGCAAGGCGAACGCGGACATCGTGGACGTGCTCAACAACTTCTACGGCTATCCCGACATCCCCATCGGCCTGGAAACCCAGGGCATCCCCAACCCGCACGTCTTCATCAATTACCACAATCTCCCCTACGCGCGCAACGTGGACGCCGTCCCGATGTTCAAGCGCAGCGTGGGTGACAACGGCTCCTACATGGAGAGCTACAAACTCTACCGCAAGCTGCTCGCCGAGTCTCCCGACAAGTCCGTGACCATCGCCTCCATCGGCTTCGTCACCTCCCTGTCCCGCCTGCTGCAGTCCGGTCCGGACGAGTATTCCCCGCTGGACGGCGTCGAGCTCATGCGCCGCAAGGTGAAGGAGATCTACGCCATGGGCGGCGTGTTCGGCGACGCGGTGGAACCCGACTACAACTTCAAGGCGGCCATCGACTTCTCCCTGAAGTTCTTCGAGCTCCTGCCGAAGGAAATCGACATCGTCTTCTCGCCGGGCGAGGTGGGCGACCCGCTGGACTACCGTCCGGAAACCGTCATCTCCGACATGGACTGGACAGACCTGCACCCCATCAAGTGGACCTACCAGTACCTCAACTGCGACACCGGCCAGAAGATGTGGGACCCGCAGGCGGTCATCAACGCCGTGGAGGGCGACGCCCTGTACAAGCTCTCCCCGCGCGGCTGGGTGACCCTCACCCCCAACGGCGAGACGCTCTTCAAGGAGGATCCGAAGGGCAACGCCCGCTACCAGTACCCCGGCGATCCGGTCTGGTGCGACCTCGTCCTCAAATACATCCGCTTAATGTCCATCCAGCATTAATGAAACGAGTCCTACTGACCATTGCGGCGGCGCTGACGCTGACGGCCCCGGCGTTCAGCCAGCAGACGGTGTCCGACAAGGACCTCGCGACCGCCCTCTGGGTGATCGGGCAGACCATGCCCGAAGGCTTCACCCTGGACCTCGACACGATGAGCTACCCGAAGGAAGGCCTGATGGTATCCTACAAGGCCACGCAGGACCACTTCGACCGCAAGAGCCTGCCGGCCGTGATCAAGCACGCGCACGCCCACGAAAACATCATCGGCGGCTGGCGCGATCCCGGCACCGGGCGCTACTACTTCGACAGCACCCGCTCCTTCCCCGAGGACAGCCTCGCCGCCGCCCTCGCCTTCGCCCGCGAGAACGGGCAGCACGCCGTGTATGTGGCCTCCACGGGCATCGACGTCAAATCCAACTACGAGCAGGAGGACATCCGCGTGATCCTCGACTGCGACATGGGCTCCTCCACCGACGACCTCTTCGCCCTGATGATGCTGTACCGCTACATGGACATGAAGCGCTGCACGCTGCTGGGCGTGATCGTGGACCGTATGGACCGCGCCAACGCGGATGCCGTGGACGTGATGAACAACTACTACGGCTATCCCGACATCCCCATCGGCCTGGAGAAGGCCGGCGTCAAGGATCCGCACGTGTACATCCCCTATCACAACATGGCCTATGCGCGCGACGTGGACGGCAACGTCCTGTTCAAGCGCAGCATCGGCGACAATGGCGAGTACATGGACGGCTACAAGCTCTACCGCAAGCTCCTGGCCTCGCAGCCCGACAAGTCCGTGACCATCGCCTCCATCGGCTTCGTCACCTGCCTGTCCCGCCTGCTGCAGTCCGGTCCGGACGAGTATTCCCCGCTCAGCGGCGCGGAGCTCGTCGGCCGCAAGGTCAAGAACATCTACTGCATGGGCGGCGTGTTCGGCGACTCTTTCGAGCACGACTACAACTTCACCGCGGCCATCGATTTCTCGCTGAAGTTCTTCGAGCTCCTGCCCAAGGACATCGACATCGTATTCTCTCCCGGCGAGGTCGGCGACCCGCTGTACTACAGCGCCGCACAGATCATCGAGGACATGGACTGGACCGACGCGCACCCCATCAAGTGGATCTACGAGTACCTCACCGAGGACAAGTTCCAGAAAATGTGGGACCCGCTCGCGGTCATCAACGCCGTCGAGGGCGACGACATTTTCTACAAGCTCTCCCCGCGCGGCTTCGTGACCCTCACCCCCACGGGCGAGACCCTCTTCAAAGAGGACCCGGAAGGCAACGCCCGCTACCAGTTCCCCGGCGACAAGGGCTGGTCGGACTATGTCCTGAAGTACATCCGCTTGTTTTCCATCCAGCACTAATGAACCCTGCCATATGAAAAGGATCTTCCTGATACTGGCCACCCTGGCCGCCCTCGCCGGCTGCGCGCCGAAAGCCGCTCCGCTCAAGACCTGCATTTTCCCGGGCGACTACCCGGATCCTTCCATCCTCCGCGACGGCAAGGATTTCTATATGACGCACTCGTCGTTCACCTACTTCCCCGCCCTGCTGGTCTGGCATTCCACCGACCTGCTGCACTGGGAGCCCGTTGCGCGTGCCGTCGAGGAAGGCGACTACTCCATCTACGCCCCCGACCTGTGCAAGGTGAACGGCAAGTTCTACATCTATTATCCCACCAGCCGCGGCGAGAACTACGTGGTCACGGCGGACCGTCCGGAAGGCCCCTGGAGCAAGCCGGTCAAGCTGGACGTGGGCGGCATCGACCCGGGCCACGTCGTAGCGGAAGACGGGCAGCGCTACCTGTACACCAACAACGGCTTCGTCACGCCCCTGACCGCGGACGGCCTGGCCGGTGCGGGCCGCCCCCGGAAAGTCTATGACGGCTGGCAGTATCCCGCCGAGTGGGAGACCGAGGGGATGTGGCTCGAGTCGCCCAAGCTCTTCCGGCGCGGCGAATGGTTCTATCTCGTGAGCGCGGAAGGCGGCACCGCCGGCCCCGTGACGAGCCACATGGTCGTGGTGGCGCGCAGCAAGTCCGCCCTCGGCCCGTGGGAGAACAGTCCGCACAACCCGATGGTGCACACCTACTCGGGCGACGAGGCCTGGTGGTCCAAGGGACACGGCACGCTGGTGGATGACGCCGACGGCAACTGGTATGTCGTCTATCACGCCTACCGCAACGGCTTCCACACCCTCGGGCGCAGCACCATCATCGAGAGCGTGGAGTGGACGCAGGACGGCTGGCCCGTCCTGACGGAAAAGGACGGCGCCAAATGGGAGCAGCGCGGCCTGCAGGGCGACTACGCCTACCTGCGCGACTACGGCAATCCCCTGCTGTGGGCGCGCTGGCAGCCCGGTTTCGAGGGCGGCACGCTGATGACCACGACGGCCGTGGACGAGTCGTACGAGATCACGGCCGAGTTCTCCGTGCCGGAAGGCGCGAAGGCGGGCCTGTACCTCTTCTACAACGAGAAGGCTTATTTCGGACTGACGGGCGACGCTCCGCGTCTGAAAATCCGCATCCGCAACGAACGCAACCAGGCCAGCATCTGGATGCAGTCCGCCGACGGGGAATGGGTGCAGGATCCGGAAGGCGTCCGGGACGTGTCCGGCTACCACCACAACAACTACCAGGGCTTCTTCGCCCTGCGGCCCGCCTACCTGCTGTGCGGCGGGGCGGAACTGATCTCGTTTGATTACAAGGTTTTATAATCGGCGCCGGATCATTCCCGACGTTTTGGCACGGTGCTTGCTAATCAATGAATCGAAATTGATTTTCATTGGTTAATGATTTTGGTTAGATTGAGAAAAGGCTGCGATGTGAATCGCGGCCTTTTTCGTTTCCCACCCACTTGTCACAAAAATAATCATTCCGGGTGTATATCCAATCATTTTTTTTCTTACCTTGCATACCGGTTACGATTAGTTGGTAGTCCCATGTACCATTTCGAAAGCGATTATCTGGAAGGATGCTGCCCGCAGATCCTCGATGCGCTCCGGGAGACAAACCTGGAACAGACGCTGGGTTACGGGGAGGATCCGCATTGCAGCAAGGCGGCGGACATGATCCGCTACGTCTTCGGCTGCCCGGACGCCGAGGTCCATTTCCTCGTGGGCGGGACGCAGACCAACGCCACCGTGATCGCTTCCCTGCTGCGGCCGCACCAAGGCGTGCTCTGCGCGGAGAGCGGCCACATCAACATCCATGAGACCGGCGCCGTGGAGCACGGCGGGCACAAGGTGCTCGCCCTCCCCTCCCGGGACGGCAAGATCAGCGCGGCGCAGGTGCGTGCGGCGCTGGAGGCGCACCAAAGCGACTTCAGCCGCGAGCACATGGTCCAGCCCGGGATGGTCTACATCTCTTTCCCGACAGAACTGGGGACCCTCTACACGAAAGAGGAGTTGGAGGACCTGCATCAGGTCTGCTCCGAATGGGAGATTCCCCTGTTCATCGACGGCGCCCGCCTCGGCTATGGTCTGGAGGCCTCCGGCTGCAGGCTGCTCCCGAAGGACATCGCGCGCCTGTCGGACGTCTTCTACGTCGGCGGCACCAAGCAGGGTGCGCTGTTCGGCGAAGCCGTCGTCTTCACCCGTCCCCGCCTCGCGGAGGACTTCCGCTACTGCATCAAGCAGAACGGCGG
>Ga0310691_10005109_pt1 | contig 14466 bp, 13 predicted proteins | sample 176DNAGHGlowgp2_FD_203887 | JGI IMG/M metagenome (GOLD analysis project Ga0310691, IMG submission 203887) | Sheep rumen microbial communities from Palmerston North, Manawatu-Wanganui, New Zealand - 1766 DNA GHGlow gp2 (v2) (version 2) | ecosystem: Host-associated > Mammals > Digestive system >... | reverse complement strand
AGCATGTCCCGCAGGGACAGAAGCTCGGTAGGAAACGTCGGTGGCGCGGGTTCCCGGGAGCCCCTTCAGGGGCTGGACGGGGTGTGTCGCCGCGTGTCCCGCGGATTGGCGCGGAGCTTGGCGCATGGAGCCGTTTGCGTCCCGCAGACGGGGTGCGGGGACGTGGGGGACGGGGCGATATGTTCGGTCGTGGCTCATACGCGATTGTTCGACGGTGCAAAAGTAGTATTTTTTCCGTAGCAATTCGGAGTGCGATGGAGGTCCTGCGTCCTCGCAGACACGAAGGTGTTCGTTGGAGGTTCCGCTCGACGCTGCGCGTTGCCGATGCAGCGTTCACTGGCGAGAAGGAGGTTCCGCTCGACGCTGCGCGTTGCCGACACAGCGTTCACTTGCGAGAAGGAGGTTCCGCTCGACGCTGCGCGTTGCCGACACAGCGTTCACTTGCGAGAAGGAGGTTCCGCTCGACGCTGCGCGTCTCGCGGAATGACGTGCCGCGCACGGGGCGAAAGAGGGAAAAGATGGGCGGCGGAGATGGTGTCACTGGCAACGGAGCGCCTTTCCCCGCCGCCCATCTTTTCCCTTCCCCTCATCCGGCGATGCACGTCATTCCGCCGCCGACGATAGGAGGTGGCGGAATCCCATCCTCGCCAGTGAGCGCAGCCGCGGTGGCGGACTCCCCGCCGATGACCGATGTGTAATGCATGGTGTTGACACTACGGGAACGCCTGCACAAGTCCGATGTCAGAAGCCAGCCCCGCCAGGGGCCAAAGCCCGGTAGGACAGCGCAACCCCGCGGCCAGCATGTCCCGCAGGGACAGAAGCCCGGTAGGAAACGTCGGTGGCGCGGGTTCCCGGGAGCCCCTTCAGGGGCTGGACGGGGTGTGTCGCCGCGTATCCCGCGGATCGGCGCGGAGCTTGGCGCATGGAGCCGTCCGCGTCCCGCAGACGGGGCGCGGGGACGTAGGGGACGGGGCGAGGAGTATGTGTCAGCTATGGTTTAATGGGGAAAAAACGTATCAAACAGACATGATTCGTGGTGCTGTAAAAAGCATGCAAAGTATCTTTATTCTTGGGTTCATAATCACCACAAACAGCTGCAAAATCATGGCCCTACATAAAACAAATCTTTTATAGAATCTGTAGTCACCACTCTATATTTAAGTGTTCTCGATCCTATAAAAACACGGTGCCCTTTTGTTGAAAATTCAAACGTTCGGTCCAAATAAGTTGTTCGCCAAAATAATTCGTCGTCACCTGTCGACCTAAGCCGCAAGTTATACCATTCCCCAATTTGAATAGGAACACTACAGTCTAGTGTGTCCTCACAAAATGTCACTATAGTGAACATAAAACGTTGGGTTCTATCAGTTACGTGAATTAAGTTGTACTTCTCGGAATCTTCGTTGTAATTCCAAGGGTTTGTATCAATGGCAACAACTTTATAAGAACATAGGACGGAATCGTATACGGCTTCTTCAAAAACAATCGTGTCTGGAAAAGATTTGCTCATCCAATAATATTTTTCAGTCGCCAGGTAGCACGTGTCCGATATTTGCGCGGCACAAGGCTGTCTATATACGATCATTAACATCATAATGATAGATGATACTATTGTAAGAATAATATTCCTCATTGTCTTAATGCTTTCTCAACAAACCGATCATAAATATATTCATTGCAGGAAAATCTCGCACAAAACACTCTCCCGCGCAGGCCGTAGGTCTGCAGGGCTCGGTAGCGATGGAGGTGCACGAACATACACGCACGCCGTAGGTGTGCGGGCGTATGGAGTTGTCTGCGTCCCGCAGACGGGGTGCGGGGACGCAGCGAAGGGGGCGATATGTTTGGTCGTGGTTCATCGGTGGTTTTTGACGGGGCGAAGATACGAAAAAGTCGTCCGCTCTACTTCAAAAAGAAATAATTACGTCCAACTGGCAACATTACCACCAACCACTCCCTATAGACAAGGTCAAACAAAGTAGTTGCACCTCCGACGATGGAATATATCTTACCGTCACAAATTCGAAAACTCTGATTTTTCCTAAAATAAGGAAGTAAGGACAAGTAATAGGTCTCACCTTCTTTGAAGAGGCTACTATCATCCGAAACGAGAACAATCGATGTGCCTGGTCGGACAGCGGCACTGTCTTCACAACTCATATTGAACAAATAGTATGTATTCTCAACTAATTCCGATGATTTCAAACAATAACCATTGTTCTTTACAATTTTGAAGACCTTAAAGTGAGCAGTCAGTGTGTCAGGTAAAGGAATGAATGTTGACCATACTTCGTAATCATAATGTGTGGAAAGTTTTCCGTGAATTATATTTCGGCGTAACTGCCCTGTATAATATTCTCTAAGGCAATTCTCGCAACAGTTGCGAAGATCGTTAGGGTCAACAAGGGTATAAGCGCAATTACCGCATAGATTCGCTTGACCAAAACTTAAAAGAGGGCACAGGAATATCGTCAACAAAAACCGTCTCATAACTAATACATTTAACTATTACATTCCATTTTTATTCGTTCGTCTTTCCCATCCGATGCGGATATATATATGAAAATAGTCTATTACATCATCCCGCATTCTGTGTATATCGTCACCAGGCTTGTTCGATTTAAAAGAAACGCCAGGGCATAAAACAGGAACATCAATAGGAGCACGGTTGCCAACAGCTATTTTGTTAGCTTTCAGATGTGCTTCGTCATAGGTGCATCCGACACCCGAGATAGAAGAGCTTTCCTTTCTTTGCAATGCAATTTGCCCTCCAAAATAACTCTCGGCCAATTCATGCACCATGGTTAGTCCTATTTTCGCATCCCCAACAGAATTGTCAAAATCAGCTAACAATGAGGTACTGACAAATTGATCGGTGCACACATGACCATCCTCATAAGTGTTTCCCATGTATCCACCTCCCATCTCTGTTGTGACATCTCCAAAAGTATTGGAAATGTTGGCAATCAAATTGACTGTAATGTTCTCGTCGTCAATGGCATTTGCTATCATTTTGTCAATCTCCGTTTCAGCTTTTCCCGTATAAGAAAGTTTACCATCAACACTTAAGGACAACACAAGACCTGTCTGATTCTGTAATTGCTCAAAAGCACAATCAGTACCATCACCAACAATCCACACCTCCTCCCCATTCGGATCCACCAACTTCACCGGGTTGTCCGCGCAATACGTGTACGGCGACAGCGACGGATACTTGTCACTCATCGGGTCCACGCTCAACCAAACGCTCAGGTCGCTGCTGTAATACCGTGAGCCGAAGTAGCTTAGGCCGGTTTCGGTATCCTTCTCCTTGGCGGAGAACGTGTACGACGAGTTAGCAGTTAGCAGTGAGTAGTGAGCAGTTGAACGGGATTCGGAAGTGCCTGTACAGATCCGGTAGCAGAAGCCAGCCCCGCCAGGGGCCAAAGCTCGGTAGGACAGCGCAACCCCACGGCCAGCATGTCCCGCAGGGACAGAAGCTCGGTAGGAAACGTCGGTGGCGCGGGTTCCCGGGAGCCCCTTCAGGGGCTGGACGGGGTGTGTCGCCGCGTATCGCACGTGTCTGCACGGATATGGGTGCATGCATTCTGCGGAATTCTGCGGGACCGGTGTGCTATATGTGAAGGTGTTTGCGTGGAAATGCATAACTATTGCATTAATTGAGGTGGTGTGGTGCCATTTTGATTGTGCCATTACCCATAAGTAGTTTTGACAAGTCATATTTAAGCTTATAGGCAATACTTTCACTGGGGAAATCGTGTGTAAACAAACATTCGAGATTAATGCTGCTAAATAGAACTTCTTTGTCAAAAATTATATATACAAATTCTCCGTCCAAATCATCCTCAAAACAAGGAACATCCGTGTAAAAAGAGGACACAAATGTTTTATTGATACTAACACTGTCCACATTGATGTTTTTTGCTTCAATGGGATTCTGCCACTTGACCCTATTTGGATATATAAGACAACTGTGAATAACAGCACCTTTGTGATACCACAGCAATTCCCAACTGTTGAATGTTATGCCATAAACATAAATTGTGTCTGATTCCTGCAAAGCTTTTCTTATCGCACGGTTCAACTTGTTTTGCAAACAATGTTCTTGGATGTCAAGATTTTTATAAGTGAACGTGTTGTGTAGATGGTTGGGCTGTGAACATCCAATAAACATCAATGCAACACAGCATGATGCCAATATAATTTTGTGTTTCATCATGGTATATCCTCCTGTCTCCCCATCCTTTTGAACTCCTCGTATTTAATTCTAATCAATACTTTTGATTGATTGTAAAATGATACTTTATTGTCATTAGGACACACAACGAATACAGTTCCTTTAATCGCCCTACACCAACCTTTCATGACCGAATAGTCAGTGCTGGAAGGTGTGGAACTGAACGTGTGGACATGCCATATATATTCAATTTCTTCAGGCGGACCTCCATATTGATAATTCACCCCATCAATTCTAAATGAAGTCACAGATCTTCTTTTAACTGTAAGTCCGTCTGATGTTCTCTGGGTTTGAGTAGGTCTTCCAGGATCCCAGAAGCGAGCGTTTCTGTCACCATTAAGAGAATGAGCTCCATATTCTACCCTAGTGTCTGGAGAATCTCCACTGTCCAATGAACGCTGGACGGTGGTCTGAACATCATTTTGAATCTGTCCAGTTGGAATATGAAAAACTTCATCGTTTACAGATAAATCTCCCGTATAGAACTCTCCTGCTTTTGTTGCAGATCTAACGGCTTTAGCCGTACTACCTCTAACCAAGTATGAACCGTTACTGCAGCGACCATCATCACCTATTTTTTTTACCCGACCCCAAAAATTCTTTGCATAAATAGGATCCTCCCCGTTCGGATCCACCAACTTGATCGGATTATCCGCACAATATGTGTATGGTGACCATGAGGGATATTTGTCACTCATCGGGTCCACGCTCAACCACACACTCAAATCGCTGCTGTAATACCGTGAGCCAAAGTAGCTTAGGCCGGTTTCGGAATCCTTTTCTTTGGCGGAGAACGTGTAAGTTGAGTTAGCAGTTAGCAGTGAGTAGTGAGCTGTTGCGGGGTGGGTGAAGGTGCAACACGGGTACTCTCCCGCGCAGGCCGTAGGTCTGCAGGGCTCGGTAGCGATGGCGGCGCACGAACATACACGCACGCCGTAGGTGTGCGGGCGGCGTGGCTCCGCGGATAGCGCGAATCTGCACGGATTTGTTCGCAGAAGTTTTGCGGAATTCTGCGGGGTCAGCGGGCGATATGTGAGGGTGGCGGGCATGGCGTTTTTTTTATAGATTCGGCATTTAACTATGTTTTGGGCGATTGTACTGAAAGTCGCTGTTGCTCATTAGCATAAATTTTTTACCCTTCTTTTTGAAAATCCAAACAGGAGGATCCACATGAAGGCCACTTTGATAATAATCATCAGACCATTCTTTGAAATCTGCCTCACTTCCAAGCAGTGGTTTGAAATAACCATTACTGTCAACTAAGCAGATCATATCGATAGAATCAGAAAGATACTCTTTAATCTTTTGACCGAAAAAGAAACAAGTGCCATTTTTCAAACAAGAGCATCCAACAAAATCATTGTCCCTCACTTCATAAAACGTACTGTAAAATTTCAACCAAGCCAATGTATGACATCCGACGAGGACATATTCCTCATTGCATTGATGAATATTTACAACAACTAAGCCTACTTGGCAATGGAGCTTGTCGCTTTCTTCTTTTGCTATTTTTGATAAACATTGTTTAAGTTGGTAGTTGTTGATACTATATCGCTGAATATTGAATGTGTCAGCCTTCATAGCATACGAGGTGAAACAATAAGTCACCGCGAAAAAACACACGATGAATTTGATAATGGCGGATTCTATTTGACGTTTAGGCATAACTTAACGCGATAACATTTTCAATAGATTAATCTTTTTCGCTAAAAGCAAAGAAATCTCTCTTGGACCATTCAGCATCGAGAAGGTTGGGTTGTACGTGGCGTATGATTGTTTACCAACCTCATACACTTTATAGGTGATACCTTTATAATAAGCACTCTCCGCTCTCAAATGGTCAGAACCTATGTATTTGTTTGGATTATCAACATGACTATGGATGTCACAAGTCATGCCTTTGGGTGGATCAATTTTAACAAAGCCTTGGTCATGACATGTGCCCACAACGTTTTTGTCTGGAGCAATTTTCAATCCCCACTCTACATTGGAATAATTTGCGGCGAACTCAAAAAAGCCTGTTGCGGTCTCACTATCTGCAAATTCCATAACATCTACCGTATACCATCCGACTTCCTCATCGTATTTTTCATTGCACTGTGCATTGTAATTGATAGAGCCAGCGTTATAATATCTTTCTACATCCTTACCATTCTTGTCTTTAGCATGCACAATATCCACATCTGTTCTACCGTTTGCTCTTTGACTTAGAGTTCCATCTTTTCCCAAATCCCACTCATCCTCCCCATTCGGGTCAATAATCTTTATCGGATTATTCCCACAATAAACATAGCCCGATTGGTAAAGATACTTGTCACACATCGGGTCCACGCTCAGCCACACACTCAAATCCGAGCTGTAATACCGTGACCCAAAGTAGCTTAGGCCGGTCTCAACATCCTTTTCTTTGGCGGAGAACGTGTAAGTTGAGTTAGCAGTTAGCAGTGAGTAGTGAGCAGTTAGTCGAGATACGGAAGCGCCTGTGCAGATCCGGTAGCAGAAGCCGGCCCCGCCAGGGGCCAAAGCCCGGTAGGACAGCGCAACCCCGCGGCCAGCATGTCCCGCAGGGACAGAAGCCCGGTAGGAAACGAATGCGGCGCGGGTTCCCGGGAGCCCCTTCAGGGGCTGGACGGGGTGTGTCGCCGCGTGTCCCGCGGATCGGCGCGGAGCTTGGCGCATGGAGCCGTCCGCGTCCCGCAGACGAAGCGCGGGGACGTGGCGGGCGGGGCGATATGTTCGGTCGTGGTTCATACGCGATTGTTCGACGGTGCAAAAGTAGTATTTTTTTCGTAGCAATCCGGAGCGAGATGGAGCCGTCTGTGTCCCGCAGACGCGCAAGTATAAGTTGGATATTCCGCTCGACGCTGCGCGTTGCCGACACAGCGTTCACTGGCGAGAAGGAGGTTCCGCTCGACGCTGCGCGTCTCGGAATGACGTGCGCCGCCAGTGAGCGCAGCCGCGGCGGCGGAATCCCCGCCGATGACCGATGTGTAATGCATGGTGTTGACACTACGGGAACGCCTGCACAAGTCCGATGTCAGATACCGGCCCCGCCAGGGGCGAAAGCCCGGTAGGAAACGAATGCGGCGCGGGTTTCATGAGGCCCCTTCAGGGGCGGGACACACCTCTGCGGATCGTGCGAATCACACGGGTTTCCGCGGAGATGATGACATGTTGAATTCTATTTCATCCCTGTCCCATCCTGTGACAGACGTTTAGGCCATCTTCGCCAAAACATCAGTAATGGCAAAGTCAAGCACCCGCAGGGTAACCATCCACATCAACGGCAAGGAGGTGGAGGCCTCCGTCAAGCAGATACGTTCCGGGATGAATGTATAGTGTGCGACAAATAAGTAAAAATGTTATTTTTGCAGTTGGATATTCCTGATGGAATTATACTTTTAGTCGAAACTTTATACTAAAGAATGACCGATGACATTTTTGAACAAATTTCACAAGGAGGCGGTGATGAGGAAACTGCGGAAAATCGCAGAATCCATGAAGTCGCCGATGAACTCCGCCGACGCTGCCAATTATATGAGGCGCAATCTCGAGGCGGCAAAGAAAATGTAATTGCGTTTGAAACAGAACAACGAGTTACTGAGCAGTATGCCAAAGATAACGGTCTTTGGTTGCCACTTGCTAACATTCCCAGCTTAGGTGTGCCTGGCCCAAGCGGGAATGAAAACGACTTGTATGTTTCGGACGATGTTGTATTTAGGGACTGTCGTGAATTATCTAAAGTGGAGGCATTCAGAAAATACGTAGTTTATGCCACTTTGAACGCCACGAAAAGAATCGTAATACAGCCGCCCCAATAAGGGCGGAAACACCCAGGAGGCATCACCTTTTGTTTCGTCATAATCGGTTTTGTTTATAAATCGTTTATGGAAAGCCGTTAGTCGAGGGACATGAAGATGATTTGGTGTTTTCGCAACCCGCTTGCAAAATATAAGTCGTATTTTTGCGGCATCAAAAAAGAGAAGTATGCAAATAGAGATAATGGATCGGATTGCGTTTAGCGTGGTGAGCAAAACCTGCGTGAAGGAGTTGGTGAAAGTTCATCCTGAATGGGATGGACGCACCATCAAGCGCAATGCAAAACCGAGATTCAAGAAGATGCTGCAAGAGACACCCTCCATTGGCTCACACCGCCAGAATTGTATGAAGATGAACCTGACCGGCGGCGCCGTGTGGTTTTCCATTTATGAGGCTGTGGAGGAATTGTATGGCCGTATGACGGATGAACTCTACAGCCAGATGTGTAACGCCACATACGCCATCCCATTGATGGTCAGAAAGTTTCGGAACATGCAATTCTTCAGCCCGGAGTTCCAGGAGAAATACGCAAGAAGGATTGGCAAAGCGAACAGGTTCAAGTCGGAATACAACTGGACTTCCGACTATGGGAAAGGCGCGCCCGATTTCAGCACGATGCGTTTCACCACCTGCGGACTGTGCGCCCTCGCCAAAAGAACCGGGCACATGGACATCCTCCCCATCATGTGCCGCACGGACTACACCGTTGCGAGCATGATTGGCGCCAACCTGCACCGCAACAAGACCTTGGCCACTGGCGACCCCGTCTGCGATTATCTATACACCCGACCAGGGTCAGAGATTGAAAACCAGTGGCAGGCGGAGCATCCGAAAGGAACGTTCAATTCCAAATGACAATGATATACAATCTCGGAAACAGAGTCGTCAACAACTATCTCGTCAGTTTGGGCGAGGAGGATAATCGGTTTAAGAAAACACCACACAAAAAGCCTTTGCTATGGGCAGTAAAAGAGTTGTACTCCCTTCCCTATCTGTATAGCAATTCCAAGATGTCCTTTGCTGTGTCCGCATCGTGGAAAGTGATGATGTTGTCTTCCGTGGAATGATAGCCGAGAATGTTGACGCTGCCATACCAAATGTAAGCTTTGTCCACGATGCAGCAATTGAAGTTGATGTCAGGCTTCAATGTAATCCCAATCCCGCTGATGCGGAGTTTGACCACATCTTCATTCTCCTCTTTTGTGAAAATCTGGATAGCTATCCCGGAAGTAACCAACTCCCGTAATCTGTCGGCTATAAGCGACAAACGGCCAAACTTGATTTTCGGGCAGGCCATAATGATGGATCGCTTTGCCTTGGAAAGACTTGCAATAAACGGTTTTACGAAGGTCTTGCCATCATAGATGATGTCTGAGGTGGTCGATAATTCCGAAAAGAACTGTTCATTTGATCTGATACTATAACCTATTGAGGCATAACCCTTCAGTCTTCTGCGATACATCACCTCACAAACGGGAACGTGAATGTCCACGTAATCGTAGATCAGCACTTCTTGCTTCCCTTCATATTCACGATGAAGCCGTCCGGCATATTGGGCCACAATGCCTTTCCAGGAAACGGGCAGCGACAGAAAGAGTGTGTCCAAACGCGGACAATCGAACCCTTCTCCCACATATTTACCGGTAGCAACGATTACCAACGGTTCTGTGGCGGGTATGCTGAGTAGCCATTCTTGTTTTTGCCTTTTCTCCTTGGCTGACTCTGAACCGACAAGCGTGATGACGTTCTTGCAATACGGTTTCAAGAGTTCAGCAAGGGCAAACACATGCGATGTCAGATTGGTTAAGATGATGGGTGACCGTCGTTCTTTCAAGACTTCGTACACATCGTTGACAATGAGACGGTTCCTGAACTCGTCTTCAGAAAGCTGCTGGATTGTTTGTGCGTATGACGGCTTGTCCTCGCTCAAAAATCGATAAGGAGTGAAACGCGGCACAAGCAAACGCTCGAAAGACTGGCTCTTCATCTGTGATTTGGCATCGGCACTGTATCGTATTGGCCCACATTGCATGAAGATTATGGGCTGATGGCCATCCTTTCTGGTAGGTGTTGCCGTAAGGCCATAAACACGTTGGGCAGTAATCGTTTTCAGCACCTGTTCAAAGCTGACGGCGGAGACATGGTGGCATTCGTCCACGATTACCATGCCGTAGTTCCTGACAAACGGCTTCACCTCGTTGTCGGTTATGCAAGATTGCATGATGGCCACATCAATGATTCCATGAAGGGTGTCGCCTGTGGAAGAGAGCGTTCCGATAGGCGAGAACCGTTTCTTCCTCCCACGTTTCCGAACCTGTTCCTCCGGCTCATATTCAATGGTCAGAAACTTTTCGAGTTCCCGTTTCCATTGGTCCAGCAAGGCTTTCGTGTGAACCAGGATTAACGTGTTCACTTTCAGTTTGGCAATCATGCCTATGGCTGTCACGGTCTTTCCAAAGGCAGTGGTGGCGGATAAGACCCCATTGTTCTCACCGCACAGACACTCAACCGCTTGCACCTGCTCTTCCCTCAAATCCCCATTGAAAGTCACCGATATGGGCTGGCCATGGTTGGTCTTGTCAATCCATTTCGCCTTTGCTCCTTTTTCTTGAAGGAAATCTCGGACGGCACCTTCGCATCCGCGAGGAATCCCCAAATAGTCATCTGTTATGTCGGCGCACGATATGATTCTCGGGATTGAGTATGTTGAAAGCCTCATCGCCTGGTGACTGTAGAACTCAGGATTCTTGAAAGAGGCTATGCGCTTGAAGTGGTTCAGTATTTTGGCTGAGACTCCTTTTGTCGGGATGAAAAGCATATTCGCTTTGACGATGCTTGTTGTCGCGGCAAAGTCGGATGGTGATATTTGTGGAGCGGCAGGAACTTCCCAAGGCTTTGACTCACTGGTTGTGGAGAGTTCGCCCATTGGTTGCGTGTTTCCAAACCTGCGAACAATCTCGTCCAGCACATTCTCCGACAGTTTCCTGACGCTTTGCAAGTATTCCCATTGGTCACCGTAGGGCTGAAATTGCTCATCCACAAAAACACTGTTCCCGTTCTTTCGTGCCTTTCCCTGCAAGGGAAGTGCTATCAAATTCCCGAATCCGCCAGAGGGCAGATAATCTTGGTTGGGGATAAAGCGGTCGTAAGATTTGAAAGAGATGCCGACATCCTGACTCATGGCTTCTGTCAGTATCGCATTGCCAAGTCTTCTTGCTTTCACTGCTGGCACCGGGCTATCGAAAAACACCCACACATGGGCACCTTTGCCGGAACGCGAGCGTTCAATGGAGAAGGGAATCTGCCACTGTTTGCAGACACCCGTAAAGGCAAGCACGTCATTTTGATAGCCGTGCTCGCAGTTCTTGTCGTCAAAGTCCGCGCACAGAAAATGGCAGGAGTTGTCATCCATGATGGCATAAACCCCTATCACATCCCGTCCATCCTCGTCTTTTCCAGACAAATGCTTGTAGAAGTCTTCATTAGTAAGCGGAGAGAACTGGCGGTTTGGACATTCCGCACACTTGAACTTCTTTTTGTTGCAGAGTTGGCGATCCCATTCATTGCCGCAAACAGGCTGGTAACCTGCTTTCCCAGTTGTCCGGCTGTACCACCTTCGGGCAAAAACATCCTCACGACCCTTGAACAGACTACGGAACAGTTCAACCTTTTCCAAAGGCGAGAGTGTCAGCATGGCTGATGGCTCTTGCCTTTTGCCCAAAACAACATTGCTGAGTTTTCCCTTCAGCCTCGCATTCTCCTCTTCAAGTTCCCGGACGCGGTTTCTCAACCAATCCCGTTCGGCTATCAGCTCCTGATATGTCGGTTGGCTCATATCGCTCATATCCTAATGTTTCAGCAGCCAATCGGTGACCGGCACACAGCGCACAGTATATTCTCCCACCTGAATATCACGTTGTTCTCCTTGCATCATGACGAGGGTGAGATTTCGGCACCGTGTAGCGGCGGCACCTTTCAGAAGGCCACCGATTTCACGGTTGTAAAGTTTTGTTGAGGGATTGCTGAAATCGTAGGTCACTTGCACCAATTCAGTGACGTGCCCTTGATCCACAACGGAGAAATCCACTTCATAACTGCGGTTCTCTCGCAGATAAAACAGCTCTTGCGTGGCATATTCCATGCGGCGGAGCAGTTCCACGCACACCACATTCTCCAAACGCCACCCCCAGCTGTCGGTTTGCAGCACATCGGAGTGGTCGGTAACGAATGCGGTATCAATAGCATAGACCTTACGGTAGTTTTGCCGCTCAATGCTCTTGAACGAATAGCGCGGAACCAAACGCACAAGGTAGGATTTTTCGATATAGTTGACGTAATTCTTGGCCGTATGAATCGATTTCAGCCGGTAGGTCTCTTGAATATCCTGATAATTAACCTCCTGACAAAAACGGTCGAGGAGGCCATTGGCGATTTGCTGCAACGTCTTCTTGTAACGAATCTTATATCTCTTGCAGATGTCTTTGTTGATGATGGCATCAAGCAGGGAGCGGACATATTTGCTTTGATTCTTCATGTTGAAGGTTTCGGGCAATCCTCCCGCCATCAGATAGTTGTCAAGTGCATGTTGCCGCAAACCCTCCGCTTTGGTGGTCAGCCCTTGGGTATCAACATTTTTCGCCACACAATAGTCTTCGTATGAGAAAGGGAAGAGGTGAATTTCGTTGTAACGTCCGGTAATATGCGTACTCAAGTCGTCACTCAGCAGATTGGCGTTGCTTCCTGTCAGAATCAGATGTAACTTCTGCCGTAACAGTCGGTTGACGAACAACGGCCATTGGTCGATATTCTGCACCTCATCAAGGAAGAGATAGTCGAACTCCCCGTAAATCCGATAGAGGTTCTCCATCAGGAGGTTCATCTCGGTGGCTTTCAGGGAAGCCAACACGGCATCATCGAAGTTGGCGTAGGCAAAAGACACGCCGCTTTCTTTAAGCACTTTCTGGCATAAGGTTGACTTTCCGCAACGCCGCACCCCGATAACGATTTGTGCCACAGGGCTGTCCAGTTCCAATTGAGACTCTTCCCTACGGGTGACAAACTGGCTGAAATTGGAGCTTTCCAGTTCCTCCCGTTGGTCGCGTAACACTCTTTCCAATTCATTCATATCCGCATTTTTTAATCCGCCGCAAAAATACACTTTTTCAATGAATTACAATTTATAATTGCACTAAACGGTAATTTTTCGATTTTCCAAACTGCACTAAACGGTAAGAATTTGAGGGAATGGAATGCAGTAACGCAGAACATATTTCTGGCTTTTGGCAATTGAAATTGTAAAAAAAAACCCGCCAGCATACGCTAACAGGCTTGTGTGCAGAAGTCTTCTCTATGTTTTTTTATAAAGGTTTGCCCTTTTTATGGATATTCGCTAAATCTTTCGCGTGGTAGTAGTAATCGTTATTGGCGTTTTATGATTTAGGTTGCATGGTTATGCGATGAGCCGCGATACCTCTTTCCTGGGTTGATATTCTCCGTTGTAGTCGGTTTGTTGTTCGATTGCAGAAAGATGGAGAATTTAGGAATGCTGGAATACGAGGTCTTCCGTAAACTTACCTTTTATTTTTCTTTCCACTTAGGCATAGTTAGCGACAGCCAACAGAGCCTACAACTCCGCACGCAGGACGGCTCTCCGGCGTTTGTCCGTCTGCCGAAACCGCTCGATAGTCATTGATCTCATTAATCATTGATTACCTCAACAACTTTTCCGCGAGACGCGCAGCGTCGAGCGGAACCTCCAACGAACACCAGTGTGTCTGCGAGGACGCAGGACCTCCATCTCGCACCGGATTGCTACGGAAAAAATACTACTTTGCACCGTCGAACAATCGCGTATGAACCACGACCGAACATATCGCCCCGTCCCCTACGCCCCCGCGCTTCGTCTGCGGGACGCAGACGGCTCCATGCGCCCGCACACCTACGGCGTGCGTGTATGTTCGTGCACCTCCATCGCTACCGAGCCCTGCAGACCTACGGCCTGCGCGGGAGAGTACCCGTGCTGCACCTTCACCCACCCCGCAACTGCTCACTACTCACTGCTCACTGCTAACTCGTCTTACACGTTCTCCGCCAAAGAAAAGGACTCCGAAACCGGCCTAAGCTACTTTGGATCACGCTATTACAGCAGCGATTTGAGTGTGTGGCTGAGCGTGGACCCGATGAGCGACAAGTATCCGTCAACATCTCCGTATGCTTATTGCAGGAATAATCCCATAATTTTGGTAGATGATAACGGCAACAAAGACCGCCCTTTTAATCCAGAAAAGGATCAAGGACAAACATAAAACACGTAGAGCTTATTTTAGAATACCTGCTACAAACAATCAACAAGAACCATAAGTCGTATGAAAAGAATATTTATATTTTTCATCCTATTGATTAGCAATAAA
>Ga0310691_10005108_pt1 | contig 14471 bp, 8 predicted proteins | sample 176DNAGHGlowgp2_FD_203887 | JGI IMG/M metagenome (GOLD analysis project Ga0310691, IMG submission 203887) | Sheep rumen microbial communities from Palmerston North, Manawatu-Wanganui, New Zealand - 1766 DNA GHGlow gp2 (v2) (version 2) | ecosystem: Host-associated > Mammals > Digestive system >... | reverse complement strand
TTTATCTGTGCATCATTTGCGTCTGCAAGATATTCATCTATAAAAATATTGGAAAGCATAGTTGTAGAAATGTCAGTATTTGTATTGATAGCGACTCTCCCCATCATAACCTTTTTTCACCCATTTGTTGCCGTATGTTCATGGCAAACATCCTCTTCTTCGTTTTGTCGATTTGAATTATAGCATTATAAAATTTTTATGAAAATGGGAAAAGTGACGATAAAATCAGAGGCTTTGGGGCATGTAAAAAAATTGTAAAAATTTGTGGACAGTGTGGATAACGTGGATTATGTTATGCAAAAAGATAAAAACCACCAAGTATTAGCTTTAGTATAAAAGTAATACCCGGTGGTGGTTATCCACATGGACATTTGTGTCATATTGTGGGCAAAAAAGTGGATATCGTGGAAAATTATTTTCCAATCAAATCATTGGCGATGTCTACCACGTTTCCGGCACCCATGGTTATCAACATGTCATCCTTAGTGCAATTTTGCAAAAGAAATTTTTCAATTTCTTCAAAAGAAGGAAAATAGTAGCATTCGTGACCGAGTGATTCGATTTTTTCCTTGAGTGTCCTTGAACTAATACCGAGATTATCGGTCTCTCTTGCAGGATAAATGTCGGCAATTATAAGCTTGTCAGCTAAAAGCAGAGCATTGGCGAATTCATCCATAAGAGCCTTTGTCCTTGTAAATGTGTGGGGCTGGAAAACGCACCACAGAGTTTTATGAGGATAATTCTTTGCAGTTGAAAGAGTAGCCTTGATCTCTGTCGGGTGATGTGCATAGTCGTCTATTATAGTAAGCCCGTCAACATTTCCCTTGTATTCGAATCTTCTGCCTGTTCCTGTAAAGGATGAAAGACCCTGCAGGATCTGATCTTCTTCTATATCAAAACATTCTGCGCAGGCGCAGCTTGCAAGAGCATTTGATACATTGTGTTTTCCAGGAACCTTCAGGCTTACTTTAAACTTGCCTTTATTTTTCCTATTAATATAGAAGGAAGCATTGCCAAAATCATCATAGGTTATGTCAGTAGCATAGTAATCGGCAGTTTCATCAAAGCCGTAAGTTATGATATTGCATTTTAAGCCTTCTGTTATATATGACAGATTTGGAATCTCATTGTTTACAACAAGGTAGCCGTCGGCGGGAAGAAGCCTTGCAAATTCTCTAAATGAATGTCTTATGTCATCCAGGTCCTTAAAGAAATCGAGGTGATCTGCATCTATGTTGAGAATGATACCAATCCCCGGGAAAAAGTGAAGGAAGCTGTTTGTGTATTCGCATGCTTCTGTTACGAAATACTTTGAAGCTCCGATCCTTACATTTCCGCCGATATCCTTTAAATTTCCGCCGATGGAGATTGTAGGATCCATTGATGCAGCAAGGAGTATCTTTGAAACCATTGCAGTAGTCGTTGTTTTGCCGTGAGTTCCGGAAACAGCGATCGGCAGATGATAATGAGTCATGATCTGGCCAAGAAGCTCAGCCCTTGATAGCATGGGGATACCCAGCTCTTTAGCTCTTAAAAGCTCCGGGTTATCGGATGAAATTGCAGCAGTGTAAACTACAAAGTCGATCTGCCCGGCTTCATCAATATTGTTGGCAGTCTGACCGATGAAAACTTTTATTCCGGCATTTTCCAATGAAATAACGGATTCTGATTCGCTGCGGTCTGATCCTGTTACTGTAAATCCTCTGTCCTTTAAAATAACTGCCAGTCCGCTCATGGATATTCCGCCTATTCCTATGAAGTGAACATGACATGGCTTTTCGTAATCTATTTTGTACATAAATTATTACCTCTTATTAATAAAGTGATTATTCATATAAATATAATACCGGTTAAGTTTTATGTCAAAAGTGTAGAATATTTTTCTTATTTCGTTCACTAAAAATATATAATGTGCTATAATTTTATTAATATTTTATGAAGATTTTTCCAAAAAATAGTTTTTTGGAGCTACATTCTTAAATGACAACGAGGTCTTAACATGATAAAAAAAGAGATGATCGCTATGTTGCTCGCAGGAGGCCAGGGAAGCAGACTGGGTGTTCTTACAGCAAACATGGCCAAGCCAGCAGTTTCATTTGGCGGTAAGTACCGCATCATTGACTTTCCATTAAGCAATTGTATTAATTCGGGAGTTGATACAGTAGGTGTTCTGACTCAGTACAGACCACTTAGACTCAACTCTCATATTGGCATCGGTATTCCGTGGGATCTTGACCGAAATATCGGAGGTGTGACTATTCTGCCTCCTTATGAAAAGAGCAGTAACAGCGAATGGTACACCGGCACAGCTAATGCCATTTTCCAGAACCTTGAGTACATGGAAAATTACCATCCTGATTACGTTCTGATCCTGTCAGGCGACCATATTTACAAGATGGATTACGAGACCATGCTCGATTTCCACAAGGCAAACGGTGCTGATGTTACGATTGCTGTTATGCCTGTTCCGATTGAGGAAGCAAGCAGATTCGGTATCATGATCACTGATGAAGATCGCAAGATCGTGGACTTTGAGGAAAAACCGGAAAAGCCCCGCAGTAATCTTGCATCTATGGGTATATATATTTTCTCCTGGGAAGCTTTGAAGGAGGCTCTTATAACCAATCAGGATCAGCCGGGACTTGACTTTGGTAAGCACGTGATCCCTTACTGCAAGGAAAAAGGCAGATCACTGTATGCTTATGAGTTCGACGGTTATTGGAAGGACGTAGGAACACTTACTTCATACTGGGAAGCCAATATGGAGCTCATCGATATCGTTCCTGAGTTTAACCTCTATGAGGAATATTGGAAGATTTATACGACCAACGATGTTCAGCCGCCTCAGTATCTTGGACCTGAGAGCTCTATTTCAAGAAGCATAATAGGTGAGGGTTCTGAAATATACGGTGAAGTGCACAACTCCGTAATTGGATGTGGAGTAAAGATCGGAAAAGGAACGGTTGTAAGTCATTCGATCATAATGAATGGCACAGAGATTGGTGAGAACTGCAACGTAGAAAAAGCAGTAATAGCTGAAAAAGTTGTAGTAGGAAATGGTGTAAGACTCGGCGAAGGTGAGGAAAAAGAAAATGAGACCAAGCCGGGAATCTACAGAGACGGAATCGTAACTATCGGAGAAAAGTCGGTTGTTCCTGACAACGTATCAGTTGGAAAGAATACCATGATATCCGGTGTAACTACCAGTACAGACTATCCGAACGGAATGTTGGATAGCGGAAGAACATTAGATAAGGCAGGTGATAGGTAGTGAGAGCGATTGGAATTATTCTTGCCGGTGGTGGAAGCAACCGAATGCATGAACTCTCAAAAAACAGAGCGGTATGCGCTATGCCGGTAGCAGGTTTTTATAGAAGTATTGATTTTGCACTGAGTAATATGACAAACTCCCACATACAGACAGTGGCTGTTTTCACTCAGTACAATGCAGGAAGTCTTAATACACATCTTTCTTCTTCGAAGTGGTGGGACTTCGGTCGTAAACAGGGTGGTCTGTATGTTTTCACTCCTGCGGCCAAGGCAAATGGCAATCTCTGGTATAGGGGAACAGCAGATGCCATTGCCCAGAATCTCAGCTTCTTAAAGAGTTGTCACGAGCCCTATGTTGTAATAACATCCGGCGACTGTGTATATAAGATGGATTACAATAAGCTGCTTCAATATCATATTGATAAGCAGTCTGATATCACAGTTGTATGCAAGGACATTGCTGCAGATGTTGATATCGAAAGATTCGGAACTATTCGAATGAACGAGGAGAGCAGAATAGAGGAGTTTGAGGAGAAGCCGGTTGTGGCACGCTCCAACACTATATCCTGCGGTATTTATGTTATAAGAAGACGTCAGCTCATAGAACTGATCGAGAAGGCACAGAATGAAGAGCGTTTCGATTTTGTAAGAGACATACTTGTTCGTTACAAAGATATGAAGCGTATCTACGGTTACAAGCTTAAAACATACTGGAACAATATAGCTTCAGTCGAAGACTACTACAGAACCAACATGGATTTCTTAAAGCCTGAGGTTAGGAATTATTTCTTTAATGAATATCCGGGCGTTTACACCAAGGTTGTAGATCTTCCTCCGGCAAAATACAATGTGGGCGTAAGGGTTTCAAACAGCCTTGTATCAAGCGGATGCATTGTAAATGGTACGGTAGAGGATTCGATAGTATTCAAGGGGGCATTCATTGGAAATAATTGTTACATCAAGAATTCAATTATTTTGAATGATGTTTATATCGGAGACAACACACACATAGAGAACTGTATTGTAGAAAGTCACGGTACAATTCAGGCAAACTCCTACTATAAAGGTGAAAAAGACATTAAAATAGTAGTTGAGAATAATGAGCGATACGTAATTTAAGACGAAGTAAAAGGGGGACTCGGCATGAATATTACGGATGTACGTGTTAGAAAAGTAGCTAAGCAGGGAAAGATGAGGGCAATAGTCTCAATTACTCTAGACAATGAATTTGTCGTACATGACATTAAGGTTATCGAAGGCGATAAAGGTCTTTTTATAGCAATGCCCAGCAAAAAATCTTCAGACGGTGAGTACAGAGATATAGCACATCCAATTAATTCTGATACGAGAAAGTTACTTCAGGATACTGTTCTTAAGGCTTATGATGAGGCTTCAGATGAGACAGCTTATGTAAAGCCTGCTGAAGAAGAGGCTCCTACAAGTGCAGGAAGCTTGTTTTAACTAATAATTACAAACTGAATATGGGTATACTTGTTAAAATACAGATATGGTATTAAGATGCAAGTGTGATAAAATATGGGGTATCGCAATAAAAGCGTTACCTCATTTTTTTAAGCAGAGGAAAACAGATGATCACTCTTAGGAGATGATATAGGAGATAGGAAATGTATTTGATCGCAGGACTTGGTAACCCTGAAAAAAGATATAACGGAACAAGACATAACGTAGGATTTGGTGTTATAGACTATCTATCCGAAAAATATGATATAGACCTTTCAGAGATGAAGTTTAAGGGAATGTACGGAAAAGGAAGGATTGACGGAGAAAAGGTCATCCTTTTAAAGCCACTTACTTACATGAATCTGAGTGGAGAATCCATAAGACCTGTTGCGGACTATTTTAAAATTGATACCAAAACAGAGCTTATAGTTTTATCCGATGATATAGATCTTGAGCCCGGAATCATAAGAGTTCGCCCCGGCGGAAGCGCAGGAGGCCATAACGGTCTTAAGAACATCATTGCACTTCTTGGACACAGCGACTTTTCAAGAGTAAGAGTAGGAGTGGGAAAAAAGCCTCCGAAAATAGATCTTGCAGACTGGGTCCTTGGACATTTTGATGATGAAGACACAGTATATATTAAAGAAGCAATTGAACATGCAGCGGATGCAGTCACAACCATAATGAACGAAAATGTAAACGCGGCTATGAACAAGTGGAACGGATATAAACCGGAGAAATAATGAGGTTATTATGAGAGCAATTGAAGCACCCTTAAAGGAGATGGAAAAGTTTCAGGAACTGAATAAATATCTTGAAAAGCCTTTTGCATGCGCAGAGGTTTCCGGGTGCGTCGATTCTCAGAAACTTCACATGATAAACGGCCTTGCCCAGGATTTTAAGTACAGGATCATTGTAACTTACAGCGACATAAGAGTTAAGGAAATCTATGAAGATTACAGATTTTACGACAGAAATGTAACTGTTTATCCTGCAAAAGACCTGATCTTTTATCAGGCAGATGTCCATTCAAATGACATTGCAAAAGAAAGGATCAAATGCTTAAGAAGACTTATTGAAGGAAGACCTGTCACGGTCGTTACAACCTTTTCAAGTCTTATGACTCCGCAGATAAAAGCGGAAGTGATAAAAGAAAATGTCATTAGCATAAATAAAAGAAAAACAGTATCAGTAAAAGAGCTCACAAACAAGCTTGTTAAGATCGGATACAGCAGAGTATACCAGGTAAGTGCGCCGGGAGAGTTTTCGGTAAGAGGCGATATCATAGATGTTTTTGATCTTACTGAGGAGAATCCATACAGAATAGAGCTTTGGGGCGATGAAGTTGAAACCATAAGAAGCTTCGACATCATGTCGCAGCGCTCAATCGACAAACTTGAATCCATAGAAATATATCCTGCAACTGAGATCATTTTAACTGAGGATGAGCTTGAAAAGGGTATAAAGAAGATAGAGGAAGAAAGCAGCTTTGTCTATAAAAAATTAAGAGAAGAATTCAAGACAGAAGCAGCTCACAGGATAAAAGAAAACTTTGAAGAATTAAAGGAAGAGCTCTTAGAGCTTCACATGCAGGTTAATCTGGAGAGCTATGTGAGGTATTTTTACGATGAAACAATCACTCTCCTTGAGCTTTTCCCTGCAGGAAAAACCTGTGTTTTCATAGATGAGCCGCTGCATGTACTGGAGCATGCAAGCGCTGTTGAGACTGAGTTTAGAGAGAGCATGATCCACAGATCTGAAAACGGATATGCACTTCCCGGCCAGATGGATCTTCTCTACACAGCGGATGAATGTATAGCCAGAATGGGAAGCGTAAGAAAGGTTTCGGTTGCTTCTCTTATGGCGCCAAAGGATTTAAATAAATTTGCTCCGGAGAAGCAGTTTGAATTTCATGCAAGGAGCATAGCGCCTTATAACAACAGCTTTGAATCGCTGGTTCATGACCTTAAGGGATTTGTAAAAAACGGCTACAGAGTTCTGATACTGTCAGGTTCAAGAACAAGAGCAAAGAGAATTGTAGAAGACTTAAGGGATCAGAATGTCAATTCCTTCTACAGTGAAAACCCCATGAGAGAGTTGGAAAATGGGGAGATCATGACCTATTACGGAAGGATCTTAAAAGGATTTGAATATACCGATGCGAAGTTTGCAGTCATTGCGGAAAGTGATATTTTCACAGAGCACAAAAAGAAGAAGAGAAAAAAGCATAGCGGATATAACGGCGAAAAGATCAGCAATTTCGCAGACCTTGTAGTTGGAGATTATGTCGTACATGAAGATCACGGACTTGGTATTTACAAGGGAATTGAGAAAATAGAAACAGACGGGGTGGTCAGGGATTACATAAAAATAAGCTACGCAGACGGAGGAAACCTCTATGTTCTTGCAACCGGTCTTGACGTAATCCAGAAATATGCAAGCGGAGATACCGGAGCAGACGGTGCTAAGGTTAGAAAGCCAAAACTTAATAAGCTTGGTACAGGAGACTGGAAGAGAACCAAGAATAAAGTAAGAGCTGCAGTCGAGGAGGTCGCAGATGACCTTGTTGAGCTCTACTCCAAGAGACAGAATTCCGCAGGCTATAAGTTCAGTACTGATACGGTGTGGCAGCAGGAGTTCGAAGATGCCTTTCCGTATGATGAGACCGAGGATCAGATGAGCGCGATCACTGACACCAAAAAAGACATGGAGTCAGACAAGATCATGGACAGACTAATCTGCGGAGACGTTGGATTTGGAAAAACAGAAGTTGCGATTCGCGCAGCATTTAAGGCAGTTCAGGACGGAAAACAGGTTGCAATCCTGGTGCCTACTACTATCCTTGCCCAGCAGCATTACAACACTTTTACAGAGAGAATGAAGGATTTTCCTGTAAGAGTCGATATGATGTCCAGATTCAGAACTGCTTCAGAACAAAAGAAAACAGTTCAGGATCTAAAGAAGGGACTGGTTGATGTAGTAATAGGAACGCACAGACTTTTATCAGGGGATGTGGTATTTAAAGATCTTGGGCTCCTGGTCGTTGATGAGGAGCAAAGATTTGGCGTTGCCCACAAGGAAAAGATAAAGAAGCTAAAGGAAAATGTGGACGTTCTTACTTTGTCTGCAACACCTATTCCGAGAACCCTTCATATGTCACTTGTGGGAATAAGGGATATGAGTATCCTTGATGAAGCGCCCGGGGACAGACAGCCAATACAGACCTTTGTTTGCGAGTATAACGACGAGATGGTAAGAGAAGCCATCGCAAGAGAAGTCGCAAGGGGCGGCCAGGTATATTATGTTTACAACAGAGTTAATGACATAGCTGATGTAGCCGCCAGAATACAGAAGCTGGTTCCTGAAGTAAACGTATCATTTGCACATGGTCAGATGAAGGAATCTGAGCTGGAAAAAATAATGTATGACTTCATTGACGGAGAGATAGATGTACTTGTTTCAACGACCATCATAGAGACAGGACTTGATATTTCAAATGCCAACACGATGATAATCCATGACTCGGATAAAATGGGACTTTCACAGCTCTATCAGCTAAGAGGACGAGTGGGCAGATCAAACAAAACAGCTTATGCTTTCCTTATGTATAAGAGAAACAAGATGCTAAGGGAAGTGGCTGAGAAGAGATTATCTGCAATAAGAGAGTTCACAGACCTTGGATCAGGCTTTAAGATAGCCATGAGAGACCTGGAAATAAGGGGAGCAGGAAACCTTCTAGGCAAAAGCCAATCGGGACATATGGCATCTGTAGGCTACGACCTGTATTGCAAGATGCTTGGCGAGGCCGTAAAACGAAAAAAGGGCGAAACAAAGGATGTTCTTTTGGAAGACTTTACTACCAGCGTGGATATTGATGTTGACGCATATATTCCTGCTACATATATTATTAACGAAGAGCAGAAGCTTGAAATATATAAGAGAATAGCAGGCATAGAGAACGAAGGTGACAGAGATGATATGAAGGATGAGCTTCGGGACAGATTCGGAGAAGTGCCGACTTCTGTAGAGAACCTCATCAGAATATCTCTTGTAAGAGAAAAAGCTCATAATCTCTATGTCCTTGAAATTAAAGGCGGAAACGGTGAGATCACGATTAAGCTTAACAACAATGCAAGGCTTAACGGAGCAAAAATCCCGGCGCTTTTGGAAGCATATAAAGGAAAGCTGGAGTTCAGAGCAGGAAGCTATCCTCTTTTCATATATAAATATGTAAAGAATGAAAGCAATAATGTGGCGGAAGAGGAACTCCTAAACGATACGGAAAAGCTCGTTGAATATATGCAGATACTTTCAATGGAAACGGTAAAAGCTTGACTTCTTGTGGGTAAAAGCAGTGATCACCGGTAAGAAGTAATACAGATTGCAGACAGGTGGGAATAATAGTGGATGATATTCAGATCGTAAATGAAAAATATATAGTTCAGCTGCGTGAGAGAGTTGAGAGAAAACTGGGTGAAACAGGCGGAATATGCGAGCCTCTTGAAAAAGCTCTTAGAGGAAAGAGAATGCCTATAGAGAATCCAAGAGTTGTCTATCAGGGTGAGCCCGGCGCATATAGTGAAATGGCAGCAATCGATTTTTTTGGAAAAGACGTAAACAGTGAAGGACTTTTGCATTTTGAGGATACCTTCAAAAGACTTATGGATAACACAGCAGATTATGCAGTGCTTCCTATCGAGAATTCTTCAACAGGTGCAATTCGTCAGGTGTACGATCTTCTGGCCAAATACGAGTGCTACATTGTAGGAGAGACTACAGTCAGAGTAAGGCATAATCTTATGGTTTTGCCCGATGCTGACATCTCTGATATTAAGGCTGTTTTCTCACATGAGCAGGGACTTTTTCAATGTGAAGAGTATCTCTTGGAGCACTCTGAATGGGAAAAAATACCTCAGGCAGATACTGCAGGAAGTGCAAGAATGGTAGCTGAGCTTAAGGATAAAACCAAGGCTGCTATATGTTCCTCAAGGGCTGCAGAGATATACGGATTAAAAATAATCCAAAAAGAGATTAATACTAACACTAATAATACGACAAGATTTGTGGTAATATCTAAAAAACTTGAACTCAGGGAAGGAAGAGACAAGATCTGCATAAGCTTTAAGACAAGGCACAAGGCGGGTGCTCTGCATGAAGCTTTGACAGTTTTCAGAATCTACGGGCTTAACCTTGTGAGGCTTGAATCAAGACCGATACCTGAGCATAACTGGGAATATATGTTTTTTACCGAATTCACAGGGGACCTTCTTATGGAAGGAATGAATACTGTAGTGCAGGCACTGATGTGCACTGTATCGGACATAAGGATTTTTGGTAATTTCAAGGCTAATCTTTTTTGAGGAGATAACGGTATGAGCACAGAGCTTTCCGCGAAGATGAAAAAAGTAAGCATCTCACCGACGAGCGCTTTTTTTGCAAGAGTTGAGGAGATGAAAAGAAATGGGATGGATATCATATCCCTTAATGTTGGTGAGCCGGATTTCCCTACGCCTTCTAATATTAAGGCGGCCGGAATTAAGGCAATAGAAGAGAATTTTACCAAGTATACAGAAGGGAGCGGCATTGCTCCTTTGAGAAAGGCCATTTCAAAAAAGCTTAAAGTGGATAATGGCCTTACTTATGAGATGGACGAAATAGCGGTGATGACAGGTGCAAAACAGGCACTGTCCGCAGCGCTTATGGCGATCGTATCAGATGGGGATGAGGTTATTATTCCCACGCCCTGCTATGTCAGCTACCCTGACATGGTTTCACTTGCAGGCGGAGTGAGCGTTCTTGTTGAAAGAGCGGATGATTTTTCTTTGGATATGGATGCGATAAAAAATGCTGTCACAGACAAAACGAAGGCAGTTATCATTTGCAGTCCGGACAATCCTACAGGACATGTATACAGTGAGCAAAGTATCAGAGAGCTCGCTGATCTTTCTATTCAAAAAGATTTCTTTGTTATTTCAGATGAGATATATGAAAAAATAATATATGACCAAAAAAAGGCATTCAGTATAGCCGGTGTTCCCGGAATGAAGGACAGGACGATACTGATAAACGGCTTTTCCAAAACCTATTCCATGACAGGATGGAGAATGGGATATCTTTGCGCAAGAAAAGATGTCATAAAAGCGGCAATAAAGGTTCAGAGCCAGACAACCACAACGCCTTCAAGCATCTCGCAGATGGCTTCCCTCGAAGCATTGGAAGGTCCGCAGGATTCTGTTGAAGCAATGGTTTTGGAATTTCAAAAAAGAAGAGACTATGTATACGAGAGACTAAACTCTATAGAAGGAGTAAGTTGCAAACCCATAATGGGGGCATTTTATGCGCTATTTGATGTAAGCTCTTATATAGGAAAAAAAGCTGCTGATGGAAGGGCCTTGGAAAACGACGTGGAGCTGTGCGAATATTTGCTTGAAAAAGAGAATGTTGCAGCAATGCCGGGCAGCTGCTATAAGGCTCCGGGTACCTTAAGAATCTCGTTTGCATCATCCATGGACGTGCTAAAAAAGGCATTGGACCGGATAGAAAACGGACTAAAAAATATGTAATTGACATAGCTGATACATAACTGCTACTATCTTATTTGGTATGAAAGAAACTGAAGGGAGAAAAGTAGTTTATGAAACGGTTTAACAAAAGGTTTTATGCTTTTCTGACAGCATTTCTGATTTTGTTTACAACAATTTTCGGGAATGCTTTTTTTGTCGCTAAAGCAAGTGAACCGCAAATTGTTTCTGAAGAAAACGCTGCTACAGAAGATAGCACAGTGATTTCTGAAGAAACAGAAAAAACATCGGATGAAGGGGAAGGTAACGGACTACCTGAAGATCAATCCGGTGAAAATAAATCCGAGGAAGATGTACAAGGGGGGAACACTTCCGAAGCTGAGATGGGCGCGAATACCGGCGAAGTCTCACAGGATACAAACAAGGTAGAAGAAGTAAAAGAAGATACTTCAAATAATGAAGAGCAGACAGGAGAGACTTCAGAAAATGAAGAAGCCATGCCTGCACAAAACTCAGATGAGAATATAAGTGATACAGAGAATGACATCGACATCACTGAGAGCAAATCAGAAGATGACAGTGAAGACCCTGTAGAACTCTTTGACGATCTGGGCGGCGAAGATGCTATTTACTCAGTTGGAAAGGATGAACTTGATAAGAAAATGCTTGTATCAGGCGTTAAAGTTTTCCTTGTTATGAGTAATAAAACATTTACTGCTGTAAGTAATAGTGAAGATAAAAATAAACTGAACAATACCGGCTTTACTCCGGGAGAAGACCCCGGAAAGGAAGCGGTCCTTTTTGAGGTTCAGTGTGATGAGACAGGTAGCTATTATACTTTTAAGGATGTAATTACAGGGAAATATCTACAGGCTTATAAGAATCCGGGAAATGGACTTAAGTTTAATGAAGAGCTGACAGATATTGCAAAGTGGGAACTGATTCCTGCAGAAGGTGATGAAACCGGATATGTGGTTAAGAATTTAGTTGCTGCTCAAAATAACAAAACTGGCGAAAAGCAGATTTTGAAACTTGACGGTGAGAAATTAACCACAGCAAAAGATAATTCAGCGAATTATAAAAAAGCTGAATATCTGGTACATTTTTATAGCGGAGAGGTGTTAAATGCTCCGGAACCGGAGACACCTGCAGAGCCTGAAACTCCGGCTGAACCTGAAGATGATACAAATGAAAATAAAGAATTAAAGGATGGCGATACAGTTGTAATTTACTGCTGCGAAAATGTTCTTAATTCAGAGGTAATAAGCACAAAGTACCTTGGTGGAACAGTAGCAAAGATTTCAGATGATGGAAATCTTAATGTGCCTGATGGTGCTACAGTTCTTACAGTAGAAAAAGATGAAGAGAACGGCACAGTTTCATTTAAGGATGGAGATAAATATCTTACAACATCAGAATCAGGCGGAAGCCTTAAATTTGCTGATAAGGATGACTACAGCAGCTGGATATGCGAAGAAACAAAAGGTGGATTCCATCTTAAGAATGCTAAGGCTGTAAGGGATGACAAGGCTCAGTACCTTGAGTATGGCACAAGGTTCAAAGATTTTACCACCTATGGACTTGTGGAAAATGATGAGCAGTTTTTGATCAGATTCTTTAACGCAACCAAGAAGGAACCAAGTGAAATCTATACGATTGATGAGTCTACTGTTCTTGATGTAGTAGCATGGGGCGGAAATGCCACTTATGAAGAAGATACGGATGTGATATTTGGTGATTACATCAGTATGAATGATATGCTTGATAAGGATTCAACCTTTGTAGCAGTACAAGATGGCGAAAAGGTCAAGCCTTTTTCAACTTCTAAAGGAAAAACCGGCTCTACTAACTATTATATGGGTGCAAAAGGAATTGGATCAGGAGAAAATGATTTCCTTCAGTTCAAGATGCACTATGCAGGATACGGAAAAGGTAAGATCGCATTCAGACTTAGAGGAAGCGATACTTCAGCAAGTTCTTATCAGGTAATGTATTCAAAGGATGGTGAGGACTTCACATCTTTTACTACAGGTAAGTATTCATTTAATTATACAATTTATGGTTCAGGCGGAGTCCAGAAGGGCAATATCACAAAGACAGATGAGCCTATAAAGGACGGAGTAGCACCTGTTAGTTATGGTAGTACTTATATCAGCTACGAATTTGACATACCTGAAGGAGCTGACAACAGCGAATGGCTTTATATAAGGCTTGTTCCAAGCAGTACAAGAGTATATACCAAGAAGGACAAGGATGATTCATCCGTTTCTTCTGCAGGTTCTGTCAGAGTTGACTCTGTAAAAGTTACAGCAAGCCCCATTGTTTCTGACGGAATATGCGGACATGTAAAGGCTGATCCTCAGGCAGGAGAGGCAACTATTAATTCTTCAGTTACACTTACCTGTGCAACTGAGGGTGCAACAATTTATTATGCATTTGATGATAATGCCATAGAGTACAGTGTATACGATCCTGAAAACAAGCCTGTTTTAGAAAAGCTGCCCTGTCTTTTGACAACTTATGCTGTAAAAGAAGGCCTTGCAAATAGTATTGTTACAAAGTATCGCTACACTCAGCAGCAGGTAGAAAATGTATCAGCTGCGCCAAATGGAGGTGCGATCACAGAAAATACTCAGATCAAGCTTTCTACAAAGACAGAGGGTGCTAAGATCTGGTATGCATATATCAAGGATGAGAGCAGTAATGAACCTGAAACAACAGGTGATGGAGAAAATGCTTCTGAAAACGAAGAGGAGCAGCCTGAAGATGAGTCTGTATCTGAAGATATTAAGGATAAGTATGAATGGATAGAATATACTGAACCCTTTACTGCAAAAGAGCTTCCTTGCACGATAGCTACTTATGCATCAAAAGAAGGCTGTGCAGACAGTGCGGTAAAGACACTTTCATATAAGAAGAGACTCAACGAAAAATATAATATTTATTTTGGACAGATCCATTCACATACGAGTTACTCAGACGGTGCAGGATCTTGTGAGGATGCATTCAAGCATGCTTCAACAGAGGTTTCAAACCTTGATTATCTTGCAGTAACTGACCACTCCAATTCGCTTGATCACGAAGGTGAATCTATCATTTCCAAAAATGTAGATACAGCAGCAACTGATGAGTGGACAAGCGGACATGAGCTTGCTAAAAAATATTCATCAGATACATTTACATGTATTTATGGATATGAGATGACCTGGAGTAACGGAC
>Ga0310691_10005107_pt1 | contig 14475 bp, 8 predicted proteins | sample 176DNAGHGlowgp2_FD_203887 | JGI IMG/M metagenome (GOLD analysis project Ga0310691, IMG submission 203887) | Sheep rumen microbial communities from Palmerston North, Manawatu-Wanganui, New Zealand - 1766 DNA GHGlow gp2 (v2) (version 2) | ecosystem: Host-associated > Mammals > Digestive system >... | reverse complement strand
GGTCAAACACGACGAACTCCTTGCCGTAGGTGGCGGCGGCGTCCATCAGGTTGACCATGGTGACATAGTAGGTGTAGAAGCGCAGACCCACGTCCTGAATGTCGACCACGATCACGTCAAACTTGGCCATGGTCTCGGCACTGGGCATGGGGCTCTTGCCGTCGTAGAGCGATGCGATGGGTATGCCGGTCTTCTCGTCGACGCTGCTCGACACGTGCTCGCCGGCGTCGGCTGTGCCGCGGAACCCGTGTTCGGGCGAGAAGATGGTGGTCACCTGCAAGCCCTTCTCCAGCATGATGTCCAGCACATGGCGGTCGCCCACCATGCCCGTCTGGTTGCTCAGCAGGGCGATGCGCTTGCCTTGCAGCAAGGGCACATAGCGCTCTGTACGGGCCGCGCCCACCACGACTGGGCTCTCGTCCTGTGCGGCCTGCGTTGTGGCCGTGGAGGTCGTTTTTGGGGCATTTGGCGGCATTTGTTGCGTGTTGCGTGCCGTGCAGGCACAGGCGGTTGCTGCCACGGCGAGGACAGCCACTGCCAACTGGGATAATAGTCTAAATTTCTTCATTGTCATCAGATGTTAGTTTTTCTGTTTGCAAAGGTAGCAATTTTTAATTAAGAATTAACAATTCACAATTAAGAATTTGCTCCACGCCCTTTTTATCTCACGCAGATCCCGCAGATTGGTGTCTCACGCAGATCCCGCAGATTATACAGATAAGCCTATCCCGCAGATTCTTTACCTCATGCAGATCTCGCAGATTATACAGATAAGCTTATCTCGCAGATTCTTTACCTCATGCAGATCTTGCAGATTTTGCAGATAAGCTTATCGCGCTGATTCTTTATCTCACGCAGATACCGCAGATTCTTTACCTCATGCAGATCTTGCAGATTTTGCAGATAAGCTTATCGCGCTGATTGATTCCTCATGCAGATTGTTTTTAATCCGCAAGATAGCCTATCTGAAAAAATCCGCTCAATCTGCATGCCCTAAAAAGAATCTGTGGACCGAAAAATCCGCAAGATAGCCTATCTGAAAAAATCCGCTTAATCTGCATGCCCTAAATTATATTCTGTCCGCAGATGACGCAGATTTAACAGTACAGGTGGTGTTTCCAGCATATTATAAAATTATAAGTTGCTGAAACAAGAAAAAATTGAGCCATTTCAGCAGGTTATAAAATTATAAGTTGCTGAAACTGGAAAAATTTGAGTCATTTCAGCAGATTATAGAATTATAAGTTGCTGAAACAAGAAATTTGTTTTAACTTTGCAGTCAAAACCAGAGATATGTCAAAGCAAATATTGATAGGACGTGACAAAGAACGCAAGCAACTGCTGGGTTGCCTTTCGTCTGGCAGGTCAGAGTTGATAGTTGTGTATGGCCGCCGACGGGTGGGCAAAACTTTCTTTATCGACCAAGTGGTGGGAAAGCGTGCATGTTTCACGTTTGCCGGCATGGAGAATAGCCGTATGCAAGACCAACTGCTGAGTTTCAGCATTTCGCTCGGCAAGGTGTACGATGCAGCAAGTCGTGCCACATCATGGTTGGCAGCCTTTGACCAGTTGGCCAACTATATTGAGCAACTGCCCAATGGTTCCAAGATTGTTGTAATCGACGAATTGCCGTGGCTAGACACACCCCGTTCGCGTTTTTTTGCGGCTTTTGAACATTTCTGGAACACGTGGGCATCGCGCCGCGATGATGTGAAGTTGATTGTGTGCGGGTCGGCCACATCGTGGATGATCGACAAGTTGCTCAGCAACCGCGGTGGGTTGCACAACCGGGTGACGCATCAGATTTACATGGCGCCCTTTGTGCTGTCCGAGACGCAGAAGTACTTAGCCCATTACAACTTCGGTTATAGTGACAAGGAAATTGCTGAGTGCTACATGGTGTTGGGTGGAGTGCCTTATTACTACTCACTGCTGTCGCCTGAATTGAGCCTGGCTCAGAACATAGACCAATTGTTCTTTGCCACGCAGGGTCAGTTGCGCCACGAGTTTGACAATGTTTACCGCTCGTTGTTCAAGCATGCCGGTGATCATATCAAGGTCATCAAGGCACTGGCGCAATGTGGCAAGGGATTGTCACGCAAGCAACTGCTTGCAGAGACACGGCTGAACAACAACAGTAAGTTCACCGAGACACTAGACGAACTGGAAAAATGTGGGTTTATTAGACTCTATTTGCCATTTGGCGCGACCAAGCGCGACGTGCTTTATCAGTTGGTTGATGCTTTCTCACTATTCTACCTCAGGTTTGCTGTGTCCAACCAGTATCAAGACCCATCCTACTGGACACATTCGCTCAACAGTGGACAATATCGTGCTTGGAGCGGGTATGCATTCGAGATGCTGTGTCTGAACCATTTGGAGCAAATCAAGCGGGCTTTGGGCATAGCGGAGATACAATGTCGTGCATGCAGTTGGGTCAGCCGAGGAGCCAACGGCAAGCAGGGAGCACAAATCGACTTGCTCATTGACCGAGCCGACCAGACAATCAATGTGTGTGAGATGAAATTTTCGAGAGTGGCCTATGCACTAACTAAAGCCGACAGCGAGAATCTGGAGAATAAACTGGATGCATTGGTCAGGGAGACGCACACCAAAAAGTCGCTGATGTTAACAATGATAACGAGTTTCGGCTTGGCCGAAGGCAAATACAATGGGCACATTCAACGTTCACTGACGGTAGCAGACTTAATGTAGCGGCATTGATCTCACGCAGATCCCGCAGATAGGTGTCTCATGCAGATCCCGCAGATTTTTTCATATAGGCTATCTTGCGGATTTCCAGTCCACAGATTTTTTTGGCATGCAGATTAAGCGGATTTTTCCAGATAGGCTATCTCGCGGATTAAAAACAATCTGCATGAGGAATCAATCAGCGCGATAAGCTTATCTGTATAATCTGCGGTATCAGCGTGAGATAAAGAATCCGCGGGATAAGCTTATCTGTATAATCTGCTTAATCTGCATGCCTAAAAAAAGAAACCGCGGGAGAAAAACGAGACTGGCTGCGTTTCACAACGTAGCCAGTCTCTAAGTGATTAAAACTATTACTATTTACTCTGATTTAAAAATTGATCAGTCTTGTCGCATTATTTCACCACCTTGGTGGTCGACATCGACCCGTCGCTGTAGCGGGTGACAACCATGTTCACGCCACTGAACGGACGGCTCGACTGCTGTCCCAGCGGGTTGACGTACGTCACACTCACCACCTCGCGGTTCAGGTCAGCCTTCACACCACTGATGCCCGTGATGATGCTGGAGCCTTCGAGCCTGATGTTGTCGGTCTCACCCTCGGCGATGTAGTAGTCATAGTCGCTGCCCAGCATTGCAGCACGGCGCGGAGCATTGGCAACAGCCTTGGTGATTACCAGATTGGTGAGGTTACCGTCACTGCCCTTGGTAACAGTCAGTTTGTATGCTCCAGCAGCGATGCGGAATGCTTTAGGCTCTGCAGCCTTAGTCAGTGCCAAGTCTTGACCCAAGTTCTCTTCATTGACGGCACCGTCAGAGTTAGCGGCGCCATAGCGATAGCCACTGATTTCGTTCCATCCATTATTATCATTGGTGGATGCCTTCTTCGTGCTAAAACTAAAGTAACCGTAATTATCGGTTTCGCTAGCGGCATTGATGACAACGTTGCCTGTATAAGTCGTGCCATTGTCGGAGTACAATCCTGCCAACGGTTGGGTCGGATCCCATGAACTGCTCATGTTTGAATTACCCAAAACATAGATGGGCTCAGCCTTTGGGGTTAAACCTGCATTAGTCAACGGATTCGTGTTCTTGGTGAAGTAAGCACGAACCTTGAACTTGGCATTCAGTTCGGTCAACGAACCCGAGTCGTCATCTGGGGTCTTCAGACGCTTAGCACCAAAGGTGGCACGCATCTCACCGTCGATGAGGTCTTCAACATAAGCATTATCGGCGTTGGGATTCTGGTTGAGGTCGTACTCAAACACCGGACCACCACCAGTGCCGTCGGGGTTGACAGGTTTAGCAATCTTGTTCGAGCGATAGCCCAGGTAGAAGCCATTTCCTTTCAATTTGCTCAAACTCATCACATCGGGTTGGGTGGCACTGCCATCCGAAATCTTCAGCGGGTCGCCGAAGTTCATGTCCTCGTACATATACCATCCGTCCACAGCGCGGCTTTTGCGTGTGCTGACTTCCTCGCCCAGCACATCTGTGCCGCCCTCGACTTGACGCCAAGCGCGTACCTTGTAGAGTTCATAGCCCGCAGGCACATCCAGAGCCTTGAAGTACAGGTAGATGTTATAGTAACTGTACCAGTTGCCGTTGTTGTTGTCATACCACTTATATATGCTCATCTGAGCCATGTCGCCCTTATCGTTGGCGGTCGGCTGATAGGCCTTCACTTCGAGCTTACCCACGGCATTAACCTTGCGTGGAGCACCATAGGTGTTCTCTTTCAGATCCACTGCTTGTGGCGCATAGACGTAGGCACCGCCATTCTTCTGCAGTTCAAGATCCTTGAAGGTGGCTGTTGAGCCGCTCTGGTCTTCTTCAAACTTAGGATTGTTACCGAAGTGCAGACTATACTTTTCACCCTGGTTATTGGCATAGCCATAGGCTGTGTTGGCATCGAACTCAGTGGGTATTGCAACGTTATTAACATCTGCCCATGTGCACACCTGGTAGCCATAGAAGTCACTCCTTGATGCATGCTCGAGTGTGAGGCTATAGGTCGGACTCTCGGGCAGCGTTAGCGACATGTCGTTGTCTTGCAGCACGTCGTCGAGGGTGAATGCACCACCCACGCTAGGCTCGGTCTTGTGTATCACAACAGGCTTGAGGTTGCTGTAGACCTTGTTGCTCGTGGCGTCGGTGCCGTCCTCAAGCCGGAAGTATTGTGCCGACTCAAAGAATGCACGGTACAGGTAGAGCGCAGGATGCTCGTTGTGCGCCACATCGGCCTGGAAGTTATCATAGAACCTAAATGTGGATTCACCCTGAGCGTTGGTGCCGAAGTCAATGTGGCCTTCCTGCTTGCCTTTATCGAATGTGAATGTGAACGTGTTTGGCTGGTTGGTCGTGCCTTTTTTGGCACCGGTAAAACTGGCCTGATTGAGATACTCCATGTTCACTGTAATTCTGCCATTGGCAACGTCCTTCGATGTGACAGTGGCCTTGGCCACGATGACGGGCTCCTTCTCATTGCCCTGCCCATCGTTGATTGAGTTGTCGAAGCGCTGGAAATAGATGACAGTAGGATTCTGACCTTCCTGCAAATAGTTGGCTGTCACATCTGTGCCATAGTTGTTGCTCACAACCACCTCGTTGTAGTAGTTGTTCTTCTCCTCGTTGACGACAAACTTGCTGTAGTAGTCCGAGTCAATCTTCAGACTCATGCGCACGCTCTTGTCATAGCCGGGTACAGGATAACTTTGCTGGTTGGAGCTTTGCAACTCGAGGAAGTGGTTGCCCTGTTCGTCGATGTCTTGTCCTTGGACGTAATAGGTGACCAGTTTGCCCGTGGGGTCCATCTTAATGTAGTCGACATAGTCGAGGGTGAACTTGCCATAGATACCCTGAATGGTAACAATCTCATCTTCAGAAACAATCAGGTTGCCATTCTCGTCGACATGACTCTTGTAAACAGGCTGGAACTCAGTCGCGCCGTTGGCATCAGTCACCTTTCGGTACAGATAATAGACTTGCTGCTCGCCAGGCAAGAAGTTGCTCATGTTCGAAGCCCAGTTCAGGTTCAACTGATAGACGTGCTGGTCCACGCCACCGACTTCGACCTGTTGTCCTTCAATCTCGTAGAGATGAATGACATACATGTCCATGCGGGGGGCGTATTCGCCATTGTAGTTGTAGAACGTCAAAGAGCCATCATCTCGTGATCCAACATCTTTTGTTTGATTATCAAATGGAGAGACATAAGTCCATCCAGTATGCGCTGTCATGCGACGGTCGGGGACAAAGAACAAAAGGTCACGCATGTCGTATGTCATCGAACTGTTCTCGTCCGACATCTGGAACTCATGACCACCAGCACCAGTACCATTATTCAAGTTAGCATAAGGCACAGATATACAGTCGTGGAAGACGGGGAAACCTGTTTTTTGTTCACCCATGGGGTCAGCGTTCACAAGTTGGTTGTAGATGTCTTTCTTAGATACATTACCAGTAGTGGCTAATGTTGGGCTAAATTGCTCAAACATGTGGTAGAACAGAATCTCACTTTCGTCATCATGATATGTACCACTTCGATAATATGGCAAACCGCCTTCTGCTCTGTTGGCATTATTGATTTGAAAACGTAATTGACCTTTCGAAATCAGATAGAATCGGTTGATTGCATCAGCATCAATCTTGTAGAGCGTGCCTGATGTCAAGTTGTTGCCTGTACGCTTGGCTTCGGTGAGCAGAGTGACCCTCTTGATGGTACTCTGGAAATAAATCAACAAGTTTTGGTAGGGGTCACTATTTTTTGGCACATAGCTTCCATTTCGATACCAATCACGATTAAAATCGAAGTCATCCTGTACCTCAACAAGGAGCGTAGTATAGCCCTCCACAGTGGGCTTGTAATCTGTGGGGTCAAACCAATAATTACTACCCGAATTTTTGATATTCTTTTTGTTTTCAATATTCCATCCATAGTCATCGGTATAGCCAGAAGCATTTATCTTTCCTACCGCTTGATAACTGACCGTACCCTCGGGTACTCCTGCGGCGGTGTAGCCACGGGTATAGGGGCCAGGGAACCGAGGATCCATATAAATCTTGCGAATCAAGGCGATGGCTTTTGCTGCCGAATCGGCATTGGTTACGGTCACAGGGTCGAGCACCGAGGCCACACGGCCTGCAGCAATGTTGGTTTCATCGTCGTTGGTGATGGGCCAGGTATAGGTGACACCGGCGAGGTCTGCTTTCGACAAGGTCTTCATCTGCTTGACGGCGGGCTGGTAAATTTCCAGACCCTCGTGGTAGCCCCAACTACTGATGGTATTATCGACACCCACCTGATGGGACTCAACGAGCAGACCATCAGGCTGGTCGCAGTCCAGAATATATTGGGAAGCGTATGACATGGTGAGAATCTTGTTGGTCGCATCATAGTTCATCACCACGTCTACGGCCGTGCCCTCATGGATAATGATGTGACCGTCGCTGTCAGTAACAGGATTGCCACCTTGGGTTTGCACAACACCCTCACCCACCAGATAGTGATCTGCGCCATTTACTTTCCCATAGTATTGGTTTTTAGCGAATGTTACGGTTGATCCGCTGATGGTACCCATGACCCACGCGTTAGGGATTGCGTGACATAAGCCTTGGATATACATAGAGTTGCCCTCGATGACCACATTGACCGTGTTGCGGCCAAAACTGGTGGTCGGGTCGAAGGTGGGATTGTCAATCGTACCCACATTGGTGTACCATGCCGAGACCAGCCTCCAAGCTTCGCGAGGGCCGGATGGTTCGGGCACGACATCCTGACTCATGGCTATAGCGGGCCAGAGCAGGGCGGCTAGCAGCAGTAATTTGATTGATTTTTTCATTGTTGTAATAGTATTTTAATGATTTGTATAGTTTGTTTACTAGTTGAAAAGTAGAAGGAAGTCGTTGTGGTCGCGGCTTTTGCGGCCTGGTGACTGTGGGAACAGGGACAGTTTCAATCGTTGGTGAAATGCTGTGGCACAGCGTTATGCCGCAATCGAGAACACCATAATGTAAGTTGAGATTAGTTGTAATAATAGTCGTTTTAATCTCATGATAGATGCCAGTAACGAAATCTATCAACTGCAAAGATAAATATTATTTCTAACATGGATGACAGAAATATGCAATATTTGCGTATTTTATAGAAACTTTAACACGATATGCATATAATTAACACTCGTTAACCAACTGTATGCAGATTGTCTCACGCGGATGCGTTTTTAGGGCATGCATATCTTGCGGATTACCTGTCCACAGATTGTTTTTAGGGCATGCAGATTAAGCAGATTTTTCCAGATAGGCTATCTCGCGGATTTCCTCCAGTCCACAGATTGTTTTTAGGGCATGCAGATTAAGCGGATTTTTCCAGATAGGCTATCTTGCGGATTCTTTACCTCATGCAGATTACGCAGATTATACAGATAAGCTTATCTCGCGGATTGATTCCTCATGGATTTTGTTCTGTTAAATCTGTGTCATCTGTGGACAAAATATTATCTGCGGTATCTGCGTGAGATAAAGTGTGTTGGGCCTTGTAGGGACGCGGCGTGCCGCGTGATTGGCCGCTACTGCCAGATTGCAATGTATCTGTAAATCAGAATGATTCATTGTCTGGCCGATCACGCGGCACGCCGCGTCCGTACAATTGGGATTTTGTTCTGCGGTATCTGCGTGAGATAAAACCTGGCAGGGCATGTGGGTGCCCTGCCAGGTTGATGCTGCGAATGGGATGGGGTCAGACGGTGAGGATCTCTTTCTCCTTGGCGGCGAAGAGTTCGTCAATCTGCTTCATGTACTTGTCGTGGAGCTTTTGCACCTTGTCCTCGCCATCCTTCTGGACATCCTCGCTCATGCCCTCCTTGACGGCCTTCTTGAGCCCGTCGATGCACTCGCGTCGCGCGTTGCGCACGCTCACGCGGGCCTTCTCGGCCTCGGCCTTGCTGTCCTTGACCAGTTGCTTGCGTCGCTCCTCGGTCAGTGGCGGTATGTTGAGGCGTATGACCTCGCCGTTGTTGATGGGCATGATGCCGATGTTGCTGTTGATGATGGCTTTCTCAACCACGGGGAACATGTTCTTCTCCCAGGGCTGGATGGCGATGGTGCGCTGGTCGGGTGTCGAGATGTTGGCGACGTTGCCGATGGGCACCTTCGAGCCATAATAGTCGACGCGGATGGGGTCGAGAATCTTCACATTGGCCTTGCCGGCGCGGATGTGTGCCAACGAGTCATCGAGGAAGGCGATGGCTTCTTTCATGCTCTCCTCGGCCATGTCGAGATAGAAATTCAGGTCGTTCATTGTGCTATATGTTTTAGAGTGATTGTCACATGTGGGTCGTCATTGACGAGTGCAAAGTTACAGATTCTTGCCGAACCAGCCAAATAATTCACGAAGATTCTTTTTTAGGCATGCATATCTTGCGGATATCTCCAGTTTTTTAGGCATGCAGATTAAGCGGATTTTTTCAGATAGGTTATCTCGCAGATTTCGGTCCACAGATTCTTTTTTAGGCATGCAGATCTAGCAGATTTTTTCAGATAGGCTATCTTGCAGATATCTCCAGTTTTTTAGGCATGCAGATTAAGCAGATTTTTCCAGATAGGCTATATTGCAGATAATTTTCAGTGTGATCTGTAGACAGATAATCTGCGAGATAAGCTTATCTGTATAATCTGCGTGATCTGCATGAGTTAAAGAATTTGCGGGATAAGCATATCTGTATAATCTGCATGATCTGCATGGGTTAAAGAATCCACATGATCTGCATGAGTTAAAGAATCCGCGTGATCCGCGTGAGGTAAAGAATCTGCGTGAGATAAAGCGTCATCGGTGGGAGACGTAGTGGCAGACGGTATCGACCTGGGCGGCAAACTCCTGGCCGAAGCGGTGCTCGAAGAATGCGCTGCCGATGGTGAATGCCCATGCTCCGCTGTGGCTCACCTGGTCGAGGCGTTCGCGCGAGTCGATGCTGCCCGCCATGACAACGGGCACCGTGACGGCAGCGGTGACTGCCTGCATCAGGGCCACCACGTCGCCGGTGTAGCGATAGGCCAGCAGGTCGATGCCGTCCACGCCCTTGTCGACCAGGGCACGCGCCTCGGCCACGATGTCGTCGATGGTGCCCTGGAGCACCGACGGACGGCCGGTGACGGTGCCCACAAAGGGCATGTAGCGCAGGCCATGGCTGTGGCAGTAGTCGCGGATGGTGTCGCTATATTTCGTGCCCATGACGATGTCGCACTGGCACTCGGCGGCCAGTTGGGCGGCCTCGAGGCCCTCGTGCTCGGTGTAGGCCACAACCTCCATCAGTGTGGTCTTGCCGCAGTCGTGCATGCGCTTGTAGAGTTGCCGCATCTGCTCGTGTGGCAGTGGGTGCTCCTTGAAGCCCCAGTAGTGTGCTGCCGAGTCCTTGCATTGCTCAAACACCTGAGCGGCGTTCTCGACAGTGTAGTCATGCCAGGTGAGCATGACAATCAATTCGGGATGTTTGTTCATGATGGTTTATGAAATGGTGACGGCAAAGTTACTGCAAGCGTCACAAACAGGCAAGAAAAATCGTGTTTTTCTATTCGGCCGGGGGTGACTTGGGGGCTAATCGAGCAGTTGGCCGCGGGCGACGATGCAACACTGTCCCCCCACCCAGATGGTGCCGTCGGCATGGAGTGATGTCGCCACCACCGATGGACGCTGCATGGCCTCGCCCTGCATGAATCGGGATCGGTCACCCGGCGCGATGAGGCCGCGGCGGTGCAGATAGTGGGTGAGTGCGGCATTGGCGGTGCCGGTGGCGCTCTCCTCGGGCACGCCGTAGAGGGGACCGAAGTTGCGCACGTGTGCCGTCAGTCCATCGTCGGTGAGGGCAAAGGCGTGTACGCCTGTGACCGCCAGTTGGCTGCTCAATGCAGCCAGGGCGTCCATGTCGGGGCGCAGGGCGTTGAGCGCGTCGACATCGGCGACCGGCATGATGATGTCGGGCAGGCCGGTCGACACAATCTCGACGGGCATTGTGGGCCACCGGTCGAGCGAGTCGCCCGCCATGATGTGGTGCAGCCGCCTGGTGTCGACGGCTGTGTCGATGACTGTGGGCGTGGCCATCTGCATCATCACCTGTTGCCCGGCGATGACCTGCAGGTCGCCCGCCAGGGTGTGATTGAGGCACCGGGTGTCCTCGGGCACGATGCCCTCGTGGGCGAGCGTGCCGAATGTGGCGATGGTGGCATGTCCGCACAGGTCGACCTCGGCACGGGGCGTGAAGTAGCGCACGGTGAACTCTGCGGGGCCGTTCTGTTGCACGAATGCGGTCTCGCTGTATCGCAGTTCGGCAGCGATGCGCACCATCAGGTCATCGCTCGGGAAGGCTCCGTCCTGCCCCAGCAGCACCACGCCCGCCGGGTTGCCCCCGAATGGCGTGTGGGTGAATGCGTCGACAATGTAGTATTTCATTTTGCTTTCTAAGGTGGCTTCTTGTCAGTAGTTAAGGAAGTTAAGGAGTTAAAGAAGTTAAGACAAATGCTCTTGTTGCACCAAATTTTCCACCATTTTAGTATTTGCCAGCCAGTCTGTAACATACTGCCACGACTGTGTGACGTCTTAACTCCACTTGACTACATAACTCCTTAACTATCGTGAGTTCGACGAAAGTAAAGTGCTGTGAACCAGTTCCTCCCCTAAGTTAGGGGAGGTGGCGCGTAGCGCCGGAGGAGTGTGTGGTTGCAATCAGGCTGCTTGACACACGCCCCCGCCCTTCGGGCACCCCCTCTAACTTAGAGGGGGATTTGCTAACGCATTGATTTCCAGATTTAAATTTCATCGAACTCACGTTAACTACTTCAGATACTTGAATATTTCATGATGATTACCAGTTGGCGATGAGATTGGCCAGGGTCTGACCGACGGCCTTGAGCGTGGCGGGGTCAATCTGGTCGAGGGTGTCGTGTGTGGTGTGCCAACCGTCGAAGAAGCCCGTCTCGCTGTCGGGTCGCATGTCGATGATGTCGATGGTGGGTATGCCGGCGATGCGGTTGACCATCACATGGTCGTCGGTGATGGCACCACCCTGCTGATTGACGAAGTAACTGCCGTATCCGGCCTTCTTGGCTGCCTCCCACACCATGCCGACAACGCCCTGGGCATACTGCAGCGAGAAGTACTCATGGCTGAAGCGTGCTCCGCGGGTTCCCACCATGTCGAGCAGGATGCCGAAGTTTGCCTTATATCCCGCCACATGCGGATTGTTGGCCCAGTGTTGTGTGCCCAGCGCCCAGGAGTCCTCGTCCTCGTTCTGCCCCCAGTCCTCGACATCGACCAGCAGCAGGTCGACGCCTACCTCGGGTCGCTTGTCAGCCATGAGGCGCGCCAGTTCCAGGATCACAGCCGTGCCGCTGGCTGCGTCGTTGGCTCCCATGACGGGCTGTGTGTGCAGCGCGGGGTCGGGGTCGTTGTCGGCCCAGGGCCGGCAGTCCCAGTGTGCCAGCAGCAGGATGCGGTCGGTGGCATCGGGGTTGAATGTGCCCACGATGTTCTTGCATGTGAGCGTCGTGCCGTCAAATGTGGTGACTGGTGCCTGCTGGACGATGACTGTGTCGCACCAGCGGCCCAGTTGTGCTGTGAGCCACTGTGCGCACTGCTCGTGCGCCGGCGTGCCAGGCACGCGCGGTCCCATGTCGCACTGTTGCTTGACATAGGCGTAGGCGCTGTCGGCGCTGAAGGTCATGGTTTGGGTTGTAGTCTGGGCGGTATTGTTCTCGGTGTTAGTGGTGGTGGCATTGTTGCCGCTGCCACAAGCCATGGCCATCATGGCCATCCCCACCATTGCATATAGCATCTTCATCTGTTTAGTCAGGTTTATTGCTTAGTAGTTGTACTGTTTCTGTAAACTCAGAAATAATATCAACGTAATTCGGGTTATCATTACGGGTAATGATAGTCGCAAAATTTGAAACGCCATCAGAGTCAACAATGGTTGTTGAAAGCATTGTAAATAATGCTTTTTTGCTGTACATAGAAAACCAATACTCAAACAGTCTGCTTCGTCCAGCCTGTTTGTTATCTCCTGTTTCACAGATATATAGCAATGTATCGTTGTTCTGCTCAAAAAAATCATCAATGATGGCTATGATTGCTTCTCTGACGTGAGAATCTCTCTTCGAACTCTGATTGTTCAGATTAGCAATCATCAGTTCATACACTTCATCATTGCTTAAAAGGTCACTTTTAACAAATCCGATGGCATAATGAACACCATAATCTGTAAAGAACTGATAGAACCCTTCACGTTCAGACAATTCTACATTGTAGAACGATGTAGCGTTAATGCTTTCAAGTGAAAGAGGCTTCATAATGCAACAAATGTGCTGGCTTTTTTGCCAGTTCGTTGTTCATAGTCTTTCTTCATGGCTTGTTCCAATTCAGCCATGATTGCCTTTTTCTTTGCTCTGGATTCTTTCCAGATTTTGATAACTTCTTCTTTGGTTCGTTTTTCCATGACTGTTGTGATTTTAGATGACGGCAAAGCCGCGGCCGACGATGCCGTTGACAGTTCCCTTGAGTTGGTGATTCATCCAGATGCGAGTGCACCAGGTGTTGGTGTCGAGGTTGTGCTCGACAGTCATGACGTAGACGTCGCTGCCGTAGACCAACACACTCCTTGCCTCGGCCTCTACGTTGCCATCGGGCTGCCAGTAGGTTCTGACATTGTCCTCGTTGGTCGACGAAGTGATCCAGACGGTGGCGACCTGAGTGGTGCTGTTGCTGCGGCTGCCGACGGCGATGATGTTCTGGTTGTTGTGTGCCACGTCCATGGCTCTGCCGCTGCTGTAGGTGTGGTTGTTCTGTTCCTTCTCGGTGAAATTGACATCAAGGCTAGTGGCTTTGGCTTGCCCATTAACCCACAGGCAAGGTGATTGAACCTCAACACCATTGACGATGCTGTGGGTGTAGCCCGACACATAGTATGTCACGCCCTGCGCATTGGACAGGATGTCGGTCCCTGTGGCACGTGCGTTGGATGATGCCGAGTTGGTGTAGTTGTTGTTGAAGATGAATGCAACACCATCGTCCGTATTACAAACCATGCCATAGTGCTGGTTGTTCCTGATGATGCCAACAGCGCCGGACAAATCTTTGTTCCACGATTGAGCCATTTCGCCATTGACCATCAACAGGGCCTCGGCATCATTTGCGCCCATGACGATGATGTCATTGTGATTGCGCACGATGTCGAGCGAGTAACCGTTGTGCCCCAAGCCGACGGCACTGCCATTGGCCCAATAGGCCATCTGACCATCATCGGTCTTGCCTGTGGCGTAGTAGTTCTCGCCGTGCATGGTCATGGAGGTGACCTCGGTGCAGCCAGGCAGTGTGGCGTAGACGGCACCGCCCTGCATGTTGTAGATGTAGCCGTCGCTGGCACCGATGAGCACGGTGCGGTCGGCTTCTTCCTTGACTTGGATGACGTTGTCATCATCGACATTGGGCTTGGGCTCGTCGCCACAACCAGCCAGCACTGCTGCCAGGGTGAGTATTGCAAATATCTTGAACTTCATATACTTATTTAATTGAAAATTGAGAATTGAGAATTAAGTTTAATTGAGAATTGAAAATGGTCTACTACCCGCTGCCAGCGCGCTCTTAATTCTTAATTATTCATTATTCATTCTTCATTAAATTGTTCCTTGCTCCACGCGTGTGCAGATGCGCTCAATCATCGCGTCGTCCTTGTTCTTGTTGGGGTGATAACCCTGCTTGAGACTCACGCCGAAGAA
>Ga0310691_10005104_pt1 | contig 14486 bp, 25 predicted proteins | sample 176DNAGHGlowgp2_FD_203887 | JGI IMG/M metagenome (GOLD analysis project Ga0310691, IMG submission 203887) | Sheep rumen microbial communities from Palmerston North, Manawatu-Wanganui, New Zealand - 1766 DNA GHGlow gp2 (v2) (version 2) | ecosystem: Host-associated > Mammals > Digestive system >... | reverse complement strand
AAGAAGAAAGAAGTAATTTGATTAAAGTTTAAACTATGAGTCGATCATTAAAAAAAGGTCCTTACATCTGTGTCAAGCTCGAGAAGAGAATCGACGCTATGAACGAGAGCGGCAAGAAAGCTGTGGTCAAGACTTGGTCACGCGCTTCGATGATCTCGCCCGACTTCGTGGGTCACACTATCGCAGTACACAATGGTAATAAGTTCATTCCCGTTTACGTAACCGAGAACATGGTTGGACACAAGCTGGGCGAGTTTGCCCCCACACGCACCTTCCGTGGTCACAGCGGTAACAACAAGTAATCAGGACCCGGGAAACATTCATTGACAAAAAAGAATTAAAATACAATGGGTAAAAGAAAAAGAATATCAGCCGAAAAAATCAAGGAAGCCCGCCGTGAGCAATGCTTCGCCAGGCTCAACAACGTGCCCAGCTCTCCTCGCAAGATGAGACTCGTGGCCGACATGGTACGCGGCGTTGAGGCCTTCAAGGCCCTGGGTCTCCTTCATTTCTCTAATAAGCAGGCTGCTGCCGACGTTGAGAAGCTGCTCAAGAGCGCTATCTCTAACTGGGAGCAGAAGAATGGGAAGAAAGCCGAGGACGGTGAGCTCTACATCAAGTCGATCAACGTTGACTGCGCTCCTATGCTCAAGCGCCTCCGTCCAGCTCCACAAGGACGTGGATACCGCATCCGCAAGCGTTCTAACCACGTGACTATCTACCTCGACACTATTAACCAAAAAGACGCATAAAAAGAAGATATGGGACAGAAAGTAAATCCAATCAGCAATCGTTTAGGCATCATCCGCGGTTGGGATTCCAACTGGTATGGTGGCAGTAATTATGGAGATACTCTGCTCGAGGACAGCAAGATCCGCAAGTATCTCAGCGTGCGTCTGGCAAAGGCTAGCGTGTCGCGCATCGTTATCGAGAGAGCTCTCAAGCTCGTGACTATCACCATCTGCACCGCCCGTCCAGGCCAGATCATTGGCAAGGGTGGCAAGGATGTCGACAACCTCAAGGAGGAGCTCAAGAAGCTCACCAGCAAGGACGTTCAAATCAATATCTACGAAGTTAAGAGACCCGAGCTCGACGCCGAAATCGTGGCCAACACTATCGCACGCCAAATCGAGGGCAAGATTGCCTATCGCCGTGCCGTGAAGATGGCTATCATGTCGACCATGAAGATGGGTGCCGAGGGCATCAAGGTGCAAGTGAGCGGACGCCTCAACGGCGCCGAGATGGCTCGCTCCGAGATGTTCAAGGAAGGTCGCACTCCACTGCACACTCTGCGTGCCGACATCGACTACGCTCTCGTGCCAGCTCTCACCAAGGTGGGCTTGATTGGCATCAAGGTGTGGATTTGCCGCGGCGAAGTGTATGGCAAGAAGGACCTCGCTCCTAATTTCGCTTCTCAGGGTAACGACCGCCGTCAGGGTGGCAATCGCCGTGGCGGGTTCCGCAACCGCAGGAACAATAACCGTTAATCATTTTATTGTGTGATTTTTTAACAAGACAAAGAAATGTTACAACAACCAAAACGTTTAAGATACAGAAGGCCTTCCGATGGTAAGGTGCGTCAGTACAGCAAGCGTGGTAACCAGCTGGCTTTTGGCTCGTTTGGTATCAAAGCGCTCGACTCGAAGTGGATCACCGCACATCAAATCGAGGCCGCTCGTGTGGCTGTGACTCGTTACATGCAGCGCGAGGGTAATATTTGGATCCGCATCTTCCCACACAAGCCTATCACCCGCAAGCCCGCCGACGTGCGCATGGGTAAAGGTAAAGGTGACGTGGCAGGATATGTTGCTCCCGTCTTCCCAGGACGCGTCCTGATCGAGGTTGACGGCGTTAGCTTTGAAATCGCTAAAGAGGCTCTGCGCCTGGCTGCTCAAAAGCTTCCTATCCCCACTAAGTTTATTGTTCGTCCAGATTACGACCCTTCACAGAACGTGTAATCTAAAAATTTAATTAGACTATTATGAAACAGGAAGAATTGAGAGAGCTCACCGACAAGGAGCTTCAAGAGCGCCTCGAGAACGCCGAGAAAGACTACATGCAGCTCAAGATACAGCATTCTATCTCGCCCCTCGACAATCCCGCTCAGATAACTGCTGACCGCCGCACTATCGCGCGCATGAAGACCGAGCTCCGCGCTCGTGAGTTGAAAATTAATAAGTAATCCCCAAAACAGTTTTTAAACAACATCCTCACATGGAAGAAAAAAGAAATTTAAGAAAAGAAAGAGTTGGGGTTGTCTCTAGCAACAAGGGTGACAAGACTATCACAGTTACTGTGAAGTACAAGGAGAAACACCCAATCTACGGTAAGTTTGTCAACAAGACAAAGAAATATCACGCTCATGACGAGAAGAACGAGTGCAATGTGGGCGACACCGTGCGCCTGATGGAGACTCGACCTCTGAGCAAGACCAAGAGATGGAGATTAGTTGAAATAATCGAAAAAGCTAAGTAATTATGATTCAAGCAGAAAGCAGATTAACAGTTGCCGACAACAGCGGTGCAAAGGAAGTCCTCTGCATTCGCGTGCTTGGAGGTACAGGACGTCGTTATGCTTCGGTGGGCGACATGATTGTCGTTACCGTTAAGAACGCCATCCCTTCGAGTGATATCAAGAAAGGTACAGTATCTCGCGCGGTAGTCGTTAGAACCAAGAAGGAGATTCGTCGACAGGACGGTTCTTACATTCGCTTCGACGACAACGCTTGCGTGTTGCTTACCAATGCAGGGGAGTTGCGTGGAACCCGCATCTTCGGCCCAGTAGCCCGCGAGCTGCGTGCCACTAACATGAAGATCGTTTCTCTCGCCCCCGAGGTTCTTTAATAACACATTACAAAGAAAACATTTTAAGAAATGGCTAAGTTACACATAAAGAAAGATGACACCGTGTATGTTCTCGCAGGTGACGATAAAGGTAAAACTGGTCGCGTCTTGAGCATCGATGCTAAGAAGAACAGAGCTATCGTTGAAGGTGTCAACAAGGTAAAGAAGAGCACCAAGCCTAATGCTCAGCACCCTCAGGGTGGTATTATTGAGATTGAAGCCCCCATTCACTTGTCTAACCTCAACGTGGTTGACCCAAAGACTAAAAAACCAACTCGCGTGGGATTCAAAGTTGACGACAAGGGCAACAAAGTTCGTGTTTCTAAAAAATCAGGAGAGGAGATTAAGTAATTATGGCTACTACACTCAAAAAACAATATGACGAGAAGATTGCTCCAGCACTCATGAAGCAATTCAACTACAGCTCGCCCATGCAGATCCCTCGCCTCGTGAAGATCGTTCTCAACGAGGGACTCGGTGACGCTACACAAGACAAGAAAATCATCGAGACAGCTATCGCCGAGCTCACTACTATCACTGGCCAGAAGGCTGTTCAGACAGTTTCGAAGAAGGATATCTCTAACTTCAAGCTGCGCAAGAAGATGCCCATTGGCGCACGCGTGACACTGCGCCGCGACCGCATGTATGAGTTCATGGAGCGCTTCATCCGCATCGCCCTGCCTCGCATCCGCGACTTCAAGGGTATCGAGGGCAAGCTCGACGGACGTGGCAACTACACCGTGGGTGTTACCGAGCAAATCATCTTCCCCGAGATCAACATCGACAACGTGAACAAGATGACCGGTATGAACATCACCTTCGTTACCACAGCCAAGACCGACGAGGAAGGTTATGCACTGCTCAAGGAGTTTGGTCTTCCTTTCAAGAATGCTAAGTAATTTTTAAAACAAAAAGATTGATATGGCAAAAGAATCAATGAAGGCTCGTCAAGCCAAGAGAGAGAGAATGGTCGCTAAGTATGCTGCTAAGCGTGCTGCACTCAAGGCCGCTGGCGACTACGAGGCTCTGCAGGCGCTGCCACGCAACGCTTCTCCAGTGAGACTGCACAACCGCTGCAAGATCTCGGGACGTCCCAAGGGCTACATGCGCCAGTTTGGAATCTCTCGCATCAACTTCCGCGAGATGGCTTCGGCAGGACTCATCCCCGGCGTGAGAAAAGCTAGCTGGTAATTGCTACCGCAACTCTCTTTGAGATTTACACATTATAATTTAAAGTAGTATTAAATATTGTTCGACCACAACACTAGTTCGAATTAATTTAAAACAACATTTCAAAATGACTGATCCAATTGCAGATTATTTGACAAGATTGAGGAATGCGATCAAGGCACAGCACCGTGTCGTTGAAATCCCTTCTTCGAAACTCAAGAAAGAGATCACCAAGATTCTCTTTGATCAGGGCTACATCCTTAACTACAAGTTTGTAGAACCCGAAGACGCTCCAGTGGGCACCATCAAGATTGCGCTCAAGTATGACGCTGTCGACAAGGTGAACGCCATCAAGTGTCTCAAGCGCGTGTCGCGTCCAGGACTGCGTCAGTATGCTGGATACAAAGACATGCCACGTGTGTTAAATGGTTTAGGTATCGCCATCATCTCCACCTCTAAGGGTGTGATGACCAACAAGCAGGCTAAGGCCGAGAAGGTGGGTGGCGAAGTTTTGTGTTACGTTTATTAATTTATAGGAGGATATAACTATGTCAAGAATAGGTAAACTGCCAATCGCTATACCCGCCGGCGTAACAATCGATTTTAAAGACAACGTTATCACCGTTAAAGGCCCCAAGGGTGAGCTCAAGCAAGCTGTCAACCCTAGCATCAAGGTCGATGTTAACGATGGACAAATAACAGTGGCCCGTCCCGACGACAACCGCGAGTCGAGGGCTCAGCACGGTCTCTACCGCGCCCTTATCAACAACATGGTTGTGGGCGTGAGCGAGGGATTCAAGAAAGAGATGGAAATAGTGGGTGTGGGTTACCGCGCCACTATGAAGAACCCACAGACTATCGAGCTCGCACTCGGTTACTCGCACGTGATCTACATCAAGATGCCACCCGAGGTGAAAGCCGACGCTAAGACCGAGCGCAACAAGAACCCGCTCATCACTCTCGAGTCGTGCGACAAGCAATTGCTCGGACAAATCTGCGCCAAGATTCGCTCTTTCCGCAAGCCTGAACCTTACAAGGGCAAGGGTGTTAAGTTTGTGGGCGAGGTTATTCGCCGCAAGTCTGGTAAAACGGCTGCTGCCAAATAATAATTAAGACACTTTTCACTACTATGATATCAAAAGAACAAAGACGTAGAAAAATCAAAGCGCGCATTCGCGGTAAGATTAGCGGCACTGCACAGCGTCCACGCTTGTGCGTCTTCCGCAGCAACAAGCAAATCTATGCTCAACTCATCGACGACGTGGCCGGCAACACCATCGTTTCGGCTTCTTCTAAGGGTATCGAGCAAGGCACTAAGAGCGAAATAGCTGCGCAGGTTGGCGAGAACGTAGCCAAGAAGGCTATCGCCGCAGGTATTGAAACTGTAGTTTTCGACCGCAACGGGTTCCTTTTCCACGGTAGAGTGAAATCGCTCGCCGACGGAGCACGCAAGGGTGGTCTCAAATTTTAAAACAAAGTCATGGCTAAGAATAATAGAGTTAAAATTTCAAGCGATGTGGAGCTTAAAGATCGCCTAGTGGCCATCAACCGCACCACCAAGGTTACTAAGGGTGGACGCACCTTCACTTTCGCTGCTATCGTTGTCGTTGGTGACGGCAATGGTGTCATTGGTTATGGCCTGGGTAAGGCCAACGAGGTTACCACCGCTATCGCTAAGGGCGTGGAGGTGGCCAAGAAGAACCTTATCAAAGTCCCCGTCTACAAGGGTACTATTCCTCACGAGCAGACCGCTAAGTTTGGCGGCTCACGCATCATCATGCAACCTGCCACTCCAGGTACTGGTGTGAAGGCCGGTGGTGCCATGCGTGCCGTGCTCGAAAGCGTGGGTGTTACCGACGTTATCTGTAAGTCTAAAGGCTCGTCCAACCCTCACAACCTCGTGAAGGCCACTTTCAAGGCTCTCGCCGAGCTGCGCAGCCCTATGACTATCGCTCACTATCGTGGCGTTACTCTCGACAAAGTGTTTAACGGTTAATGTTTTGACTATCACTATGGCAAAGATTAAGATTAAACAAGTCAAAAGCCGCATCAATCGTCCGGCTAGACAGAAAAGAACCCTCGATGCACTGGGGCTGAGAAAAATGAATCAAGTCGTTGAGATGGAAGATACACCTCAAGTCTTGGGTATGATTAACCAAGTTCGTCACCTGGTAGAAGTAACGAACGCTTAATAAATATTGCACACATTATGGATTTAAGTAATTTGACACCAGCTGTAGGTTCCAACAAAAGTAAACGTCGCATTGGTCGTGGACCTGGTAGCGGCATGGGAGGAACTTCTACTCGCGGACACAAGGGTGCTAAGTCGCGCTCTGGATACAAGAAAAAAGTGGGCTTTGAAGGTGGTCAGATGCCACTGCAACGCCGTGTGCCTAAATTCGGCTTCAAGAACATCAACCGCGTGGAATACAAGGCTATCAACATTAAGACCCTCGAGGAACTCGCTGTTAACAAGAACCTCGACCGCATCACTGTTGCCGACCTTATCCAGGCAGGTTTCGTTCGCAAGAACCAATTGGTGAAGATTCTTGGTGTTGGCACTCTCTCGAAGAAAATCGACGTCGAGGCCAATGCATTCTCTAAGAAGGCTGAGGAAATCATTACTGCAGCCGGAGGAACTATCAACAAACTTTAAGTTTAACACACATAATGAAACTCATTCAAACAATAAAGAACATCTGGAAGATTGAAGACCTGCGCAGGAGACTGGGTATTACTTTCCTGTTCATCCTCATCTACCGTTTTGGTTGCTATGTGGTTCTGCCAGGTATCGATCCAGCTGCCTTGAACGCTCTCAAGAAATTCACCGACAGCGGTCTGATGCAGCTCCTCGATATGTTCTCGGGTGGTGCCTTCTCTCAGGCTTCTATCTTCGCACTGGGTATCATGCCCTACATCACTGCATCTATCGTTATCCAACTTCTGGGTATGGTAATGCCCAGTTTCCAGAAGATGCAGCGCGAGGGTGAGAGCGGACGCATGAAGCTCAACCAGTACACCCGTTACTTGACTGTTCTCATCCTGCTCGTGCAGGCTCCTGCCTATCTCATCAACCTCAGGGTTCAGGTGCAGAGCGCCGGTGGCCATGTGGAGATGGGAGCGTGGACAATGCTTTTCCTCACCATCGTGCTCACCGCAGGTGCCATGTTCATCATGTGGCTCGGTGAGAAGATTACCGACAAGGGCATTGGTAACGGTATCTCCATGATCATTCTTGTGGGTATCATCGCACGCCTCCCAGGAGCCTTCGCTCAGGAGTTTGTGGGACGACTCACCAACGCTCAGGGTGGACTCATCATGTTCCTCGTTGAGATCATCGTCCTCTTTGCTGTAACAGCAGGTGCCGTGATGCTCACTCAGGGAACACGCAAGGTGCCCGTGCAGTATGCTAAGCGCATCGTGGGCAACAAGCAGTATGGTGGCGCACGCCAGTATATCCCTCTCAAGGTGAATGCTGCCAACGTGATGCCTATCATCTTTGCCCAGGCACTCATGTTCATCCCCATCACACTCGCCGGTTTCGGTGCTCAGAAAGACGCATCGGGCTTCCTCGGAAGCATGGCACGCGTGTTTGGCGACATGAACGGCTTCTGGTACAACCTGGTTTACTTCCTCCTGATCGTTGCCTTCACCTATTTCTACACCGCCATCACAGTGCGACCCACTCAGATGGCCGAGGATATGAAGAAGAACAGCGGATTTATCCCAGGCATCAAGCCAGGAAAGAAGACTGCCGAGTATCTCGACTCTATCATGTCGCGCATCACTCTGCCAGGCTCTCTGTTCCTGGGTGTGGTTGCCATCCTGCCAGCCTTTGCTAGGCTCTTTGGTGTTAACCAGAACTTCGCGCAATTCTTTGGAGGCACCTCACTGCTCATTACCGTGGGCGTTGTGCTCGACACGCTCCAGCAAATCGAGACTCACCTGCGCATGCACCACTACGATGGTCTCATGAAGAGCGGTAAGTTGAAGGGCAGAGCCTCTTAAAGCATTTCATGATAAGTCAAGTTTTACTACAAGATTTTACACAGTTGTGATATGATTTATCTCAAGACAGACGAAGAGATTGAATTACTCAGGGAAGCCAACCTCGTGGTGGCACAAACCCTTGGCGAGCTCGCCAAGTGGGTCGCTCCTGGAATCACTACCAGGAAACTCGACCAGATTGCCGACGAGTTCATCCGCTCTAAAGACTGCACACCAGGATTTCTAGGGCTCTACGGCTTCCCGGCATCTGTCTGCATCTCTGTCAACGAAACCGTGGTTCACGGCATACCCTCGGGCTATGTGCTCCAAGATGGCGACATCGTCTCCATCGACTGCGGAGCAGTGACCAAGGCGGGATTCAACGGCGACTCTTGCTACACCTTCTGTGTGGGAGAGGTGAGCGACGAGGTGAAAGCACTGCTCACCACTACCAAGGAGTCGCTCTACGAGGGCATCAAGCAAGCCATCCCAGGCAACCGCATTGGCGACATTGGTCACACAGTGCAGCAGTACTGCGAGAAACGCGGCTACTCGGTTGTTAGAGAGATGTGCGGCCATGGAGTGGGACGCAAGCTCCACGAAGACCCCGACGTTCCCAACTACGGGCGCCGTGGCACAGGGCCACTCATCAAGAACGGCATGACTATCGCCATTGAGCCCATGATCAACATGGGAAGCAAGAACATAGTCATCGAGCGCGACGGATGGACCACTCGCACACGCGACTTCAAGCCTTCGGCCCACTTTGAGCACTCAATCGCTGTTCATCATGGCAAGCCCGACATCCTGTCCTCGTTCCAGTACATTGAAGAGGTGCTCAAGGAGAGATTCATCTAAAAACTATCATAACTCACAATCTTTACAACGTAAATATTATGGCTAAACAAAACGCAATCGAACTAGACGGAACTATCGTGGAGGCTCTCTCCAACGCCATGTTCAGAGTCGAGCTTGAGAACGGACATCAAATCACCGCTCACATCTCGGGAAAGATGAGAATGCACTACATCAAAATCCTGCCCGGCGACAAGGTGAGAGTAGAAATGTCTCCCTATGATCTTACCAAGGGAAGAATTGCTTTTAGATACAAATAATTTAGATTTATTTCACACACACACTTACAATAATATTATGAAAGTAAGAGCTTCAATAAAAAAACGCAGCGACGACTGCAAGATCGTGCGTCGCAAGGGGCGTTTATACGTGATTTGCAAGAAAAATCCTAAATTTAAGCAACGTCAAGGATAATTTTTATTAATTTTGCACAAAATTTCAGTTTTATAATATGGCAATAAGAATCGTGGGTGTTGACCTACCCCAAAACAAGAGAGGCGTGATCGCTCTCACCTATATCTTCGGCATTGGCCGCAGCTCGGCCGCTAATATTCTTGCCGAGGCTGGTGTAGACGAGAACACTAAGGTCAAGGACTGGACCGATGCCGAGGCTGCTAAGGTGCGCGAGGTAATTGGTGAGAACTACAAGGTTGAAGGTGACCTCCGTAGCGAAGTACAAATGAATATCAAGCGACTCATGGACATCGGTTGCTACCGTGGCATTCGCCACCGCAACGGATTGCCAGTGCGCGGGCAGAGCACCAAGAACAACGCTCGCACTCGCAAGGGACGCAAGAAAACTGTTGCTAACAAGAAGAAAGCTACTAAATAATTTTGAAGTATGGCAAAGAAAACAGTCGCAGCTAAGAAGAGAGTTGTTAAAGTGGATGGAGTGGGACAACTTCACGTGCACTCTTCGTTTAACAACATTATTGTGTGCCTCGCCAACAGTGAGGGACAGGTTATTTCATGGTCTTCTGCTGGCAAGATGGGCTTCCGTGGGTCTAAGAAAAACACTCCCTACGCAGCACAGATGGCAGCACAAGACTGTGCCAAGGTGGCCTACGACCTGGGTCTTCGCAAGGTGAAGGCCTACGTTAAGGGTCCAGGTAACGGACGCGAATCGGCTATCCGCACCATCCATGGAGCTGGCATCGCAGTAACTGAGATCATCGACGTTACTCCACTGCCACACAACGGATGCCGTCCTCCCAAGAGAAGAAGAGTTTAATGTCACTTCTCACTACATGATTTTTTATTAATTATTTTTTCGCGAATCTCTGTCAGTGATTGGATTGCACTTTTTCTTAACAACCTCTCTGCAATCGCGGCTGCACTGATGCGATTCAAAACTTAACTTTTTAAATTATTTCAATTCAAAATGGCTAGATATACCGGTCCAAAATCAAAAATCGCCCGCAAGTTTGGCGAGCCAATCTTCGGTGAAGATAAAGTTCTTGCCAAGAGAACCAATCCTCCAGGCCAGCACGGTGCCAACAGAAGAAGGAAACTTTCAGAGTACGGTACTCAGCTTCGCGAAAAACAAAAGGCTAAATACACCTATGGTGTACTTGAGCGCCAGTTCCGTAACCTCTTTGACAAGGCTTCACGCTCTAAGGGCGTGACAGGTGAAGAGCTGCTGCAATTGCTCGAGGCACGCCTCGACAACGTGGTATTCCGCCTTGGCATCGCCAAGACTAGAGCAGCTGCTCGTCAGCTCGTGCTCCATCGCCACATCACTGTCAACGGCAACGTTGTCAACATTCCTTCCTATTCAGTAACTCCTGGCGAACTCATCGCTGTTAGAGAGAAGTCTAAGTCTCTCGAGGTAATCCAAGACTCTCTTGCTGGTTTCAACCACAGCAAGTACCCATGGATTGAGTGGGACGAGAATGTTATGGGTGGTAAAATGATCAACATGCCACAGCGTGAAGACATCCCCGAGAACATCAAGGAGCAATTGATCGTTGAGTTGTATTCTAAACAGTAAATATTAACATCCATGGCTATTTTAGCATTTCAGAAACCAGATAAAGTCCTGATGCTCGAGGCCGACAATAACTTCGGTCGCTTTGAGTTCCGACCTTTGGAACCAGGATACGGAGTTACCATTGGTAACGCATTGAGACGAATCTTGCTCTCCTCGCTCGAGGGTTTTGCCATCTGCAACATCCGCATCGATGGAGTGAAGCATGAGTTTGCAACTATACCAGGGGTGAAGGAAGACGTTACTAACGTTATCCTCAACCTCAAGAAGGTACGCCTCAAGCAAGTGGTTGCTGAAACCGAAACCGAGAAAGCTACTATCAAGGTTTCAGGACAGGATGTTTTCCATGCTGGAGACATTGACAAGGTGCTCAATGGTTTTGAGGTTCTCAACCCAGAGCTCGTCATCTGCAACCTCGACCCTAAGGCTAGCTTCCAGCTCGACATCACTATCAACAAGGGCAGGGGATATGTGCCAGCCGATGAAAACCGCTCTAACAACGACCCAATCGATGTTATTGCCATCGACTCAATCTACACCCCTATCATCAATGTGAAGTATGCTGTTGAAAACTACCGCGTAGAGCAAAAGACCGACTACGAGAAACTGCTTCTCGAAATCACTACCGATGGCTCTATTCACCCCAAAGAGGCTCTCAAAGAAGCTGCTAGAATCCTGATCCAGCACTTCATGCTCTTCTCCGACGAGAAGATTGCTCTCGATGCAAGTGAAAACGACGCCAACGAGGAATTCGACGAAGAAGTTCTCCACATGAGACAACTGCTCAAGACCAAGCTCGTCGACATGCAGCTTTCGGTTAGAGCTCTCAACTGCCTCAAGTCGGCCGAGGTGGAGTCGCTTGGCGACCTCGTCAAGTACAACAAGACCGACCTGCTCAAGTTCCGCAACTTCGGTAAGAAGTCGCTCTCTGAGCTCGAGGAACTCCTCTCTACCAATGGCCTCAACTTTGGCATGGATATTTCAAAATATAAATTAGATAAAGAGTAATAACGATGAGACATAATAAGAAATTCAATCACCTGAGCCGCAAGAAAGGACATCGCGACGCTATGCTCGCCAACATGACGGTTTCTCTTATCATGCACAAGAGAATCTTCACCACTCTTGCCAAGGCCAAAGCACTCAGAGTTTATGCCGAGCCCATCATCAATCGCGCTAAGAAAGATGATACCGCTTCAAGACGTGTCGTTTTCAGCTACCTACAGGACAAGCACGCAGTTAGCGTTCTGTTCAACGAGATAGCTCAAAAGATCGCCGACCGTCCAGGTGGATACACTCGCATCCTCAAGATGGGTAACCGTCTTGGCGACAACGCTAAGACTTGCTTCATTGAGCTCGTTGACTACAACGAGGCTCTCCTTGGCGAGAAGAAAGAGACCGCCAAGAAGGCTACTCGCCGCAGCCGCCGCTCGTCGGGCAAGAAAGCTGCCGCCGAGGCCGCTCCCGAAGCACAGGCAGCCGAGTAAAATCAGCAAGGCAACAGTGCTTGCAACAAGCAAGCATCCAACCAATATTAAACGGTGCCAGTCACGCAAGCGACTGGCACCGTTTTTGTGCATTTTGTGTTGTGATATTGTTTTGCTCTGATCTTATCCTGAATTAAGACCAATAGATCTGAAATTATAGTAAATTTTAGAGCCGCAGGCTCTCCAATTTCTGGCGAAGCCAGCAAGATTAAGAATCCTGCCTTGAAAAGACGCGCATCCCATTGCGCATTATGCATTGTTCTTTATGCATTGAGCATTATGCATTGAGCATTATGCATTGAGCATTGACGAGAACTACTGCTTTATTCTGAAGAAGCGCACGCCCTCGTTGCTCTTGCGCTTCATGAGCATCGTCTTCATGTCCACTGGCTCAAGCATCACCTTCTTGCCTATCGACGACGCGTCGAGCAGCACAAGATTGCCGCGCTCATCCTTCTCCACAATGCCCAGGTGCGACAGGTCCAGGCCCTCCATCCGTGTCACCAGGCCCACAAAGTCGCCACGCTTCACCACCTTCTTCACGGCGTCGGAGTTCAGGTTCTCCTTCTTGATGTAGGGGAAACGGTGATTGCGATAGCCCACCTCCACATTCTTCACCTTCTCAAAGATTGCGTCATCCTTGAGCGACGGGTAAGAGTCGCGGTGAGTCGACATGTAGTCGATAGTCTTCACCTTATAGCGCACGCAGCTAATCTCGCCCGTGACATCCTCAATGTTGCCGCGGCTGCTGTTGTCGATAATCCAGTCGCTCATGTAGTGGAGTCGGGTAGAGTAGTCGCCCATGTCGCCGTGACGGTAACGCAAGTCCTCAAGGTGGTGAGCATAGTCGCGCCACGAGTAGCGACCGTTTATCGTCGTCTTCACCAGGGCGTACAGCGTCTCGACAAACGTCGTGCAGTCAAGCTCGTCAATGTTTATCGTGAGCATCTCAGTCTCGCCCTCAAGCGTGTGGGCAACGTAGGGAGTGCCCTCCAGCTTGTGGGCATAGAAGCACACCAGCTCGTTGGCGTCGGTCAATCCACTCTGAATTCCTTCCATCAGCAGCGAGTTAATCTTTGTCGTGTCATTAGCGCAGTGAAACCGCATCTGCTCAACACCGGCAGCCTGCGCAATGCCACTGCCGTTACTCATCCCTCCACAACTGGCGAGCAAGGCAAGCACGCTCACCCATAGCATCTTAAAAGTCTTCATTATTTCTCAGTCTTTTAGTAGTCATTATTAAACAGCAACAAAAGTAGCAATAAAAAACCACACCCGCAACCCCAGCAACTCAAAAAAGCACTCCATCACCCCAGCATCACCACTTTTCCACACATTATTATATATACACGCGCGCAAGCGCGAGTTCCATTCCATTGAGGCTAGCCACCCTCAAGTCTCCTTCGAGGCAAGTCGTCCTCAAGTCGCCCTCGGGTCCGGTGCATTGCTGTACCACAGCAATGGAAACCGGCGGCGCCACGTTGGAAAAGCGGGCTGCGGGGCGCTTGCGGCTGTCCCAAACCGCCACTGCGGTGTCCTAAACCACGCGAATCTCAAAAAAACCGCGTTTTTTTGAAAAAAAGTGGTGAAAATATTTGCCTGTTCCAAAAAGCGGTTGTAATTTTGCATCGCTTTTCGGCTCACGAGGACCTGTTCCGAGTTGAGCGGTTTTTTTGACGCCTTACCGAAAAGGGGGCGCTCAGGGCCGGGAGGCATGAGATCATTGAGATGTTTGCGGTGAGGAAATTGACAAGCAGGTGAGAGACAAGGAAAGGTGATTCCGCGGATCTCCGGTCAAGATTCCGATAGTGACAGGTGAGAGCATGACGGCAGTCATGCTCACCAATGAGACAAGAGCGTGCAAGCGGAGCGGGACGGCTTCTGGTTTATGTGTCGCGGAAGTCCCTTTTTCTTCAGAGAAAAAAAGACAGACAAGATATACACAACGAAGAGTTTGATCCTGGCTCAGGATGAACGCTAGCGACAGGCTTAACACATGCAAGTCGAGGGGCAGCATGGGCGTGGCAACACGCCTGATGGCGACCGGCGCACTGGTGAGTAACACGTATGCGACCTGCCTCCTTCAGGGGGATAACCCAGAGAAATTTGGCCTAATACCCCATAGTCCGCGCGGCTGCATGGCCGTGCGGGGAAAGC
>Ga0310691_10005102_pt1 | contig 14492 bp, 10 predicted proteins | sample 176DNAGHGlowgp2_FD_203887 | JGI IMG/M metagenome (GOLD analysis project Ga0310691, IMG submission 203887) | Sheep rumen microbial communities from Palmerston North, Manawatu-Wanganui, New Zealand - 1766 DNA GHGlow gp2 (v2) (version 2) | ecosystem: Host-associated > Mammals > Digestive system >... | reverse complement strand
GATTTTGCAAAGCAAAATTGCGGGAATCTGAGTGCGTTTAGAATCGCGAGAGTTGCGAAGCAACGGAGCGATTCGTATTATCACATTAATGTGAAAATAGGGGAGTAGCGGACGTTAATCCGCCTTACTTGCAAGGCGGGCTGCCGGAACGTTACCGACCCAAAAACGCACGAAGATGGAGCGATTTTGCAAAGCAAAATTGCGGGAATCTGAGTGCGTTTAGAATCGCGAGAGTTGCGAAGCAACGGAGCGATTCGTATTATCACATTAATGTGAAAATAGGGGAGTAGCGGACGTTAATCCGTATTTTCACAATAATAGGTATATTTGCAGCCCTGCAATCCCTTGCAGGGCTGTATTTCTAAATCCAAAACTGTTCAGCAGCCTTTCTGAACAGTTACAATTCAATCAATTAAATTCAAACGAAGGGAAATAAGAACATGGAAGAACGCATCACCGGACTGGTAAACGCAACCGAAAGCTTTGGCGCAGTAGATGGTCCCGGCATCCGTTTTATCGTATTTATGCAGGGCTGCCGCATGCGCTGCCGTTACTGCCATAACCCGGAAACCTGGAGCATGGAGGGCGGGGTTGAACGTACGCCTGAAGAAGTATTCGAGCAGGCAAAAAAATACCAGTCCTACTGGAAAAACGGTGGAGGAATTACCGTCAGCGGAGGAGAAGCTCTTCTGCAGATCGATTTCGTAACCAGACTGTTTGAAATCTGCCACGAAAACGGGGTGAATACCTGTCTGGATACCGCGGGAAATCCCTTCACGAGAGAAGAACCCTTTTTCTCAAAGTTTAATAAGCTGATGGAAGTTACAGATCTCTTCATGCTGGATATCAAGCAGATCGATGAGACAAAGCATAAGGATCTGACCGGCTTTACCAATAAAAATATCCTGGAGCTGGCGCAGTATCTTTCAGATAACGGAAAGAAGATGTGGATCCGCCATGTCCTGGTACCCGGACTTACCACGGATGAAGAGGATCAGAAAAAGCTGGCCGAATTCATCCATACGCTTAAGACGGTGGAAAAGTCAGAGGTGCTTCCATATCATGCCATGGGCGTACCCAAGTGGGAAAAGCTGGGCATACCCTATAGCCTGAAGGATGTTAAAGCCCCGACTACAGAGGAAATTCAGCAGGCTGAGAAGTACCTGAAGTTCGATCAGGTGGTATGAGGATCCTATAAACCGGCTCACACATAAGCGGGTCGATGTTTTTATGTAGGTTTTGACAGCGGGTATATAAAGTGATAAAATAATACCACATTAAATTCAAGGAGGTGCAGCATGCATATTCAGTTGATCAATGAAAATAAAATAAAATGCACGCTCACCCGTGAAGAGTTGGAGGACCGGGAGATCACCGCTCGCGAAATGGAACAAAGAGGCGAGAGGATGTGGAATCTGTTCAGAGAGGTGATCCGTCAGGCGGAAGAGGAGGTCGATTTTCGACCGAATGAATCCCCCCTTAAGATTGAGGTTATGCAGAGCAGCGAGGAGATGATCCTCGTGATCACGAAGGACTCCGGCGAAGCGAAGGATCCGGGAGAGCAGCTGACAGAGAATCTGGCTGCACTGTTTAATTCGCTGGCGATGAGAAGGGCGCAGACGGCGGATGATAAAGCAGGGCAGCAGAAGACAGCGAAGAAGCCGTCGCAAAAGCCGTCGCAGAACGGAACTAAGCGTGTCGGCGCGGCCAGCGCAGTTTTCCGTTTTGATGGAATTGAGGATGTGATCAGGGGCGCAAGGTATATTGCTCCGGCGTATCAGGGCGGATCAGTGCTCTTCAGGAATCATTCCGAGAACCGGTATTATCTGTGTCTCACCAGGACCGGGGAGGATGTTGCTGTTTTCTCCAAGTGCTGTCTGGCACTGACTGAGTTCGGATACGAAGGGGACTCTGCGGATAGCAGTATAGCCTATATGTATGAGCATTATGAAGTAGTGCTTCCGGAAAAGGCTGTTGCAGCGCTTGCAAAGCTCTAAACGGTGCACTGCCTGCACATGGCGCATGTTTTTGAAATAACAAACGACCGGCAGATCTTCGGGGAACATGCCCCGGGTAGTCTGCCGGTCATTTTTATATCCGTTTCCAGCCGGGATGGTTCCCCGGCAGGCTTATCTTTCTGCCATAATGGCATCCACAACAGCTTCCTTGGTGATGCCGAATTCCTTGAACAGGAGTCCGCCGGGAGCGGAAGTGCCGAAGGAAGTCATACCGATATTCTTTGCGGCATACCGGCTCCAGCCGAAGGTGGAAAGGGCTTCCACAGATACTCTGTTCGTAACGGCTGCGGGAAGAACGGCCTCGCGGTACTCGGCGGGCTGGTCCTCGAACAGCTCGACGCAGGGCATGCTGACAACCCGGGCATCCACGCCTCTGGCTGCAAGCTCTGCTTTTGCATCAAGCGCAACGGAGACCTCGGAGCCTGTAGCGATGATGATGGCTTCCGGTACCGCTTTGGTGGAATCTGCCAGGATATAAGCTCCCCGGAGAGCATCCTTCCCGGAACCCTCCAGCTGGGGAAGATTCTGGCGGGAAAGAATAAGCGCAACCGGCTTATCCTTGACATTCAGAGCAAAGTACCATGCGGCTGAGGTTTCTGCCGCGTCCGCAGGGCGGAAGCAATACATGTTCGGAAGAGAACGGAACATGGCCAGCTGCTCGATCGGCTGATGGGTAGGTCCATCCTCGCCGACGCCGATGGAATCATGTGTAAATACATAGGTAAGCGGAATTCCCATGAGGGCGGAAAGCCTTGCCATGGGCTTCACATAATCGCTGAATACGAAGAAGGTGGAAACATATGCCCGGAGGCCGCCGTGGAGAACAATACCGTTTCCGATGCCGGCCATGGCAATCTCCCTGACACCGAAGTGCAGATTTGCACCTGCCGGGTTCTCGGCGGAAAAATCGGAATAAGCCTTTATACTGGTCTTGGTGGAGGGCGCAAGGTCCGCAGCACCGCCGAACAGGTTAGGCAGAAGCTCTGCCGCAGCATTCAGAAGCTCCCCGGAGGAGGTTCTGGTTGCGGCCGCACCCTCCGGCTTTACGGAAAAGGCGGGGAGCTGGTACAGCTTTTCTGCAGCGGATGTATCGTAGTAGGAATCCCAAAGGGCTTTTTTCTCCGGGAAGGCCTCCGCGTAGCGTCTGAAGAGGTCATTCCATTCCGCCTCGGCATCCTTCCACTGCCGGGCAGCCTCGCTGCAGTAGGTATAAACCTCGTCGGGAACGGAAAAGGCTTCCTTTACAGGCCATCCCAGGTTTTCCTTCAGGGCGGCAACATTATCCTCACCCAGAGGCTCGCCGTGGGCTGAGGCCTTTCCTTCCTTGGCGGGGCATCCCGCACCGATCTTTGTCTTGATCTCAATGAGAGAGGGATGAACAGTGTCGGCCTTCGCGGCGGCGATGGCGGCGGCAATGGCCTCGATATCGTTGCCGTCCTCTACCAGGATCGTCTGGAAGCCGAAGCTCTGGAACCGGGCGCAAACATTTTCCCGGAAGGCGATATTGGTATCTCCCTCAATAGAAATATTATTGGAATCATAAAGAACGATCAGCTTTGAAAGTCCAAGAGTTCCGGCAAGGGACATGGCCTCGTAGGAGATGCCCTCCATCATGCAGCCGTCACCGCCGAGAACATAGGTATAGTGGTCAACTACCGGGTAGCCATCCTCGTTAAAAACAGAAGCAAGATGCTTCTCCGCCATGGCCATACCCACTGCCATAGCCATGCCGGCGCCCAGAGGGCCGGTGGTGGCTTCCACGCCAACGGTGTGCTTATATTCGGGGTGGCCGGGGGTCAGAGATCCTAGCTGACGGAAATTCCGGATATCCTCCATGGAAAGTCCGTAACCAAAGAAATGAAGCAGACTGTAGAGCAGCATGGAACCATGCCCGCCGGACAGGATGAACCGGTCGCGGTTTTTCCATTCGGGATTGGCAGGATTAGCTTTGAGAAAGCGTGACCAAAGGGTAAAGGCGGCGGGTGCCGCACCCAGAGGAAGTCCCGGATGTCCGGAATTGGCCTTCTGAATGGCTTCTGCTGAAAGCACGCGGATGGCGCTTACTGTCAAAGCGTCGAGTTCTTTTGTCGTTGACATATGCATGTCCTTTCTATGCGGCAGAGATCTGCTGTTATTGTTGGGTTGATTTGCATACCACGACTCACAGTATAACATATCTGAATAAAAAAATACAGAGAAACAGGAATATCTCTGTTTCTCTGCATATATGACATATTTTTGATATGTGTTGTTTTTATCAGGAGAACCGGCTGATCCTGCGGATATGCTTTATCATCAGGAAAATTGGCTGATCCTGCGGATATGGCGCTCATCATTTGAGAATGGGGTGTCCAGAAAGGTGTCGGTTATCATCATGGCGAGACCGGGGCCGATCACTCTGGCGCCCATACAGAGGACGTTGGCGTTATTATGCTCTTTGCAGGCCTTCGCGGAGAATACATCATGGCAGAGGGCGGCCCGGATGCCGGCAGCCTTGTTGGCGGCCATGGACATGCCGATGCCGGTGCCGCAGATCAGGATACCCAGCTCCGCCTCTCCGGCGTTAATATCGTCGGTAACCTTTTTTGCATATTGGGGATAGTCGCAGGAAACCGGGACGTCGCAGCCTCTGTCAAGTACTTCAAAGCCCCTGGTCCTCAGGTGGTCGATCACCATTTGCTTCAGCTGATATCCGCCGTGGTCAGATCCGATAGAGATTTTCATGTTTTCTTTTCCTTTCATGTTGTCAGTTGATGTGGTGCATTGTTTCTGAGATGCCGTTTTGATATTTTCTGTTTCAGCCTGTCAGCTGCGAGGCAATCTGTGATTTAAGTGTGATTTAAGTGTGTTTTGCTTGTCACGCCTGCAGATGTTATGTATACTGAAACCAGTGGGTGACGCCTGCTTCGTTCCTGTATTCGGACAGAGAATAGCGGGTGCCGGAGTTTCCTGTATTCAGACAGAGATCAGCCGGTGTCCGGCGGCCTTGAGAAGCCGGTTCATGATGGCGCCGCCGAATTCATCCCGCCGGAAGCTTTCGCTGAGGATGATCTCGGCTCCCAAATCGTCACATTTCCGCAGAGCGGAGTAAAGATGGGCAGCCACCGTTCGGCCTTCTCCCCGGTCTCCCAGAGTCAGAATGTCAAGTCCGGGATAAAGCTCCGCATGTTCCGCGGTCGTCAGGACCACGACCCGCCTGCCCCGGGAAAGCGCCTCAGAGGCCAGCTTTCGTATCCGGGCGGATACCATGGGGGTAACAATGCCGGGCTGTGCGGTATCTTCTATTATAGTAAGCTCGCCCTTCGGGGCGTAGTGGGTATATTTCATCCCCGGAGCCCTTGGCCGGATATTCGGATCCGGATGGATCAGTGTCGGATCCAGCTCCACCGGACCGATCATGGCCTCCAGCATTTCCCGGGTGATAAAGCCGGGCCGGAGAATGGCAGGCTTACTTCCTGTCAGGTCGATGATGGTGGATTCTATACCGATGCCAACGGGACCGTCATCCAGGATCATATCAATCCTGCCGGAAAGATCCTCCTGCACATGAGATGCGTCGGTGGGAGAGGGGCGGCCGGAAAGATTGGCACTGGGAGCGGCAATCAGTATCCCACTTTCCCGGATCAGCCGCAGAGCTGCGGGATGCGCCGGCATACGGATGGCTACCGTATCCAGTCCGCCTGTGGTGGTGTCCGGTACCACATCCTTTTTGGGAAGGATCATGGTCAGGGGACCCGGCCAGAAGGCGTGGAGCAGAGTCTGTGCGGCAGAGGGAATTTCCCGTGCGATCCGGTTTATGTCACCGGGCTCGGCAATATGAACGATCAGGGGATTATCCGACGGCCTGCCCTTAGCGGCGTAAATCTTTGCAGCGGCTTCCGGAGAAAGGGCGTCTCCCCCAAGACCATATACGGTTTCCGTAGGAAAAGCCACAAGGCCGCCGGCCTGCAGAATGCGGGAAGCCTCCCGAAAAGCGCCGGGATCTTCCGGATGCATATACCTGGTTTCAATGTGTGTCATGAAAATCATCCTTATTATTGTAATCACATTAATTAGCGGAAGAATCCGTACAGAGAAAGAGTATCACAGAACCTGCAGTATTTCAAGGGAATAAAAAAACGCATCTTGAGGTTGACAAAAATGTTACAAAGTGTTAGGATGTGAATGTAACAATTTTGTAACAAACTACTCCACAATTTAAATAAAATGTAACAAACCACAAAATATTGTAGATTATGTAAACACGGAGGTTATATCATGTACAAGCCGACAAAAAGATTACTGACTTGCGGCCTGGCTCTCAGCCTCGTTGCAGTAGGAAGTTTTTCTGTACTGGCAGATGAAACAAATGAAGAGACCACAGATGCAGGCCTTTCTGCAAAGGTGGAAATGTATATTTCCGAGGGGACTTCTGAGGATCCGGTGTCCGATCTGACAAAGGGTGCAGCGTCCATTCAGGATGAACCCGAGATCACCCGCCGCGAAGTGATTCCCGGAATTACCGTAAAGCCGTCTCTCATTGCTCTTGAGGAAAGGCTGAAGGGTGAAGCTAATTCAAAGAAGCTTGCGCCGTCCGAGTATCCGCAGTTCAAGGACAGAGCGATCGCAACGGTAGATGCCGAGCTGAATATCCGCGAGGAACCCGATGCAGAAAGCAAGCTGATCGGCACAATGCGGAGAGGCGATGTCTGCATGGCATATGAATCAAAGGATGGATGGACAAAGATCGCATCCGGCTGCTGCGAAGGCTACGTCAAGACCGAATACCTCGCCTTTGGTGATGATGCCGGCCGCTGGGCTAAGGAGAACGAGCTTCCGATGGAAGCTGTTGTCAAGACTGAAACGCTGAAGGTTAGAGAGGGAGCGGATTATGAAAGTGATGTGATCACCATGATCCCCCACGATGAGGCTTATGAGGTTGTATCCGTAGACGGCGACTGGGTACTGCTCGCTGTAGATTATGATGTTCAGGGCTATGTAAATAAGCAGTATGTAGAGCTTCGTTACAGTGTCGGCAGAGCGCTTTCCGTTGAGGAGCAGGAGCTGGCAGCCGCAGCCCGTGCTGAGGCAGAAGAAGCAAGACTGCACCAGACGCCTCAGGAAGAGGGTTATCAGGACGTATATCAGGATAACACGGATTACGGAACCAACGAGACCAATAATAACGAAACCTACGATAATAACAATACTTACGATAATAACGATACTTACGACAATAGCGAAACCAATAATAACGATACCAACAATAACGATACCGACAATAATGATACTTACGAGACGCCTCAGGAAACCTATGAGACTCCGCAGGAGACATACGATACTCCGCAGGAGACTTATGAAGAACCCGAGCCCGAGACTCCGGTTGAGGAGCCGAGCTACGATGCTCCCTCCGGCGCAGGCGGAGACGCACTTGCGGCTTACGCGCTGCAGTTTGTAGGCAATCCGTATGTATGGGGCGGCACCAGCCTGACGAACGGTGCTGACTGCTCCGGTTTCGTACTCAGCATCTATGCGCAGTGGGGAATTTATCTTCCTCATGATGCAGAGCTTCAGGCCAACTATGGTACAGAGGTCAGTCTTTCTGCTCTGATGCCCGGCGATCTGCTGTTCTATTCAAGCGGCGGATATGCGATCGGCCATGTAGCAATCTACATCGGTGGCGGACAGGTTGTACATGCATCCTCTCCCTCAACCGGTATCAAGGTTTCTGTTTATAATTACAGGACTCCCTGCAAGGCAGTCCGCCTGCTTCCGTAAGGAAACGGAATACGGAAACCGGGACGGCAGAAATGCTGTCCGACCCTCCTGGCTAAATAAAGGCACCGCGTAATGCGGTGCCTTTTTGCTGGGTAAAAAAACAGAATGCATAGATTTAAGCCGACTGAAAACAGGAAAAAAGCATGATGCAGGGTTATGAACTGTCAGACAATATGAAAACAGGTGGTTTACATAGCTTTTTGTGCAACATGCACAAAGAATCAGATGTTCGGTTGACAATAATATAGATAAATGAAATAAACGGGATGTGGATAACTTAACACGCAAACCTTGTAAATATGCGGTTATAAACAAAGTTATCCACAATATCCACAGTTTTATTCAATTAACATAATGCGGTTAACCTGCCAAAACGAACAAAATGAAAATTCGGAAGAAGTTACAAAGTTATCTTTTTTCAGAAAAACCGCTTGACAGGCGTTGCGTGAAAAATGACAAAAAACGACCCGAATTGTCTGACAATTCAATAGATAGACACAGGAGAAGAACTGTCTGGGGAGGGAGGCGCGCGCATATGATTTATGATGAAAGCCTGCCAACGAAATAAATGTGCAAGAGGAGGAAGAGCGCGCGTGGATTATTTTGCACTGCATCAAAAGCACAGACGGAAAGGGCAGGAAGGGAGCGCGCGTGGATTATTTGATTGCATGAAATAAAGATATATGCTAAAATATCCTCAGGGAGAAGGGGTAAAAGCAAGTCTTATTCCATTCTCTTCTGCCTTCCTTCGGGAGGCGATCATATCAAAAAGGAGTGAGACACTATGAATTATATCATCAGCGGAAAAAACATTGATGTAACCGATGGCCTTCGTCAGGCTGTTTATGACAAGCTGGGAAGACTGGAGAAGTTCTTTTCAGAAGATACAAAAGCACAGGTAACCTTTTCTGTGGAAAAAGAAAGACAGAAGATCGAGGTTACGATTCCCATGAAGGGGCATATCATCCGGGCTGAACAGGTGAGCGACGATATGTATGTTTCCATCGATATGGTGGTGGAGATCATCGAGCGCCAGGTTACCCGTTATAAGAAGAAGCTCCTGGATCAGAATCAGGACGCATCCTATTTCCAGAATCAGTTCATTGAGGAAGAGGGAGATGCAGAGGATGACGAGATCCGCATTATCCGCAGCAAGCGTTTTGCTGTAAAGCCCATGTATCCTGAGGATGCATGCGTACAGATGGAGCTTCTGGGACACGCATTCTTCGTATTCCGCAACGCCGAGACCGATGAGGTCAACGTTGTTTACAAGAGAAAGGGCAACACCTACGGACTGATCGAGCCCGAATTCTAAGTCATACAGATGGTACACCGGTTCCCAAAGCCTCAGCGCAGCCCAAGGCGTACCATGCAAAAGGAGCGGGGGTTATCCCCGCTCTTTTTGCGTTCCGGCAGCACCGCGTCTGAAATCCACCGCAGAGCAGGAATTGCCCCGTTTTCAGAATAACTTGCATCTTTTCCTTATTAATGGTATATTTAGGGATATGCTTTTTATAGTGGCGTTTTATGCATATCCGGAGCGGGCGTAAGCCCGGATGATAATATAGCAAGGAAATTTGGAGGTTTTCAATATGGGTCTCGGTGAAAAGTTATTTGGATCTCACAGTGATCGTGAATTAAAGAAAATAAAACCCATTGTGGATAAGATCATGGGAATGGATGAGGAGATGCAGGCCCTTTCCGATGATGAACTCCGTGGAAAGACTGTGGAATTCAAGGAAAGACTGGCAAAAGGAGAGACGCTGGACGATATTCTGCCGGAGGCCTTTGCCGTTGTCCGCGAGGGTGCCTTCCGCGCGATCGGCATGAAGCCCTTCCGCGTACAGGTGATCGGCGGCATCATCCTGCATCAGGGACGTATTGCCGAGATGAAGACCGGTGAAGGTAAGACCCTGGTATCCACCATGCCTGCGTATCTGAATGCGCTGGAAGGAAAGGGCGTACATATCGTTACGGTCAACGACTATCTGGCCAAGCGTGACGCGGACTGGATGGGCGAGGTGCATCGCTTCCTCGGCCTCACCGTAGGCGTGATCCTGAATGATATGAAGAGCGAGGACCGCCAGCAGGCGTATAACTGCGATATCACGTATATCACCAATAACGAGCTGGGCTTCGACTATCTTCGTGACAACATGGTCGTATATAAGGAAAAGCTGGTGCAGCGCGGCCTGCACTACTGCATCATCGATGAGGTGGACTCCGTTCTGATCGATGAGGCCCGTACGCCGCTGATCATTTCCGGACAGAGCGGAAAGTCCACAGAGATCTATAAGATGTGCGACTACATCGCCCGCCGTATGCAGCGGGGAACCGCATCCACGGAGATCAGCAAGATGGATGCCCTTATGGGCAACGCTGTTCAGGAGGACGGCGATTATCTGGTGAATGAAAAGGATAAGTACATTGTCCTGACAGAGCAGGGCGTGAAGGAGATCGAGCAGTTCTTCCATATCGAGAACCTGGCGGATACGGAAAATCTGGAGATCCAGCATACCATGCTGCAGGCGCTGAAGGCCCATGCCCTGATGCACAGAGATCAGGATTATGTGGTCAAGGATGATCAGGTTCTGATCGTCGATGAGTTTACCGGCCGTATCATGCCGGGACGACGGTTTAACGAGGGCCTGCACCAGGCTATCGAAGCAAAGGAAAACGTGAAGGTTAAGCGCGAATCCAAGACGCTGGCAACCATCACCTTCCAGAACTTCTTTAACAAATATGATAAAAAGGCAGGCATGACCGGTACCGCCCAGACAGAGGAAAACGAGTTCCGTGAGATCTACAGCATGGACGTTGTCTGCGTACCCACCAATAAGCCTGTTGCCCGCGTGGATGAAGACGACGCGGTATATAAAACAAAGAAGGAAAAGCTGAATGCCATCATCGAAGAGGTGGCGGAATGCAACCATCGCGGACAGCCGGTTCTGGTTGGTACCGTGAATATCGATTCCTCCGAGGAGATCAGCGCGCTGCTGACCCGGAGAGGCATAAAGCATAAGGTACTGAACGCAAAGTTCCATGAAATGGAAGCGGAGATCATTGCGGATGCCGGACAGAAGGGCGCCGTTACCATCGCCACCAATATGGCCGGCCGTGGTACGGATATCAAGCTGGGCGAAGGCGTTGCCGAGCTGGGCGGACTGAATGTCATCGGTACAGAGCGGCATGAATCCCGCCGTATCGATAACCAGCTGCGGGGCCGTTCCGGCCGTCAGGGAGACCCGGGACATTCCAAGTTCTACCTCTCTCTGGAGGATGATCTGATGCGCCTCTTCGGTTCCGAGAGAGTCATCAAGGTGTATGATGCCCTGCGGATTCCGGAGGGTGAGGAGATCCAGCATAAGACCATTACCAATTTCGTGGCAAGAGCCCAGAAGAAGATCGAGTCCAACAACTTTGCCATCCGTAAGAATCTGCTGGAGTATGATGAAGTTAACAATGAGCAGCGCGAAGTGATCTACGCCGAGAGAAAGAAGGTTCTGGACGGCGAGAACATGCGGGATACCATCGTTGGCATGATGGACGACACGGTTGCGAATTATGTAAACCGCGTGGCCAGCGCAGAGGCAGACCCGAGCGAGTGGGATATGGCTGAACTGAACGATATGCTCCGTCCCATCATCCCCTTCCCGGAAATGATCGAGCTGGACGAAGAGGAAAAGGACCGCGGAAGCGCCGAGCATCTGGTGAAGAGACTCCAGAAGGAGGCCGAGGAGCTGTACCGCGAGAAGGAGGAGGAGCTCACCGAGGGCGGCGCCGATGTAAGAGAGCTCGAGCGCATCGTCCTGCTGAAGATCGTAGACCAGAAGTGGATGAACAACATCGACGACATGGACCAGCTGCGCCAGGGTATCGGCCTGCAGTCCTACGGCTCGCGTGATCCGGTTGTGGAATATAAGCTTGCCGGATATGAGATGTTCAACGAAATGACTGACTCCATCAAGGAGGATACGACAAGAGCCATGTTCCACATCCGTCTGAAGGAAAAGGTGGAGAGAGAGCAGGTGGCCAAGGTTACCGGTACCAATAAGGATGAGACGCTGAAGAAAGGACCGGTGAAGAAGGATAAGAAGATCGGAAGAAATGACCCCTGTCCCTGTGGAAGCGGAAAGAAATACAAGAACTGCCACGGACGGGTAAGCTGAAACAGATTGGAAGGGTGATAGACAGTGCTGGAGCTGGATGAGTATAAGTATACCTACGGTAAATACCGGGAGCCCCTGAATGAGGTGAAGGATTCACTGGACATCACGGGGAAGGAAAAGCGGATCGGTGAACTGGAAAAGAGTATGGAGCAGGAGGGCTTCTGGGACGATGCTGCTGCCAGCGGCAAGGTCATGAAGGAGCTGAAGAACCTGAAGGATACCATTGAGGAATTCCGCACCATGGAATCTGCTTATGAAGATATCGGCGTAATGCTGGAGATGGCAGAGGAAGAGGGCGATGATGACCTCGTGATGGAAGCCGGAGAGATGCTGAAGGGCTTCTCGGAGAAGTTTGACCAGTTCCGGATCGACACGCTGCTGTCCGGCGAATTTGATGAGAATAACGCTGTGCTTACCCTTCATGCGGGAGCGGGCGGCACCGAGAGCTGCGACTGGGCAGGCATGCTGTTCCGTATGTATTCCAAGTGGGCGGACCGCCATGGCTTTACCATGGAGGTGCTGGACTATCTGGATGGCGATGAAGCGGGGATCAAGTCCGCCACCTTTCAGATTAACGGATATCATGCCTATGGCTATCTGAAGTCCGAGAAGGGAATCCACCGCCTTGTCCGGATCTCTCCCTTCAACGCCAACGGAAAGCGGCAAACCTCCTTTGTTTCGCTGGAGGTCATGCCGGAGCTGGACGATAATATAGAGGTAGAGATAAGCGAGGACGATCTCCGGATCGATACCTACCGGGCCAGCGGCGCAGGCGGCCAGCATATCAACAAAACCTCCTCCGCTATCCGGATCACCCATATTCCCACGGGTATTGTGGTGCAGTGCCAGAATGAGCGGAGCCAGCACCAGAATAAGGATAAGGCGATGCAGATGCTGAAGGCGAGGCTGTATCTTCTGAAACAGCAGGAGAACCAGGAGAAGCTTTCGGATATCCGCGGCGAGGTGGCGGAAAACGGCTTTGGCAGCCAGATCCGTTCCTATGTACTTCAGCCCTATACACTGGTAAAGGACCACAGAACCAACTGCGAGGTGGGAGACGCCGGCCGGGTCCTGGACGGAGATATCGATCCCTTTATCAATGCATATCTGAAATGGATCAGCATCGGAGATAAGGAAGACTGATCCCTGAATGAAGTGGTAAGAAACCGGATTTGATCCGGCAAAAAGGAGATAAAAAGAGATAGCCGTGAAAAATGTAGCGATTCTTGGTTATGGTACCATCGGAAGCGGTGTGTATCAGGTGATCCGGCAGAATAATTCCCATGTTTCCCGCCGCGCAGGCGACGAGGTCCGGGTAAAATACGTTCTGGACATCAGGGAGTTCCCCGGGGATCCGGTGGAAAGCGTTCTGGTTCATGATGTGGAGATCATCCTGCAGGATCCCGAGGTAGATGTGGTGGTGGAAGTGATGGGCGGTACGAAGCCGGCCTATGACTTTGTTAAGCGCGCTATTCTTGCGGGTAAGAGTGTCTGCACCTCCAATAAGGAGCTGGTGGCCAAGCATGGAGCGGAGCTTCTCCGCCTGGCAAAGGAAAGAAACATCAACTTCTTCTTCGAGGCGTCTGTGGGCGGCGGTATTCCGGTGATCCGTCCCATGTCCTCCTCCCTTACACCGGATCATATCGAAGAGATTTCCGGTATTTTGAACGGAACAACGAATTATATCCTCACCAAGATGACCGAGGAGGGGCTTCCCTTTGACACGGTCCTTAAGGAAGCACAGGAAAAGGGCTACGCCGAGCGGAATCCCGAGGCGGATATAGAGGGCTATGACGCATGCCGCAAGATTGCCATTCTGGCCAGCCTGGCTTATGAAAAGCAGGTGGATTTTGAGGATATTTATACCGAGGGCATCAGCGCCATCACCAAAGAGGATCTGGAATATGCGGGCTCTCTTGGCGGAGCGGTCAAGCTTCTGGGTATGGCGAGAAAGGATAATGGCAAGGTAGTGGCTATGGTCGCACCCTTCCTGGTATCCGGAGACAGCCCCCTTGCTTCTGTAAGAGGCGTATTCAATGCGATCCTCGTCCGCGGCGATATGCTCGGTGACGTAATGTTTTACGGAAAGGGCGCAGGCAAGCTTGCCACCGCAAGCGCAGTTGTGGCGGATGTGATCGAGGCCATCCGGAAAAACGGCAGGACGGACGAAGTGTTCTGGTCCGAGGAAAAGCGGGAGCTGGGCAGCGTGGATGCCTTCTCCACCCGGTACCTGGTGCGGATCAAGGGCACAGGCCGTATGGAGGAGATCGAGAAGGCCTTTGGTGCGGTGGAATATCTGAAGCCGGTGGCCGGCGGAGAGACTGCTTTCCTGACGGAATCCATGACCGGAAAGGCTTTCCGGGAGGCGGCCGGGGATATGGAGCTGATCTCCAGGATCCGCGTGCTGTAAAGAGGCGCATGTATCATCAAGCGCACACCGGCAGGCGCAGATATGCCGGACGGAATATGATAGAAGGATAAGCGGAGTATGCAGATGCGTGCGCTGCTGCCGATAAAAAAAACAAACGAAGTTTGGCGGATCTCATGA
>Ga0310691_10005101_pt1 | contig 14493 bp, 12 predicted proteins | sample 176DNAGHGlowgp2_FD_203887 | JGI IMG/M metagenome (GOLD analysis project Ga0310691, IMG submission 203887) | Sheep rumen microbial communities from Palmerston North, Manawatu-Wanganui, New Zealand - 1766 DNA GHGlow gp2 (v2) (version 2) | ecosystem: Host-associated > Mammals > Digestive system >... | reverse complement strand
CCCATCTTATTGCAGACTTTGGTGTTATGGTCAGCATACACTTTGTCGTAAAGAAGTTTTGCCTCTTTGGCGGTCGGCAATTCCAATTTAAACGTGTTGGGCATTTCAATACCGTTGCGCTTATAGGACAAATTGTTGAAGACTTGACCTTGCAGCCACATCAGAGAATTTGCCACCTCATCTTTTAAGACGTTGTGGACGTAACCGTTGAGGTAAATCACCCCGTTAATCTCTATACCGACCACTTTGGCAGACAAACCTGATACCGGATAAGGCATAGAGTACAGCATACCGTCATGATAATACACAGTACCATACTTGCTCACAGTTTCAATGGGATTTTTCAGCCACGCTTTGTAGGCTGGAGCAATCTCATCAATTTCTGTTTCTGAGACGCCAAAATGGCGCAGAGCTTTGTAAATGTCATAAATTTTGTGTCTCATAACACATTTTTTTCTCGGCTTTAACGAGCGGTAGGTTCTCTCCGGCGACATTAAATTGTTTATACTAATACGCTCTTTGCTTTGCGGCAAAGACCTTTTTCTATCTATATCTTGATAATTTTGAATTATGGGAAGTATATAAGGAATTTTATAATATGCAAGCTTTTTAAATAAACCCCCGCTTTAAGTTTTATCGGCTTAAGGCGGGGATTAACAGGTGTCGTCGTTAAATTTTAAGGTTTGGCATATCAGCTTTATATCCCATATTAACGACGGTTTTGAGAGATAATCAATATCATACTGCAGATAATCTTCTTTAGGGAGAAATCTTCCCGATTTCATTTGTGCCAAGCCGGTTATACCGGGGCGCACAATTAAACGCGTATAAGCTTCTTTCTTATTCCTAAATTGTTCAAATTCCTTTTGGGGTAACGGACGCGGACCAACCACACTCATATCCCCTTTTAAGACATTGAAAAATTGCGGAAATTCATCCAGATGAGTCTTCCTTAAGAAACGACCTATCGGGGTTATGCGCTGGTCTGATGACTTTATAACAATCTTGTCATCGGCACTAACATACATGGAGCGAAACTTATAACACATGAATTCGCAAGCAAACGTCCCTACTCTTTTTTGTTTAAATATCACCGGACCTTTGGAGGTTAATTTGATGATGATACCGAACAAAATGAACATTATCGGCAATATGCTCAAACACAGCGGCAATGATATAATGATATCCATCATGCGCTTGGTAACGCGATATGGTAACTTGGGAACGGATATAGCGCCTATTTCATGGTAACGGAGATATTCTCGGCGTTTTTTAGAAATCTTAAAAGCGATATACAGTTCTCTAAAAAAGATAACCATAGCGATACTCATTAAAATGAGCCATTTCATAATAGTATGATTGTTATATATTCATAATATGTTTTGTGGGGCTTACTTTAGGCTCAACAATCTTATTTTGCAAGCACTATCTTTACCATAAATTAAGATTAAGGTGCTATATAAGGGTATCATTTAAGGTTATGGAGATGTTAATGAAAAACTTTGGCTTAAAAGTTTATTCTATTGATTTTATTAAAAATATTGAGTTTGCAAAAGATGCTGAGAAGGCCTTGAAAGAGGGTAAATTCGCTTATATGGAATTGTTTGCCCTGCCCGATAGTTTTGATAAAACATGGCGCAACGTTGAGAATTTTAAGGGAATCAAAACCATTATTCATGCGCCGCATGCACGGTTTGACCTAAATCCTTCAGAGCCGGATTTATTTGAGGAAAATCAACATAAACTTTATGATTCGCAACGATTTGCCGATATGCTTGATGCGGAAATGATTATCTTACACCCGGGGTTTGGGCATGATGATGCCGGATTACAAGAAAATATCCGGCAATTTAAGGCTTTTAACGAACCGCGGTTGGCGGTTGAAAATCTCCCTCTTATCTGCTCCTCCACGCACCGCAAGTTACAGGGCGTTACCCCAGATGAGATTAAGAGATTTATAGATGAGGTCGGGTGCAGGTTTTGTCTTGATTTTTCACATGCTATTTGCGGTGCTAACAGCTTTAAACGTAATATTTATGAGGTCTTGGATGAGTTTAAGAGGTTAAAACCTGCAATGTATCACCTTTGCGACGGCGATGTGGCGGAAATTGATGATGCGCATTTGCACTATGGCGAAGGAAATTATGATTTAAAACGGTTGGTTAACGAATATACCTCAGAAAATGCTTTAATTACGATGGAAACCGGACACGGTATCCCCTCTTCTGTTCAGCCGTGGCTTGATGATTTAGCATATATTCAAAGACTTATCGGCTGATTTTTTTCTGACAAATTTTTGTTGCTTCATTATTTAAAATAGGCTATACTTTTAGCATAAGATTTGTAATGAAACAAGGTGATGGCTATGGGTAGCTTTTTACTAAATGAAATGGGAGAAGTGTTGCTGGAAATCAAGTCCGGTCTTGATTTTAGAAATGATTTATGTTTGGAGGTTAACGAAACAGCACAAACTGCCGTTCTTAAAAGTGATAACGGCGAAATCGCCATTGATTTTGTGCATGAAGAATTGATTTATCCGCTTAAAATGAGGCGCTATCTCTTTGTGGTGGAAAGAAATAATCAATTTTATGCCATTAAAAGCAGATTGGCGAAAGTGGTCTTTGTGGGGTAACTCTATGCAGGCAGATTTAAGACATACGGGATTTTTTACCGGCAAGATTAAGGCATTTTCCACCGAGAGAAACGGTCCGCAAAAGGTTGTTTTTTCCGGAAACTGGCTTAAAAAATGCTTTCCGTTTATGTTTGCTTCGGCTTTTATGTTTACTTCCTGCAGTGAAGAAAGAAAACAAAATGCACCGGAAGAATATAAGAAAATTTATACCGAGGTCGTTGATAATTTTCATCTTCATGAATTGGAAGGTAAAGAGCCCTATTCTTTTAGCGAAATCATGGGTTTAATGAACGATAAAAATGTACCGGTTTTAAGAGATACGAACTATAACCATTGTCCGGAAAATACCGCTAACTTTTGGGAGATTGTCAAAAATGGTATTGCTGTTACCAAAAAAGTGCAAAATGTGGATAGTTTAACTGCGGCGCAGAAAAAAGAATATCGGACGACAATGGTTAAAATGCTTTCCAGATTGAGCCGATATAAAGATACACGGCCTGAAATTGTGCAGTTTTTAGCGGATATGGGATTGGCTAGAGAGGTTAAGGATAGCATTGATGTTACCGATTACAATAATTTACAGCTTTTCTTATATGCCGAAAAATTGATAAAATATCAAGAAAACTATGAGACGGTTTTGGGAAAGGTGCGTGGCGATATTGATGAACGTGCCGATATTATCGGGCGCTACTATAAGGATTTTATGACATTGTTACAGAAAGCGGATAAATATCCGGGAATTGAGCGCTTTACTAAGGCTTTTTATCTTAATGATGACAGGTTTATATTGGCGAACGAAGATATGCGGGTGACAAAACCTATTAGTAAGAGAATGTTTGATGACTGGTGCATTAAAAACGAGGTTAAAGATTCTACCCTTTGGGAATATGCAGATAATGTTTTTGAAGCGGTTGAATATAATGCCATGACACCTTTTATTAAGCGTGGTGTCAAGTTTGGTGCATCTGTAACGGTTGGTAGAAACGGGCATGAAGGGTCACCGGTTTATGAGGTTATCACGCATGAGCTGATGCATATTTTTCAGTTGCCATTGAATTCCGGTGAAAGGCCTTTTCATAATAAACTTTCTAACGAAACCGTAGCAGGTATGAACTTAGAAAATCGATATGAGCAAGGGTATTTAGCAGAATTAGGTCCCTCGTTATACAGTTTGATGGTAGATGACTTAATCTACAAAGAAGTACATGGAATTGCTAAAGATAAAGTGGTTGATTATGGGGTGACAATAGATAGTGGTGAACGTAAGATTGAGCTTGGAAAACTGGCTGTTTGGGTACAGAGATTGGTTGATGAATCAAAATGGCTTAGTATGGATAAGATTTTAGCACAGAAAAAGGCTTTGGAATATCTTAACTTTTTAGGTGGCGGGGAAAGACCGCGCAACAGAGATCAAATTAAGTCATCAGAGCCGGAAATGTAGCGTTTTTCTGCACAGTTTGGGTAAAAAAACACTTGCTTTTTTAAGGGATTATCGTTATAAACTTGCGTTAAATGGAGAGATGGCAGAGTGGTCGAATGCGGTTGACTCGAAATCAATTGTGCTCGTAAGGGTACCGGGAGTTCGAATCTCCCTCTCTCCGCCAGATATAACAACCCCTACCCTTGTGGTGGGGGTTGTTATATCTGATGTATAGTGTAGAGTAGAACTCCCGGGATAAGGGAGTTCGACTACCAGCGCAAGGCGGGCGGAAGAACGCCGGTATGCGGAGCATATGCGCGCCTGTGAGAGCGAATAAAATGAGCTCAATCTCCCTCTCTCCGCCAGTGCCAGCGGCAGTGCGAGGTGCACAACCAACGATTAGGATTTCCTGTGGAGCAAGGGTATACTCTCCGTATTTAAATTTGCAGTATTTACCTCTCCGGCTCTCCGCTTGCGGAGAGTGAACAATAAGGAAGATGCCTGACCTCGCCGTTTCACGGCTCAGGGCATGACGGTTTAAAATGGTTGCACGCGTTTTTGGTATGACGGTTTAAAAGGCTTTGCCGGATGAAGTATGATATTTTAAAAGGGAATTGCTCTTTTGTTCATACTTTATGCAAGAAAAGTATTTAAAACAAAAAAGGCCAAGTTTGATACTTGGCTTTTTTGTTTGGGTAAAGACTAATCTTTGATAAGACCATCTTTAAGGAGTAGCTCACGGATGAACGCCATACCTTTGGGCGTCCAATACATGTGAGCGCGTGAGAGCGGGCGACCTTTGGTGTCTTCGCTGTAGTTGTACCAGCAGTAGCGCGAATACCCCTTGTCTTGGTACTTTGCGTAGAGCTTCCAGACACCGGCAGGATCTTCAAATTGTACCCCTTTCTGGTGGAGATACTGGTTGAGCCAGATGGCAGATTTGCCATAGTTCTTGGCAATCACTCCCGTCGGGAACAGACTGTTTGACTGCATGAGGTCATCAAAGGCTTCAGCCTTTTTCTTTAATGCCTCATTTTCCTTTTGGAGGTCGGCAATCTTTTGCAGGTTGGCCTCTTTCAGCTTTTTGAGCTCTTCCATTAAGGCATTGACGTCAACCTGCTTTTTAGCACTCTTTTTTGTTTTGGGCTGGGCTTCTGCCGTACCAAGTTCGGGGAAAAGTTCTCCCTGAACGCAATTCTTCTTCTTCATAATTGTAGAGATAAATTTATAAAATTTGTCTATTTATACCATAAAAAACGGACTATGGCAAGATGAATTTTAAATTCCTTTAAAAAATATCTTTACTTTTTTCTCGTGGCTGTTAGATTAGGCACAGTTTCCTTATTATTCGGTCTTTTAATACTATTGGGGCAATAAGGAAGAAAAAAAGCATTATATTTGTTTCACTAAATAATTTTGATTATGAAAAAGAAAAAAGTAATCACATTGTCGTGTATCGGTTTGGCAACTTTAGGATTGGCTGTGGTCGGATTCTTTCAGCGCAGGGCTTTGAAAGAAGATTTTGAAGACCTGCGAGACAGTATTCGTTCTTTGCTGGAGGAAGAACCGGTTGTTGATGAGTAAATTTTCTATCCTTAAAAAAGAAAACCGCCGGCTTAAAGCTGACGGTTTTTCTTTATGCTTAAATCTTTGTGCTTTTGGGGAAGTCTATCAAAATGGCACTGCCGATTTGCAAGCTTTTCTTGCCTTGTTGCATCAAGCGATTCCATGCTGTGGTGTTCAGTTCCTTTAGGCACTTTCCTTCAGGGGTATATATCGCAGTTTTATTGTCATTAATAATTGCAATATATAAATCTTCATATTTGCCTCCTGTTTTCTTTAAGAGGTAAAACTCACTTTCCGGCACACTCCACAGCAAGTTGCCATCATAAGTTCTAAAATCAAATCCGGTGGACGTTTGCAAACAGACATACTTCCGACCAATGTAATAGTTTGTTGTTTCTACCACTTCATCGGCGATGGGGAAGTAAAATGCCGAGCAATTGTTTCCCCGACCGTGATAAAAGATATTACTTTCATCTTCAACAATGTCCAGCATATCTAAGGCTTGGTTTCCTATCGGCTTGCCATCGGTGGTAAAGTAACGCGAGGTGTTGTTCCTGGTAACTATTTCAATGATACCGCAGATGACAGACGCTGCATACCATTCTTTAGAGGGAGAAATAACGATGTCGCCGTTTGGTATATATCTTATTCCAAGAAGCGTATCGCCGTTTTCATCTAAAGCCGTGTAGGCTTCCATATCTTCCGACAACTTGATTGTTTCCGGCTGAAATTGACCGGAGGTACAGCTGTTGTTAAGTATGCCAATGCATAAGCACAACAGCATCGCAAAAAATAACTTTTTCATAATTAAGAGAGATTTAGTGATAAAAATAATTTATTATCCCTACTCTATTCGCATATCATTTTAAATGCAAGCATTTCCTTATTTACCGGAAATTTCTGCTGATAATTTTTCGGCAGAGGTTATCTTGACCGGATTATTTCTCATGGCGCTGATATATTTTTCTCTATCGGCAAAGACTTTTTCAAGCATCGGTAATAATACCTCAGCCTTGGAGATATCTTCATCTTTGATGATTTCGGCATAGCCTTTGTTTGCAAAACTCTTGGCATTCAGGCTTTGTTCGCCGCGCGAAGCGGTATTCGGTAACGGAACCAATATCATGGGCTTTTGTAAACTGGCTAATTCAAAGATGGAATTTGAGCCGGCACGAGATATGACAACATCTGCTAATGCCATGAGGTCTTTTAATTCTTTATCTACATATTCATATTGAACATAGCCTTTGCCTTTTAATTCCGGATTATAGCCATTTTTACCGGAAATATGAATAATCTGATAATGTTTTAACAACTCGTCCAGATTCGTGGCAACGGCATTATTTAAGCTCTGTGCGCCTAAACTGCCGCCGATAAACATAATTGTCGGTTTATCTGCCTTTAAGCCGGCATATTTTGCGCCCCTCTCTTTGCTACCGTTAAATAATCTGTCTGAGAGCACCGGACCGACACATTTTACTTTTTGCTTTTGGCTGACACTGTTAATTGTTTCCGGAAATGTGGTGAAAAACGTTCCGACAAACGGCAGGCTTAATTTATTGGCTAAGCCGGGGGTTAAATCCGATTCGTGCATGAATATCTTTTTGCGATTTAAGAAACCGCCGACAACCACCGGAAAAGAGACAAAACCGCCTTTGGAAAAGATAATATCCGGATTAAGTTTGTGAATGAGCCATGTTGCTTCCAAACAACCTAACGGTATCTTTGCCATATCCCACACGTTTTGCATGGAAAAATATCTTCTTAACTTACCGGTTAAGACACTATGGTAGGTAACCTCGGGAAACTTTTTTACCAATTCTTGCTCCATGCCACCGATGGAACCGATATAATCCACCTGATAGCCCTGCTCTATAAAATATGGGATTAAGGCTAAATTAAGGGTAACGTGTCCGGCGGAACCGCCTCCGGTAAATACAATCTTTGGCATGGGCTATTCTCCTGCGGTTAATAAATTTTCTTTTTCATCTTCTTTGGATAATAAAGGTGTTTCGTTTAACGTTAGGTTAATAGTCTTGCCGGTTTTAGCGCCTAATTCTTTCATCTTTTCGGCTTGAGAAACAGCGCCGCCTTTGCCGATTAACTTTGTCATGGCACTATTATAAGCGTTATTGGCTTGATTGATGCCACGTTCCAATGTTTTCATATCATCAACAAAGTTTGCCAATTTATCGTATATTTTACCGCCCAATTCGGCTATTTTTTCAACATTTTGGTTTTGGCTGTCTATCCGCCACAGATTTTCTACCGTACGCAAGGTTGGAAGCAATGACAACGGTGTGGCTAGAATAACATTTTTCTTATAAGCATAGTCATAGATATAGCGGTCATAATCTAAGGCGGCGATATAGGCACTTTCAACCGGAATGAACATGATGACGTAATTTAACGAATTGGTCTTAATCAGTTTTTGGTATTCTTTTGCCGAGAGTTCATCTACATGAGCCTTTATGGCGGCAACATTTTTCTGCAGGGATTTATCTTTCTTTTCTTCATCTTCAGTGTTGACGGCATCTAAATAATCGGTCAATGAAACTTTGGAATCGACAATAATATCGCGTTTTTCGGGCAGATGAATAATTACATCCGGACGATAGAGCTTTTTATCTTCATTGATGAAGGATTCTTGGGTTTCATAGTCCTGCCCTTTGCGCAATCCGGATATTTCCAAGATGCGGCTCAGCTGACATTCCCCCCAGTTACCCTGCATTTTTTTACCCCCCTTTAAGGCTTCGGCTAAATTTTGGGCATCTTTGCTTAAAGTTAAATTCATATTGGCAAGGTTGGCAAGTTGGGTATCAAGACTTGATTTGTTTTTTATACTTTCGGCGCGGGTGGCTATCACCTCTTCTTTAAAAGCGTTCAGCTGTTCTTTAAACGGGGTTAAGACGGTGCTTAAAGTGTTTTTCTGTTCGTTAGCAAAGGTTTCGTGTTGTGATTTGATAATTTCAGATGATATATCTTTGAATTTTAAGGATAAATCTTCTTTTATCTTTTCCAGATAGGTTATTTTTTCAAGCAATCCCTCTTCACGGGCAATACTGGCGGCTTTATATGCGGAGAAGTCTTTTTCCAATGTGGTGGCGGCGAGTTGCCAATTATTTTTTTCGGTTTCTATTTTTTTATGGGCATCAGAACTGTCTGCGAATCGTTGTTCCAAGACGGCGTATTGCATTTGGTAACCGTTAATTTGAGCTGCTAACTCATTGTTTTGTCTTTTTGTTTTCTTTAATTTATGATAAGTGGTAAGCCATAAGGCACAAAAAATAATGCCAAAAAACAGTAAAATGATGGCGATATAGGGGGCGTTTTCCGTTAAATATGCTAAAGTATTCATCTTTTTTTCCTCTTTTTTTTAGGAGTATATACAAGCTTTTTCGGTTTTGCAATTTGTTGCGGTTTGTTTTGTACAGCTATTTTTTGTTCTTTTTTTCAATATGATAAATGGTTATGGGCGGTATGTCGCAATTGAAATCTGATACACTAAAAAATATTATATTGAAAAATTATACATTTATTTTAGAAAAATATTGAAGTTTTTAAAAAATATGTTACCCTGTATATGTTTTGTGTTAATAACACAACTGAATATAGAAATTAAATTTTAGGAGACGTTGAAATGCGGCGGAAAACAAATGATTGCGGGGTTAGAAATTCTTTTGGTTATTATGATGCCAAAGCCAGAGAAATTGTCTTGAAGCGCCCCTGCTTGAAAAAAGCTGATATTGATGAGGTTTACTCTTGGATTGAGGATGCTGACGATTTGAAGAAATTTTCTATCGGTATCGGTATGGTGGAAAATGTGGTGGTTGATGATACCGGTGATAACCTTTATAGTACCGCACGCGGTATTATTCGCCAAAATGTTACCCCATCTGCCGCTATGGATAATGAAATCTTGAAAAATATGCTGGCTCGCTTGAAATATAAAACACAAATGCGCAATCTGGCACTTAAATGCTACATCTTCTCCGATGATGCTGTCCTCTTTGATGCCCTTATTCAGACCCTCCGATCCCTTAAAACTTTGGTCTATCTGGATTTAAGCGGTTGCTACTTCTCTGATGAACAGTTGATTGATTTGGCTGAGGTCGTTGCTAAAAGCCATATCGCCCATCTCATCTGGCCAGAACCGAGAATGTCTGATATGGTCATGAAACAGGTGTCCGAGAAAATGCTTGAAACACGTGCCTTGGTCGTTATGCGCGGTGTGCCGCTTGATTTTCAAAAAATTGCTCAGGATAACCGTAATTGGCTCTTTAGCTTTGGGCGCAGACCGACTATGATTGGGGATAAAGAAGCTGCTATTATCCACGAATATGCTGACTCTTTAAGAATTGCCATTGCTTTTGAAAAACAACGCTTGTTTGATTTGGAAAAAGCTGTGGAAGCGGTTTTAGCCTAAGGTTGTTTTCGCTTTTTGTATCTTAAAAGAGCGCTTCTTTCAGCGCTCTTTTTTATCGTTAATTTTGGTCTTTGACACATTCTTGTTTGTACTTCACATATTCGGCGCTGTCCGGTGTTAATGAGCCGTCTACCAATGCCGGACAACGACAGGATATAAAATATTTTAATATTTCTTTGCGGTGTTCCTGTCTCCACTCTTGATTGCACGCCGGATTGCTTCCTATCGCTATCGCCGGACATGCCGAACAACTTAATGCCGGCTGCCATACTAAACAATGTTCGTTTACTGCTTCAATTATCAATTCCGGTATCTCTTCTTCAACGATTTTCTTTTTATTGCAGCTTAAACCGTTTTTCTCATAGTGGTAATATTTTCCGGAAAGAACTGTGTCTTGCGCCATTTTTAAATCATATATCTTTTGCGTGTTATCTTTGTTCCATATCTGGTAGTTCCCGTTAATCTCATCATCTATGTATATCATCTTCAAATTGCTTTCCTGCATCTCATAGCTGGCAACACCTTCTTTTTTGCCGTCTACATAAGGAACGCTTTCGGTTACTTTACCGTTTCTTTCATACGAATTAACGGAGCCGTTTAACACCCCTTCTTTGTATTCTAAAGTTTTCTTTACCCGACCGCTGTCATAATATACAACACCAACACCGTCTAAATATCCGTTCTTCATCGGATATCTCCTGACAACGATGCCCTCTTTGTACTTGACCATATCTCCGTTTAACGGGTTTCCTTTTTTATCCGTGCAGAACGTCTTTCCTTCTTTTTTTTTGCATATTGTATCGGTCTTGACATTATATACGCCGCCGCTCGGTGTTGCACTTTCTTCTTCAGCTACACTGTATTCTGCTGCCAGTGTTATTGCTAATGCGGAACATACCGATAATATGAGAAATTTGTTTCGTATGTGCATAAAATCCTCCTCTAAATGATGTTTCATTATATCGGGCAATATTTAAGTAAACGTTAAAGAAGTGTGTATAATGTGAAAAAAGAGATGTCGGTTTCTGTTTTGATTTTTATACTTTTCTTATAAATAAGGACGGAATATGGCTAAAGAAAAAACATTTATTGCAGAAACCTTTTTATATCTTGCAGCCATTATTTTATGGTACGGTTGTCAGTGGGCAAATTTCAGCGGTGAGTATTTGGATACCGATAATTATTATCGTGCGTTGCGCGTTATGTTTTTTATGGAAAAGCCGACCTATTGGGAACAAATTTTTGCATTCAGTAATTATCCGTTCGGCGAAGTTTTACATTGGACCCGCCTTTTGGACTGGTTTTGGGCGGCTTTAGCCATTCCTTTTTCTTTTTTCTACCCGCTGAAAGATGCGATTTTTTACAGCGGTCTTTTTATCGCACCGCTCTGTTTTACGGCAGGTGCTTGGTATCTCGTAAAATGCGGACGAGGTCTTTTTAATTGGAAATACAGACTGCTGACCGCCGTCTTAATTATTGTACAAGCAAATGTTATGCGCGCAGTTGTCTTAAATCGTCCGGATACTCATGCCGGTTTATTTTTGTTGGCGGCTTTTATTTTATATAAAATGTTGAAGTTTTGCAAATATTGTAAAATTAAAGATTTAATTTTTGCTTCCGTTGCTTGTGCGTTGGCTTTATTCTTGGCCGTTGAAGGGCTGTTTATGGCCCTGGTTATCTTGGCTTTTCTTTATTATGCTTATTTGGTTTTAGGTTATTCTTATCGTTCTTTGTTATATTTTTCATTTTATTATGCTGTTTGTTTAACCCTTTTTGGGTTGATGAACCCGCCCTACCAAGGTTTTCTTTTTGTTGACAGCGGAAGAATTTCTATTTTTTATGTTGTCATCTTTTGGAGTGTTTATCTCTCGCTTTATTTAGGAAAATTCATCAAAAACAACCTCTTACAAGGTTGTTTCTTCCTATTGTGTGCTTTGTCTTTACTAGGCATTTATGTGCGATTCGGATGGTTATCCACCCCGGTTGCACCGGAAGTTATGGAACCCTTTATTGACCGTGTTTCTGAAATGGAAGCCGGGAATTTGTACACTCTGGCCTATCCTTTTTGCGCCCTTCTGTGCGGTTTATATCTGCTAAAAATCCACTTTTATAATGCAAAATTTATGTTTTTATTGATTGCGCTTTTTGTCTTTACGGGTCTGGCGGCAACATCTATGCGATTTACCCTTTATGCCGGCATTATCGCCGCGTTTATGCTGACATTATTTGTAATGCAAACTTCAAGAAAGAAAATGGCTTGTTGCTTCTTTATTTTGCTTGAATATATCGCTTTTATCATCCAAGTCTTGTGCGGAAATGTGCAATCCAAACAACCGATAAATTTGCCGGTTAAAGATTTTATCGGCTTACCTAAAGGAACTTTTGCTACAGATATCTTTTTTGCGCCGTATTTAATTTGGTATGGCGGGCATTCGGTTATTGCCTCCCCTTACCATCGTAATGTGGAGGGAATTGTTGATGGACATAAGATTTTCTTTTCTGAAAACGAAGATGAAGTGCGGGCGCTTTTAGATAAGCACCAGGTCAAATATGTATTATTGCTGCCGAATTATGACGTGGAGTATTATTCTATGCCGGAGAAAAACAGTAATAAACTTTACGGCAAAATTTTAGGGAGCAAGCAATATCCGGTCTGGTTAAAACCTTTGCATGAAGGAAATTATTATCTCTTTTTATATGATAAAGAAAAGTGATGGAAAAACAAGGAAATATCTTGATAAATTAAAGGCACGTATAAAAATATAAGGCAAGGTCTTTAACCCTGCCTTATATTTTTATTTTGCTCCTATGCGCCTGAACAGCCTTCGGCTGTGTGCTCATGCCGCACAGGCACCGCTACGCGCGGCGCGGTGACAGCGGCACCTGCTTACTCATATTTGTGAGGCATCTCCGCTTCTTTACTCAACGCCTTTATCGCATCCGCAAGACTTTCTACCTCTTGCTTCTCAGATCCTAAACGACGTATCGTTACACTCTTGTCAGCTTCCTCTTTGGCGCCAACCACCATGATGACCGGAACTTTCTCCACAGAATGTTCCCTTATCTTGTAACTTATCTTCTCGTTTCTGGTATCCGTTTCCGCAGTCAACCCCGCATTTCTTAAAGCCTTGGCAACTTCTTCGGCATAACCGTCAAACTGCGACGTTACCGGCGCGACCACCACTTGTAACGGCGATAACCATAACGGTAAATGTCCGGCATGATGCTCTATCAATATTCCTAAGAATCTTTCAATAGAACCAAACAATGCACGGTGTAACATAACCGGTTGGTGCTTCTCACCGTCTTCGCCGATATAAGATATATCAAAACGTTGCGGTAAGTTCATGTCAACCTGTATCGTACCGCATTGCCACTCACGACCGATTGCATCACGTAAGATAAACTCTAACTTCGGACCGTAAAACGCACCCTCGCCTTCGTTAATCTCATACTCATAGCCGTGCTTTTCTAATGCTTGTGCCAGTGATTTTTCACATAAATCCCATATCTCATCAGAGCCAATTCTCTTTTCCGGTCTGGTGGAAAGATATATCTTTATCTTCTCAAAGCCGAAGTCTTTATATATATCAAATATCAGCTTCATCGTAGAGATACATTCTTCTTCCATCTGTTCCGGTGTGCAGAATATATGCGCATCATCTTGCGTAAATTCTCTCACACGCATTAACCCCATCAACGCACCTGATGCCTCATAACGGTTTACCTTACCAAACTCGGCCATTCTTAACGGTAAATCACGATAACTCTTAATGCCTTGCTTATATACCAATAACCCGCCCGGGCAGTTCATCGGCTTAATGCAAAACCACTTCTTATCTTCAGTCTGACCGGAGTAATTATGCGCACCATACTTCTCCCAGTGACCGGAAGTTTCCCATAATACCCTATCCATTACACGCGGTGTTGATATTTCTACATAACCGTTATGCTCTTGGCGGTTACGCATATACTCTATCAATTTGCGATATACCTTATAGCCTTTGTCATGCCAGAATACGGCACCCGGTGCATATTCCGGTTCAAAATGGAATAAATCCATCTCTTTGCCCAGCTTTCTGTGGTCACGCTTGGCTGCTTCTTCAATACGATCCAGATATTCTTTCAAATCTTTCTTATCTGCCCATGCGGTTGCATAAATTCTTTGCAACATTTCATTGTTTGAATCACCACGCCAATAAGCACCGGCTACCTTCATTAACTTAAAGGCCGTGCCGATTTTAGAAGTACTCGGAACGTGCGGACCGCGACACAAGTCAACATAATCACCTTGGCGATACAAGGAAATCTCGGCATCTGCCGGCAAATCTTCAATAATCTCAACCTTATAATGTTCGCCACGGCTCTTAAACAAAGCAACTGCTTCACTACGGCTGACAACTTCACGGGTTATCTTTTCATCCCGCTTAACAATCTCTGCCATTTTTT
>Ga0310691_10005099_pt1 | contig 14495 bp, 12 predicted proteins | sample 176DNAGHGlowgp2_FD_203887 | JGI IMG/M metagenome (GOLD analysis project Ga0310691, IMG submission 203887) | Sheep rumen microbial communities from Palmerston North, Manawatu-Wanganui, New Zealand - 1766 DNA GHGlow gp2 (v2) (version 2) | ecosystem: Host-associated > Mammals > Digestive system >... | reverse complement strand
AAATACAGAGATTTATGTTATAATATCTCTGTATTTTTTATTTCACCATTGAGGAGGGTTCTTAAATGAAAATCGGTTGTGTCAAAGAGATCAAAAACAATGAATTCCGTGTGGGTCTTACCCCGGACAATGTAAAGTCCTATGTGGCAGCAGGCCATCACGTGTATATGGAAAAAGGCGCCGGCGTGGGTTCCGGTTTCTCGGATAATGAATATGTGGATGCAGGAGCATCTTTAATTGATAATGCAGCGGATGTATGGCATCTTGTGGATATGATGATCAAGGTCAAAGAGCCCCTAGAGAGCGAATATGAACTTTTTCATGAGGGCCTAATCCTTTATACCTATCTTCACTTAGCAGCAGACAAAGAGCAGACGGATGCGCTCCTTGCGGGCAAGGTGAAAGCAGTCGCTTATGAGACCATTCAGGAGAAAGACCGTTCCCTTCCGTGTCTTGCTCCGATGAGCCAGATTGCAGGTCGTCTTTCCATTCAGGAAGGCGCAAAATACTTAGAGAAGAAGTTTGGCGGCGAAGGTATTCTCCTTGCCGGTGTTCCGGGAACTCCGAAGGCTAATGTAGTGATCCTTGGTGGCGGTACCGTGGGTATGAACGCCTGCAAGATCGCAGTCGGTATGGGCGCTAATGTAACCATCCTTGACGTAAACTTAAAGAGACTTGAAGAACTGGACAACATGTTCGGAGCACATATCCAGACACTGTATTCTTCCGATTCCAACATCGAGAAGGCAGTCATCGATGCAGATCTCGTGATCGGTTCCGTACTGATCCCCGGTGGTTCCACACCGAAGCTCTTTAAGAAAAAATACTTACCTGAAATGAAGGATGGCGCGGTATTCGTGGATGTTGCTATCGACCAGGGCGGTTGCGGAGAATCCTCCCATGTAACCACACATGATGATCCCGTATATATTGAAGACGGTGTCGTTCATTACTGCGTAGGCAATATGCCCGGTGCGGTTCCGAGAACTTCTACGATCGCGCTTACCAACGCAACACTCCGTTACGGTCTTGCCATTGCGAATGAAGGCCTTGAGAAGGCATGCACCAATCCGGCAATCGCTTCCGGCGTGAACTGCTACCTTGGTAAGCTGACCAACAAGAATGTAGCGGATGCACATGGCTATGAGTTCACCGAACTTAGCGGATGTTTGGCATAAAGGAGTCAACATGAATAAAATTAAAATCGCATTCTTCGATGCCAAAGACTACGATCGTCAGTCTTTCATCGAATCCAACAAAGATGAATATGAAATCACATATCTCGATACCCGCCTTACGGAGGATACCTGCAAACTGGCGGAAGGATATGACGTGGTATGCGTCTTCGTAAACGACGACGTGAACCGTACGGTAATCGACAAACTGACCGCAATGGGCATTAAACTTATCGCCCTTCGTTGCGCAGGTTACAACAACGTCGATATCGAGTATGCTTACGGTAAGATCCATATCGTCCGCGTTCCCGCTTATTCGCCTTATGCGGTAGCGGAGCATGCCATGGCAATGCTTCTTACTTCCATCCGCAGAATCCATAAGGCATTTATCCGAACGAGAGACTTTAATTTCAGCTTAAACGGAATGACCGGATTTGACTTACACGGCAAAACGGTCGGCGTAGTCGGAACCGGTAAAATCGGCAGAATCTTCATCGACATCTGCCGTGGTTTTGGCATGCATGTAATCGCGTTCGACAAATTTCCGGCGAAAGACTCCGGAATCGAATATGTGGAACTGGATGAATTATGGCAAAGAGCGGATATTATTTCCTTCCACTGTCCGTTAACCGATGAAAATCGCCATATGGTCAACCCCGAAAGCATTGCGAAGATGAAGAAGGGTGTTGTTTTGATCAACACCTCCCGTGGTGCACTGATTGATTCTGAGGCGCTCCTGGAGGGCATCAAAGAGCGTAAGATTGGTGCTGCCTGTCTGGATGTATACGAAGAAGAGTCGAATGTTTTCTTCCATGACTATTCGAATCACATCGTAAATGATGATATCCTTGCGCGTTTAATTTCGATGCCAAATGTGATCCTTACTTCACACCAGGCATTCTTAACCAACGAAGCTCTTGCAAATATTGCGGATACCACACTGAATAATGTCCGTGAGTTCTTCGAGCGAGACACCTGCTCGAACGAAGTCTGCTATAAATGCGAGAACCTTGCAAACTGCAAGCAGACACATGAGAAGAAGTGCTTCTGAAGTAGTGTAGACACGAAGAATAGTTTATAATTGTCATGTATTGGCATTTAGGAGGAATATAAAATGAAAGCTCTTATACTGAATTCCGGACTCGGATCTCGCATGGGTGTTCTTACATCCGAGCATCCGAAATGTATGACGGAAATATCGGCAAAAGAAACCATTCTTTCAAGACAACTCAGGCTGATAGCGGAAGCTGGAATTGATGAGGTGGTAATAACCACCGGTTACTATGATGATGTTCTGGTGAGATAGGCCTGCGGCTATCCATACGCTGTCTGTGTTTCGGATTTCGATGAATTGGATCGGAGACTAAAAGAAGCGAAAGGCGGAAGAGAGCTTAGTTTCATAGAGGTTAAATGTTCCATCGGTTCCAGGGAAGATCTTGGAAGACCGACTACAACGGCTATAGAAAATAAAAGAAATTTCATGGAGTATATTGCCGCCAAATAATCAATCAAACCATCCGGGGGAAAAGTATGGATGAGCTGAAACTGCAACAGGAAAAACTTCTTTCAATGATGAAGTTTTTCCACCAATACTGTGAAGAGAAAAAACTGACATATATTGCGGTGGATGGCACCATGTTGGGTGCTATACGTCATAAGGGATTTATTCCCTGGGACGATGATATTGATTTGGGAATGCCAAGGAAAGATTTTCAAAGGCTGATGAGAGATGCGGGAGTGGTTGGCGGAAAGTATTATTTGGAAGGACCTGATTCCGCCGATGAGCGTTATTGCTATCCTTATGCAAAATTCTATGATATGGGAACGACAATGATAGAAAATACTCGCCAGAAACCGATTAGGGGTATTTTCATAGATATTTTTCCATTAGATGGACTGACTGACGAAGAAGATAAGATAGATTCTTCCTACAGGGAAGTTCAAAAGTATAAAAACTACCTTTTGCTACGCACCATGAATATCAGAAAAGACAGAAAATGGTATAAAAATCTTCTGATTCGTCTTTTTCGCCTGATTCCCTTTAAGAGTTTTAACGAAAAAATTCTCTGCCATAGTATCGACACGCTTTGCAGAAAAAAAGACTTTGATGAGACCAGGTACGGAGGAAATCTCTTGGGCTTCTGGGGCACCAGGGAAGTGATGGATCGAGATATTATCGGAACTCCCGTTCTCTATGATTTTGAAGATACAAAGATATACGGTGCGGAAAAATATGATGCTTATCTAACCAAACTTTATGGTGACTGGAGACAGTTGCCTCCCGAAGAAAAAAGAGTAGCACATCATGATTATTATCTGAATCTGTCAATGCCATATAAAGAATACGAGACATCTAAATGAGAATTTTGATGATTAATGTTGTTTGCGGAATCCGAAGCACAGGGCGAATCTGTACTGATATTGCAACTGTACTGGAGAAGCAGGGACATGAGGTGAAAATAGCATATGGCCGTGAAAATGTACCGGAACAGTATGAAAGATTTGCAGTGAGAATCGGTACTGATTCGGACGTTAAACTTCATGCTCTGAAAGCTAGGTTGCAGGATGGAAGCGGATTCGGAAGCAAAAAGGCAACGGTAAAGTTTGTTGAATGGGTGAAAGAATATAATCCGGATGTTATTCACCTGCATAACATTCATGGATATTATATTAATCTGGCTGTTTTATTTGAATATTTGAGAACCTGCGGTAAACGGATCATTTGGACACTGCATGATTGCTGGGCATTTACCGGTCATGCTGCTTTTTGCGAATACGCAAACTGTGATAAGTGGAAAAAAGGATGTGGAAACTGCCCTAAGAGGGATGATTACCCTGTAAGTTTAACAGATCACAGTGCGCAAAACTGGAATAAAAAAAGGTCCTTGCTGACAGGCGTGCCACAGATGACGATTGTTACACCGTCCCATTGGCTTGAAAGTCTTGTGAAAGAATCTTTTCTTTCGGAATATTCGACCAAAGTGATTCCGAACGGGATTGATGCTTCGGTCTTTAAACCTACGGAAAGTGATATTAAAACACGTTTGGGAATCGAGGATCGGAAAATGATTCTTGGTGTTGCCGCATTGTGGGAGAAAAGAAAAGGCTTGGAGGATTTTATCGAATTATCGAAACGTTTGGATAAAGAATTTCGAATTGTTTTAGTTGGTATTTCCAAGGAACAGATGAAGCTGATTCCGGACAATATTATTTGTTTGGAAAAAACGAATTCTCCAACGGAACTTGTAGAATTGTATTCAGCTGCTGATGTTTTTCTCAATCCCACATATGAAGATAATTATCCGACAGTTAATTTGGAAGCCATTGCCTGTGGAACACCGGTTATTACCTATGATACCGGCGGAAGTCCGGAAAGCGCCGAAATATTCGGTTGCATTCTGCCTAAAAAGGATCTGGACGGAGTAATAAACACTTTGAATGCTATGAATTTCGAGAAAAAGGAAGTTGATATTTTCAAAGAATATATGGTGAATCAGTATGTGGAATTAATACAAACGAATGGAGAATCACCGGTACATGAAATCGGTTAAGAGGAATGCAATTTTAAATGTAATTAAACAAGGGTGCACGATACTCTTTCCTTTGATAACCCTTCCGTATGTAACGAGGGTTCTTGGTAAGGATGGGCTTGGTAAGTATTCTTTTGCATCATCGGTAACCGGTTATTTCGTTTTGATAGCGGCTCTCGGTATACAAACATATGCAGTCAGAGAAGGAGCGCCCATTCGTGATTCCAAAGAGAAAATAGAGACTTTCGGATCACAGGTTTTTTCCATAAATGTCTGGTCTTCCTTGGTCGCATATATTCTACTGGCAATCCTTTTGATGATAAGCAGTAAGATCAGAGCTTACATGCCTTTTATCCTGATTCAAAGTTCCGCCATTATTCTTGCGCTTCTGGGCGCGGAGTGGATTAATTCTATTTATGAGGATTTCTTATATATCACTATTCGATATATCTCAATTCAGTGTATTTGTCTTGTTTTAACCTTTCTGTTAGTTAAGAATCATGAAGATTTGCTGTTGTATACAACTATTGTCGTATTTGCCGCTAACGGAGGATATTTGGTTAATCTTTTTTATCGCAGAAAGTATTGTAAGTTGCATTTGACAACCAAAATGGAACCGAAAAAGCATCTTCCGCCCATGTTGTTTTTACTTGTAAATGCCCTTGCCATTATGATTTACGTGAACTCGGACATTACGATGTTGGGATTTTATTATGACGATGATGTGGTGGGCGTTTATTCGTTTGCCGCACGGATATACAATATGGTTAAGAGCATGATTGCCGCGGCGATAGCGGTAGCACTCCCCAGAGTAGCCTATATTAAGGCTAACGAAAAATCCCGCTATGATTCTTTTATCAGAAAAATATTCTCTACTATGACGATGTTTGCATTTCCGATGATAGCGGGTTTGGCGTGCCTGAGTAAAGAAATCATTTATGTTGTTGGCGGAGAAGAATACCTTACCGGAACGACTTCTTTGATTATTCTGTCCGCAGCGATTATATTTGCTTTATATGCAGGAATAGTTACAAACTGTGTTTTGGTTGTAAACGGGCAGGAAAAGATTTGCATGATTTCAACTTTGATTACGGCAGGGGTGAATGTGTTGTTAAACCTGATCCTGATTCCTTTGTTTGGAATTGAAGCGGCGGCAATTACAACTGTTGTTGCCGAAATCCTAAATATGTTGATTCAGGCCATTATCGGCTTTGTGAAATACCCGGTGAGAAATATTGTTTCGCTCAAATGGATTACATATTTGGGTGGTACTGTTCTGGTGGCACTGATTTGCAGGGGTACGGTATATTTCATTCCACATGAAACGGTTTGGCAAACCGGTTTGATGATACTGTGTGCTATGGTTGTGTCGGTTATAGTTTATATATGTTTATTGCTCCTGACAAAAAATGAGGATTTTCGTAATCTTCTGAAAGGATTTGGTCGTAGTAAGAAATGAAGATTTCCATCGCAATGACAACATACAATGGAGGAAAGTACCTGAGAGAGCAATTAGACTCTCTTTGGAAACAGACTCTGCCGGCAGATGAAATAATTATCTGCGACGATGGATCCGATGATGAAACACGACAGATTTTAAAAGAGTTCTCTAAACTCCAATCAGAGCAGGTAGAGATCAAAATTGTAGAAAACGAAGAAAACCTTGGATGGAAACTGAATTTCAGAAAAGCCATGCAAATGTGTACCGGTGACTATATTTTTCTCAGCGATCAAGACGATATCTGGGAGTTGTCAAAAATTCAGGAAATGACTTCCGTAATGCAGAAGAATAAAGATATATTGCTTTTGGCATCTAATTACAGCCTGATGATCGAAGATAACTCTGAAAATAAAAAACTTCCTTCCGAAGTAAGAAGTAACACGGGAAAAGTAAAAAAAATAAACAAGTTCAGATATTATGGGAATGTTTTAAGACCGGGTTGTACGTTCTGTTTTAGAAAAGAAATGCTAGAAATGATTCGCCGAAATGATAATCGGGATTACGGTCATGACTGTATTTTATGGCATATCGCGCTTGCAAAGGATTCACTGTGGATTTATGAAAAGGTTCTTTTGAGGCAGAGGTTGCATGCGGAGCATTCTTCCAGACCGACAGAGGAAATAGGAATAAGCCGTCGAATGGGAGAAATCTCACGTAAGATTACGATGTGTGAATATACAAATCAGGTTTATAATTCCGAGAAGGGAAAGAATCTGGTTATGGCAGACAAGATGCGAACCTATTATTCCAAGAGATATTCCTTGCTTAAGGAGCGTAAAGTGCCTGCTGCATTTTTCTACAATATCGCGAATGCAAACAAGGCTCCTTCTGTGCGTGCGGTTATGGGTGATTTCTATGTTCTGCTAAAGTCAAAAGCATAAATGTGTTCGTGTACTTTGCAGCAAAATATGATAGAATAAGATGTATTTGTATAAACAACTTATAATAGGAGTGGCAAGATGAGCGAATTAAACGGAGCAACACTGCTGATTACCGGTGGAACCGGTTCCTTTGGATCAACCGTTTTGAAAAGATTTCTGACTACGGATATCGGACAGATCAGGATCTTCTCAAGAGATGAGAAGAAGCAGGATGATATGCGCCATGATCTGCAGGCAAAATATCCGGAATATGCGTCCAAAGTAAAATTCTATATCGGAGATGTAAGGGATCCCAGATCCATCAAAGATGCAATGCCGGGCGTGGATTACATCTTCCATGCGGCAGCATTGAAGCAGGTGCCTTCCTGTGAGTTCTTTCCCATGCAGGCGGTTAAAACCAACGTGGAAGGAACCGATAACGTGCTCCATGCAGCAATGGATGCAGGTGTGAAAAGAGTGGTCTGCTTAAGTACCGACAAAGCTGCATATCCCATCAATGCAATGGGTACCTCCAAAGCGATGATGGAACACGTAATCTTTGCAAACTCCCGCGTTGCGGCAGAACAGGGTGGTACGGTAATCTGCTGTACCAGATACGGTAACGTAATGTGCTCCAGAGGCTCGGTAATTCCCTTGTTCATTGATCAGATTAAATCGGGCAATCCGATTACAATCACGAATCCGGAAATGACCCGTTTCTTAATGAATCTGGACGAGGCGGTGGATTTGGTGAAATTTGCATTTGAGAATGCCAATCCGGGAGATTTGTTTATCCAGAAGGCGGATGCATCCACTATTGGAGACTTGGCGAAAGCGGTTCAGAAGCTTTTCGGCGATACGGGAACCAACATCATCGGTACACGCCACGGCGAGAAATTGTATGAGACTTTGATGACAAAGGAAGAAAGACTCCGCAGCGAGGATATGGGACATTATTTCCGTGTTGCGGCGGACAACCGTGACTTAAATTACGATAAATACTTCGTCAAAGGACAAGTGCAGACGGAGGCAAAAGAGGCTTACACAAGCCATAATACAAATCTTCTTGATGTAGACGGTGTTGTAGAGAAGATCATGACGACGGATTACGTACGGGAAGCACTGAAAGCAAAGGCATAAGGCGGCAGGCAGATGAAGATACTTGTAACCGGCGCCAATGGGTTTATCGGGCGCAACCTGGTTGAAAATTTAAAGAATATCCGCGACGGCAAGAATCGTACCAGACCGGAATTGTCCATCGAAGAGATTTATGAATATGATGTAGACAATAGTGAAGAGGACCTTAACCGCTTCTGTTCGGACTGTGATTTCGTTTATCACTTTGCGGGTGTGAACCGTCCCAAGGATGTGGGCGAGTTCAGAACCGGAAATGTGGATGTTCTTGCATTGGTGTTGGAAATATTGAAAAGACAGGGTAATACCTGTCCTGTTATGCTGTCCAGTTCCATTCAGGCTACGCTGGAGGGAAGATTCTCAGGTTCCGAATATGGTAAGTCCAAACTGGAAGGAGAACGCCTTCTTGGTACATACGGAGAGGAAACGGGAGCGCAAACATATATTTATCGTTTCCCCAATGTGGCCGGCAAATGGTGCAGACCGAATTACAATTCAGCCATTGCAACTTTCTGTAATGCCATTGCCAATGACCTGGAATATACCGTGAATGACCGGAATACGGAGCTTGAAGTTTTATTCATAGACGATTTGGTGAAAGCTATGTTGGATCTGCTCGAAGGAAAATTCGAGACGGACGGCGGATTCTGTGTGGTTAAAAATACACATAAAGTTACGTTGGGCGAGATCGTCGATATGCTTCAGTCTTTCAGAAAGCTTAACGAAACGCTTCTGATACCGCAGATTCCGGCCGGCAGTTTTGCATATAAACTTTACTCTATGTATCTGTCATATCTCCCGGAAGAGCGAATGAGTTATCCGGTCGAAATGAAGACGGACTATCGCGGAACCTTTGCGGAACTGATCAAAACATCCGCCAATGGACAGGTCAGCATTAATATTGCAAGGCCCGGAAATATCCGCGGTCAGCATTGGCATAATACCAAATGGGAAATCTTTATTGTGGTATCGGGACACGGTTTGATCCAGGAGCGAAGGATCGGTATTGATCCGCAAACCGGGAAGGAATATCCCGTCCACAATTTCGAAGTGCGTGGGGAAGAGATGAAAGCGATCATCATGCTTCCGGGCTACGCGCATAATATCATTAATTTGGAAGAAGACAGGGATCTGGTGACGGTTATGTGGGCAAATGAACAGTTTGATGAAAACCGACCGGATACGTTTTTTGAAGTGGTTGACGAAGAGTTTACAAGAAATTTCAACGGCTCGAAATAGACTTGTGCAGAAAGGATAACACCATGGATGCCAACTGGAAAGACAACGGGAAACTGAAATTGATGATCATTGTCGGTACGAGACCGGAGATTATCCGTTTATCGGCCGTGATCAAGAAGTGCAGAAAGTACTTCGATACACTTCTGGTGCATACCGGACAGAACTATGACTATAACTTAAACGGTGTCTTCTTCAAAGACCTGGGTCTGGAAGATCCGGAAATCTACTTGAATGCAGTTGGAGCCGATCTCGGTGAGACTATGGGAAATATCATCAGTCTTTCCTACAAAGCAATGGTTGAGTTAAAACCGGACGCGGTACTGGTTCTCGGAGATACGAATTCCTGTCTTTCCGTTATCGGAGCGAAGAGACTGCATATTCCGATTTTCCATATGGAAGCAGGTAATCGTTGCAAAGACGAGTGCCTTCCGGAGGAGACAAACAGAAGAATCGTGGACATTATCTCGGATGTGAATTTGGCATACTCCGAGCATGCAAGAAGATACCTCGCTGATTGCGGACTTCCGAAAGAGAGAACTTTTGTGACCGGCTCTCCGATGGCGGAAGTGCTGCATGCAAATTTGGAGGCGATTGAAGCGTCCGATATTCATGAAAGACTTGGTTTGGAGAAAGGCAAATACATTCTTCTTTCCGCGCATCGAGAGGAAAATATTGATACGGAGAAAAATTTCCTCTCCCTGTTTACGGCAATCAATGAGATGGCGAAGAAATATGATATGCCCATTCTCTATTCCTGCCATCCCAGATCAAAGAAACGTTTGGAACAGATGAAAGAAGAGGGCAAATTTGAGCTGGACAGTCGCGTGATCGCACATGAACCTTTGGGATTCCATGATTATAACTGCCTGCAGATGAATGCATTTGCGGTTGTTTCGGATAGCGGAACACTGCCTGAAGAGTCGTCTTTCTTTACTTCTGTCGGAAAACCGTTCCCGGCAGTTTGTATCCGTACCTCTACGGAACGCCCGGAAGCATTGGATAAAGGATGTTTTATCCTCTCCGGAATCGATACGCTTGGGCTTCTGCGTGCGGTTGATACGGCTACACAGATGGTTGTCAATGCGGACAACGGAATACCCGTTCCCGATTATGTGGATGAAAATGTCAGTGATAAAGTCGTTAAAATTATTCAAAGCTACGTGGGTATCGTAGATAAGATGGTTTGGAGAAAAGAGTAGCTCAAGATGAAAAAAGGCGAGGGAAAATATTTATATCGCAAAATATGCACCTTCTTGTTGACGATTATTGCGACGGGGATGTTCTTTTATGTGTGGATTAAGTTTGTTGAGGTGAACAATCAAACGACACACATGATGGGACTTGGCAACTTGGGTATGGCTCTTTTGATCTATCTTGTTGGTTTTTATTGGCTTGGCCATGCCCTTCGCGCGTTTCGTATCGGCGTTGAGCGGATAGCCTCTGTACTTGCTTCATTGGCACTTACGATTATTACGGCTAACGTTATAGAGGAATTCCTTTCCCTGGCAATAACCGGACAGTTTCGCTTTTTCTTTGATTTCCTGTGGCGTTATGCTTTATTAACCGTAGCACAGACGCTGATTTTATGTCCACTGGCATGGCTGATGATCACGATCTATCGTAAAATATTCCCGCCGCTTCAGGTTTTGGAAATCTTCGGGGATAAAGAACATGGCCTGACGAATAAGATTAATGGTGTTCATTATAAATATCATATTAGTGAAAAAATATCTTATAAGTCACCGTTAGAAGAGTTGACATCTAAAATGGAAATGTCCGATGCAGTTTTGATCGGAGATATTCCTGCTCATGATAAAAATAAAATCATGAAGAAATGTTTCGACATTGATAAGAGAGTCTATGTGGTTCCTTCTATCGGAGATATTATTACTCACTCTTCCGAAGAATTAAATTTATTTGATACACCGCTATTCCTATGCCGTAATATGGGTATGCGTACTTCAGAGAGGATAATTAAAAGAATACTGGATTTATTCTTCAGTATTTTGGCGTTAATCCTTACTTCTCCTGTGCTTTTAGTCACTGCAATTGCTATCAAAGCCGAGGATGGAGGGCCGGTATTCTTCAAGCAGGAACGTTGTACTATCGGCGGGAAAAAGTTCATGATTCTTAAGTTCCGCTCTATGATAGTAGATGCCGAGAAAGACGGACGTCCTCACCCGGCAGGAGAAAAAGATGATCGGATTACTAAAGTGGGAAGGACTATCCGAGCCACCAGAATCGACGAACTACCGCAACTTTTGAATATAATAAAGGGCGATATGAGCATTGTAGGCCCCAGACCGGAAAGAGTAGAACATGTTGAAAAATATACTAAGGATATTCCGGAATTTGTTTTTCGATATAAGGTTAAAGGCGGATTGACCGGATATGCACAAGTATACGGTAAATACAATACCACTGCGTTGGATAAGTTGAAGCTGGATTTAATCTATATTATGAATTACAGTATTTTGATGGATATCCAGATTGTGTTCGAAACTGTGAAGATTCTCTTCCAAAAGGAAAGTACAGAAGGTTTCAGCGAAGAAAGCATTATGGAGATGCATGATGGAAGCGAGGGAGAATAAGCAAAAACATATTCTTTTTATTGCCCAGGTTTTCTATCCCGAGGTTTTTCGTTCTAACGATTTGGCGGCCGAGTTGGTTAAACGAGGATACAAAGTTACTGTGCTTACCGGGATTCCCAATTATCCGGAAGGGGAATTCTTTGAAGGGTATGACTGTAAGCATAATCTTACGGAAGAATGGAACGGAATTACGATTCTTCGTATTCCTGTTGTTCCCAGAGGGCATAATTCTTTGCAATTAATGCGTAATTATCATTCCTTTGCGGCATCCGGGAAAAAATGGGTAAGGAAACATAATATTGATGCGGATCTGGTGTTTACTTTTGAGACATCACCGATGTCGCAGGCATTAATCGGAGCATGGTATGGCAAACGGTATCGTGTGCCGGTTTTTCTATATGCGCAGGACTTATGGCCGGAGAACGTGATAGCGGTTACCGGGATACGCAATCGGCTCGTAGTGGGAGCTATCAATAAGATGGTGGATTATATTTATAAATGGACGGATGAGATTTTGGTTACATCCCCAAGTTTTGCAGAGGATATAGTCAATCGTAAGGTTCCGGTTCCAAGAAAAAAGGTTCATTACTGGCCACAGTATGCGGAAGAATTTTATCGGCAGGTTGATGTAGATGAAGTATTGGAGGAGACAAAAACTTCTCAATATATCAAAACACTTGCTGAAACGAAAGAACTTAAAATTGCCTTTACCGGTAATCTCGGGATGGCGCAGGGATTGGATGTTTTACCGAAGACAGCTTCTTTGCTGAAAGATTATCCGGTGAAATTTGTAATTGTTGGTGATGGAAGATATAAAGAGACTTTTTTGGGAGAAATCAAATCTGCTCGGGCAGAGGATAAATTTATTCTGATACCCAGGCAGCAGGCGGAGAAAATCCCGGACATTCTGGCATTGTGTGATGCAGGTTTTATCTCGTTTGCACCGATTCCTTTGTGGGAACATACGATTCCGGCTAAATTGCAAAGCTATATGGCTTGTGGAAAAACTATTTTGGCTTCGGCAAAAGGAGAGACTGAAAGGATCGTGAGAGAGGCTAATTGCGGCTTTACAGCCCAAACCGGAAATCCGGAGGCCTTGGCAGATATTATCAAAGGTCTGTTTGAGATGGAGCCCAAAGAAAGGAAAGATTATCTGAACACCCTGGGGGAAAATGCCGCAAAGTATTTTGACGATCATTTTACCAAAAAGAAATTGATGGATGAGTTGGAAGTCAAGTTGGAACAATATTTGGCAAAAAGGACTGATAAATGAGAATTGAACGAAAAAGAGTAATTGCTTGTATATTAACTGTTTTACTTGCCATAATCGAAACCATAAAGCATGATATGTCTCCGATATATTGGTTGCCGATTGTAAATGTTTCGATTGTTATTATTCTTGTATTTGTTATTTCAAACGAAGGAATTAAGAAGTTTATTAATGTCCCGACTGCAGTATGCACGGTTGCATGTGTTGCAGGTGCTATAGTATTGCGTTTTCATTGGAGGAATCACATAGGGGAATATTTGTATTGGCAAGTAGTGGCAGCAATTATTAATATTTGGGCAATTGCTGTTATTGCCATTGGATATCTGATAAGGATGATTAAAACGAAGGAACGATTATTCAAACCGGGAATAATAGCTATTCTGTGGATTTTGTTCTCGGTTCTTTCCTCGGTTCATAAGAATCAGTATTGGTCCATAACTATTTTTTTTGCGTTTGGATGTTTCTATCTTACCAAGTTTCATAAAAATGACTGGTATTCGTTGTGGGAAGGTGTTTTTGATGGCTTGATTATATCTTTTCTCGGAATGCAATTCGTAAGCCTCGCATTTCGGCCCTATACAACATTCCGTTATTCCGGCGCGTTTGTTAACCCCAATGATACTGCCACATTTTATGTCATAGTATTTGCGGCGCTTTTATCTAAAATGGCATTCTTATGGGAAAAGGCACGTCAAAAACGTTCTTGGAAGATTGTACTTCCGTTGCTTGCAGCATGGTGTTCTGCTTTGATTTTTTATACAATGGGAAGAACGGCATATATTGCTGCGATGTTGATAATGCTATTTTTTGCAGTTTTTATTATGGGAAGAAGATGGAAGATAAAACCGGGAAAGATAATTCTTCGATTAGGAGCTTTCTTGTTATGTTTCATTGTAATGATCCCCGTTGTATATATGTTGATCCGATATTGCCCGGCTGCTGTCAATCATAGAGTCTGGCTTTATTCTGAAAGAACACAGGAAGATATTGATAAATGGAATTCGGGAAGCGATGATCGATACGTGTCCACTGGTGAACTTGCTGATAAACTGATTTTGAAATTTGTTCCGGGACTTGAAAACAAAAAAAGTGAAGAGAAGAAAAAAGAGGAACATAAAGAGGTTGTCCTTCCGGAACCTTCCGATACCTGTGTAATAGTTCGAGATGATTTGAAGGTGTCTTCCAAACTGCCGCT
>Ga0310691_10005098_pt1 | contig 14496 bp, 7 predicted proteins | sample 176DNAGHGlowgp2_FD_203887 | JGI IMG/M metagenome (GOLD analysis project Ga0310691, IMG submission 203887) | Sheep rumen microbial communities from Palmerston North, Manawatu-Wanganui, New Zealand - 1766 DNA GHGlow gp2 (v2) (version 2) | ecosystem: Host-associated > Mammals > Digestive system >... | reverse complement strand
GTAATTGGTATGCTGAGGCAAGTTTCAACTATAACCGAAAGTTTGGCAAGCATAACGTGGGCGCGCTCGTACTTTATAATCAGAGTAAGACATATTATCCATGGGACGTAGACAATAGCATCTACCAGTCAATTCCAAAAGGCTATGTGGGACTCGTTGGCCGTGTTACTTACGACTACGACACACGCTACATGATTGACTTCAACATCGGTTATAACGGTTCTGAGAACTTTGCCGAGGGTAAGCGCTATGGTACATTCCCCTCTTTCTCTTTGGGATGGATACCATCAAGCGAGAAGTTCTGGGAGCCCATCAAGAAATATATCGGCTATTTGAAACTCCGCGGATCGTGGGGTAAGGTAGGTAATGACTATACCAATGGTGCACGATTCCTCTATCTGCCAGGTGCTTGGCAGTTCTACACCGGCTCAATGACTTCAAACGCACAAAATCGTGGTGCGAACTTTGGTACCAGTGGTGGCTGGCTTCAGGCTGTAAAAGAGCTTACTGCGGGTAACCCTGATGTTACATGGGAGACTGCTTCGAAGATTAATGTCGGTGTTGACGCAGCATTCATCGGCGACCGTTTGACTGTTAACTTTGATATGTTCTGGGAAGACCGTAAGGACATCCTCGTATCCAACGCTTCTCTGCTGCCGGCAGTAACAAGCTTGCCATCAAGCTATGTCAATGAGGGTCGAGTAAAGAATCACGGTTATGAACTGACTTTGAAGTGGTCCGACAAGATAGGAGACTTCCGTTACAACATTAGTCCAAGCTTGGCATTTGCACGCAATAAGGTTATCGAGATGCTTGAAGTACCGCCAATGTATGACTATCTGAGCCAGACAGGTCTGCCTGTAGGACAGCGCTTCGGCTACGATCTCTTCGAGTTCTATAATGAGAACACTGCACAACATTATAAAGAGGTATATGGAGTAGATCTGCCAGACCAGAATGTTGAGTTGAAATATGGTGATAGCGTATATGTAGACCTCAATGGCGACGGTATCATCGACCAGAACGACCAGAAGCCTCTCGGCTATACTGATAACCCTGAAATCACTTGGTCTATCAATGCCAGCCTGAACTGGAAGGGTCTTGACTTCTCAATGCTTTGGGTAGGTGCCGACAACACAAGCCGTGCGCTGAACGGATATTTCCGTGATCAGTTCGGTTCTACTAATACTTCCGCATTGGTACAGTGGGTTGCAGACAACTCTTGGACAGAGGATAACCGTGATGCTATCCTACCACGTATCTCGTTCACCAACCGCGTTCATAATAACCGTGACTCGCAGGCTTGGATTATCGATTCTAAGTATGTGCGTCTGAAGAATATGGAGATTGGCTATACTATCAACAAGCCAAAGTTCCTGCCGCTTCTTAACTACATAAGATTCTATGCGTCAGGACAGAACCTGTTGACATTTGCCGACTTCAAGGGTAACGACCCCGAAGCTCCCGGCTCATCAAACCTCGACCTCGGTATGCGTTATCCAATGACACGCGTGTATAACTTTGGTTTCCAAGTGAACTTCTAAAAAATGAAATAATGAAATAATGAAATAATGAAGTTTATGAAAAAGATATTTAATTACATATTGGCTTTAGGGTTGACCACCAGCATGTTCACGGCTTGCGTCGACGAATTCAATGTTGGTAACGCCTTTCTGGAGAAGTCACCTGGTGTAGATGTGAATGTCGACACCGTGTTCTCTAAGGCGGAATATGCCCGCAATTTCCTCTGGAGTGCTTATGGACAGATTTACTGTACATACACTACAGGAAACATGATGAATGCTACACCTATTGATGCGCTTTCTGATTCCTATCAGTGCTATTGTGGATGGGGTGGACCTAAGCAGACTTATTATACAGGAAATATGTCGGAAGACAGCCAGGATAACCCTAACGGAAACTATCAGGGGAAGTTTGCATACAAGACAGGAAATCCAGATGGTGACGGCCGAATTTCTATATATGAAACTGTGCGCAAGTGCTGGCAACTTGTTGAGAATCTTGAGAAAGTGCCCGACATGACTGATAGCGAGAAGAGTCGTCTGCGCGGTGAGGCTTATACAATCATGGCTAGCCGTTATTTCGATGCTTTCCGTAATTTCGGTGGACTCTGCCTCGTAAAGAAGGCTTTCGCGGTTGGAGAAGGCTTTGAGGAAGGACGTGCTACTGCTTTCCAGACCGTGGAGTTCATCGACTCTATTCTCCAATGCGCAATCAATGAGCCTGGTTTCATCTGGAATGTTCCAAATGAGGATATTGGCCAGTGGTCAGGTCGTTTGACAAGGGCCTCTGCACGCGCACTGCGAGCTAAGTTGTGGATGCATGCTGCTTCGCCGCTGTTCAACAACAGTCAGCCATACATTACATATACCAAGAAACCAACAGGTCTCGAGGATGAGCTGCATGTATGGTTCGGCAAGGAGGATCCTTCATTGTGGCAGCGCTGCCTTCAGTATTGCAATGATTTCTTCAACGACAATGCGGCAAATGGCAACTATTATGAACTGATTCAGCCTGAATCTCAGAATGAAGCCGGTTATCGTAAGGCTTTCCGCCGTGCATATCGCTATCGTAACGATGCAACCCATCATGAGAAGATATTCGATGCTCAGCCTTCTGTATACCTGTCAGACGATGTGGTAAATGGTTCCCGTGTCAATCACTGGGGCTGGGGATGGGAAGGATTCTGTCTTGATGGCCTTCGTCAGGGAGGTGCCGTACCAACCAATGAACTGATGGAGTGTTTCGGTATGCAGGATGGTCGCAATTTCCCTTACGAGAATATCTATGGCAAAGGTAACAATCCTGATGGTATCGATATATTTGCAGATCGTGACCCGCGTCTGTATGAGACAATATCTGTTCCAAGACAGTCATTACCTGCCGGATTCGACTATAACGGACTGTACTATGCAGATCTCTGGGAAGGTGGCGGAATGTATTACAACAAGGATAAATTTGGTGATGCAACACAAGACGATGCTGCTTCCAGATACAGGAAGTTCAAGTGGATGCTCGATTATTCTTCATCAAAGATGGAAGATGAGTATATCGGTGTTGCTTATATCCGTCTAGCAGAGATGTACCTTATCCGTGCCGAGGCTAAGGCAGAGACAGGCGATCTCAAGGGTGCTTTGGATGATTTGCATGTAGTGCGTAGCCGTGTGGGTCTGGGGCGTCTTGAGACGATGAACCCAAGTCTGAACCTGACAAGCAACAAAGAGAACTTGATAAATGAAATTCTCCGCGAGCGTAACTGTGAGATTGGAGCTGAATGCGGCGACCGTGTCTACGACATGATACGTCGTATGCGTCAGGATCTCTTCACCAAGCCACTTCATGAGATCCGTGTATATCGCCTTGATGACAATGGCAACCGTATGGGTGTCGACGATGCAGGAAATGTAACAGAGGATGTTCAGTGGAAGGAAGGCACTCCTTGGCCTAAGTTCGAATACGAGAAGCCACAGATTGTTAACGGTGCCCGCCGTTGGTGGGATGCAGGCTACTGGACAAACAAGTGGTATCTTGACCCTGTTTCACGTGTGGAGATTCAAAAGGGATACGGACTGACACAGAATCCTGGATGGTAATTCTTCTGAAGAATGAAAGAATGAAAGAATGAAAAAATGAAGATTATGAAAATAAAAAATATATTTCTATATACCTTAGTTGGTCTCTGTGGTGCTCCTATTGCAGTGAGTGCCCAGGTGACGCTGAGCGACAAACAGTCGCAGAAGGTAGATCTTGGCTATGGCGTTGAGCAGACTGAATTCCTTACAACAGCTGCAGCAACAACCATTACAGCTGAAGAGCTCCGCCGTACATCAGCTATCAGTCTGGCAGACGCCCTGTATGGTAAGCTGCTCGGACTGAATGCCTATCAGAATACTGGTTTTAAGGGTGAAGAAGGTCGTGGTGCTACGTTCAACATTCGTGGTGTCCAGACCACTGGTGAGAAGGATATCCTGATACTCGTTGACGGCGTTGAGCGTCCGCTTGACCGTCTGACAGTAGAGGAGGTGGAGAGCGTTACTGTGCTGAAAGACGCTGCTGCTGTGGCTCTATATGGTCATGAGGGTATCAACGGTGTGCTGCTTGTAAAGACCAAGCATGGAACAAAGGACGGCAAGTACCACTTTAAGGTTGGTGCATCTCATAAGTTCCAGTTCGATCCTCAGATGGCCGATATGGTAAGTGCATACGACTATGCCAAAGCTCTTAACACTGCACGTGCGAACGATGGTCTCGCCGCTGCATATTCTGCTTCAGAACTTCAGAAGTTCCAGGATAACAGCGATCCATATGTATATCCTAACGTAAACTGGAAGGACGAGGTGTTTAAGAAAACTGCCCACGAGTCGAATGCCTTTATCTCTTTCTATGGCGGTACAGAGAAAGTGCAGTATTATGCACAGCTCGATTATACAGATGCACGTGGACTCTATAAGAATCCGGACCAGGGTGACTTCAATTCGCAGTTGAAGTATTCTAAAGCTAATATTCGTGCCAATGTAGACTTCGAAGTAAGCAAGACTACAAGAGTGAGGACAAATATTCTGGGTGTCCTGATGGAGACCAACGGTGTGCCTAATGTGAACTCCAATGATGCTTGGTGGCATCTGTACAAAGTGCCAGCACTGGCATTCCCCATCAGGACAGCTGGTGGAGTATGGGGCGGTAGCCAGACATACGGTGACTTTAACCTTCTGGCAAAGTCACAGGGTGCAGGATTCATGAAGACTCACCAGCGCCAGATTTGGGCTAACATTACACTGGAGCAAGATCTTGATGTCATCACAAAGGGCCTGCAGTTCTACGTTGGAGCATCTTACGACAACTCTTCCAATACTTACGAAACCCGTTCGAAGGGTTATCAGTATGGCTGGAACTGGTATGATGCAGCAGGTGCTATGCAGGAAACAGTCATGGGTACTGTGGAAGATAAGCTGGCATTCAACCACTGGGTTGACTCACAGTGGCGTATCGCTACATTTAATGCCGGATTCAAATATGGAATACAGCTTAACAACGGTGATAACATCGGAGCCAATGCGAACTATAATATCAAGGGCGAGATTCGCGATGGTCAGAGTAATACATGGTATCGTACCAACTGGCAGCTGGCGCTCCATTATGATCATGCTAACAAGTTTATGGCCGATGTGGTGTTGGCAGCTAACGGCTCTAACCGCAGCTATCCTGCCAAGTGGGCTTTCTCACCAACACTGGGTCTGGGATATATCTATATCAACAAGCCTGAGAGCAGCTTTATCAACTACGGAAAAGTCCGTGCATCTGGTGGTATCCAGCACACTGACTATGTGCCACAGGCAGGTCTCTGGCTTGCTTCATGGAACAGTGGACATGGTAACTTCTGGTACGGCACCAACTTCTCCAGCTCATGGGGTGCTTTCCTGACACAGTTCCCGACAGAGGATTTCGCACAGGAGACTGCCTATAAGGCAAATATCGGTACTGATCTGAGAATCGCCAACTGTCTTGATGTTACAATCGATGCCTTCTATCAGCAGCGTCGTAACATCCTGGTAAGTGCTGGTTCACTCAACTCTGCAGTAGTTGGTATCCAGTCATCATATGACGACAAGGGTCGCGTGGCAAGCTGGGGTGCTGAAGTAGGTATGCGTTATGCCAAGACCTTTAGCAACGGGCTTAATGTCAACTTGGGAATGAATGTTTCTATGGTAAGGAGCAAAATCCTCGAGTGGATTGAGACACCTGCTTATGATAACCTGTCAGTAATAGGTGGATATGCTGATGCTGCCCGCGGACTCATCGCCGATGGCTTCTTTAAGGATCAGGAAGATATTGACAAGAGCCCTGTTCAGCAGTTCGGTCAGGTGAAAGTTGGCGATATTAAATATAAGGATGTCAATGAAGACGGTGTCATCAATGAGAATGACTATGTTACAATTGATTACGGCACTACCTACCCAAGCTTCAACTATGCATTCAATCTCGGTGCAGAGTATAAAGGCTTCGGTATCAATGCCACATTCCAGGGCGCTGACAACCAGACTAAGAACCTCATGTATGTTGACGGTGTATGGGGAGCACTCTCCGGCAACCGTAACCTCTCTCAGAACTATTACGACAACTGTTACGATGTGCTCGGCGCTGATGCTCTCTTCCCACGTCTGTCAACAGAGAGTGTAGCCAACAATGCTCAGAGTTCTACCATCTGGTATCGCACTGCAAGATGGCTCAAACTGCGCGACTGTGAGGTTTACTATAAGTTGCCAGCTTCGCTCATACAGCCTCTCAAGGTTACTGGCGTAAGAGTATTCGTACAGGGACAGAATTTCCTGTCGTTCGATAATATCGACGCTATGGATGCAGAGAATCTCAACACTGGCTATCCTGTGATGAAGAGTGTGAATGTTGGTCTCAACGTGACGTTCTAAAAAGGTAAATATTAAATTAGAAAAAGATATGAGAACAAAGATATTTTTCAGGGGCAAAGGTATGGGGAAGGTTTTACCTTTTTACCTTTTTACCTTTTTACTTTTATCCTCTTGTGTAGATCTTAACTACTCTGAGGAATCTACCCGTGACGAGAAGTGGACTTTCGAATATTTCAACGAAGGTATCAAGGGCTTGGTATCAGGTGTCTATGCTCAGGTATATACAAATGAATTTGATGATAACAGCGCATATTTCCTTGCAGGTGCAACCGATGAGGCGCAGTATGCACTTGAAACAGGCGCAATCAATAGCTATGTGAATGGCGGATGGAGTCCTGCCAATCCAAACGACAGGTTCTGGACGAAGTCGTATACCGCTATTGCTGATGCCAACATGTTCCTTGAGAAGTTGGACGAGGCAGATTTGTCTGACTGGAAATACAATACCAGCTATGAGAACTGGATGGCTCAGATGGAACTTTTCCCATATGAGGTGCGTTTTCTCAGGGCTTACTTCTATTTTGAGTTGTTTAAGGCATACGGTGATGTCCCTCTGGTAACGACAACTCTTACCAATGCTCAGGCAAACAGCGTACAGCGTACGTCTGCCGATGAGATAGTTAAGTTTATTGTTGACGAGTGTGATGCCATAGCACCTTATCTGCCTGAGACATATATTACAGAATATGGAGCAGAGATAGGTCGTGTCACACGTATTGCCGCATTTGCCCTTAAGGCTCGTACATTGCTTTACGCTGCATCACCACTTCATAATCCAAGTGGTGACAAGACAAAGTGGGCAAAGGCTGCCGAGGCTTGTAAGTATATCCTCGACAATGCATCACTGTGGGGTCTGAAGCTTAATTCTTACAGCACTCTCTGGGGACATGATGCATTCACGAACAATACAGAGCTGATTCTTGGTCTTGGTCGTGGTGACAGCAATTCCTTCGAGATGGCCAACTACCCCATCGGAGTGGAGAATGGTTCTTCCGGCACTTGCCCCACACAGAGCCTGGTTGACCAGTATGAGTATCAGGACAATGGTGAGACATTTGCACAACGCTATCCTGAGAGTATCGACCTTACAGAGGTTGATCCATACGAAGGCCTCGATCCACGTTTCGCACTTACTGTCGTAAAGAACGGTGATGAATGGCCCAGCAATGGTGCCCAGAAGAAGGTGATAGAAACCTACACAGGAGGATTCAACGCTGCTCCTAAGTATGGAGCGACTCCTACAAGCTACTATCTGAGAAAGTATGTTGACGGATCATGTGTTACCACAGCCGATAACCAGACCACTCGTCGCCATACTTGGATAGTATTTCGTCTTGCAGAGTTCTATCTTGACTATGCAGAGGCTGTATATAATGCTACAGGCAGTGCCAACGACGCTACTTACGGCATGACAGCCAATGAGGCTATCAATGTGCTGCGTAACCGTGCTGACATCCAGATGCCTAACTTCACCGAAGACGGCGAGGCATGGGTTGAGCGCTATGAGCGCGAGCGCCTTGTAGAGCTGGCTTTCGAGAACCATCGCTTCTGGGATGTACGCCGCTGGAAGAAGGGTGCTAAGTATTTCAAGGACATAAAAGTGGCAACCATCAGTCCTGAGTTAGTACTTACACGCTCTACTGTTACCCGTCAGTGGGATGAGAAGTTCAATCTCTATCCTATTCCGCAGTCGGAACTGAAGAAGAATCCTAATCTTACTCAGAATCCTGGTTGGCAATAATAGGAAATTGAAAATTGATAATTGAAAATTGAAAGAATTATGAAGCATATAATCAATTATTTAAGTGCATTGATTGCTGTGGTTCTCGTCGGTACCGCTTTTACGGGCTGCGCTGATGACGACGCTCAATCTGCTAACGTTGGGTTGGGCATCAAAACGTTCTTCCCAACGAAGGTGGTTACCAACCAGCCAATGACTATCAATGGTTCTGGTTTCGATGCTGTCACTGAGATAGAATTCCCTGGCGGTGTGAAAGCAACCAGCTTTGAGCTTGTTGGTAACGATATGATTAGAGTTAATGCTCCTGCTGGTATCGCATCGGAAGGTGGTAATATTATCGTGCGCACTGCTAATGATGAGGCAGAGTCACGCGTTGCTCTGACTCTTGGAAATACCAATGTGTCAGGTTTCGACAAGCAGCCCGGTGACGAAATTACTGGAGGTGACCAGATTACTGTCTATGGCTCAGATTTGGAGTTCGTAAACAGTATCGAACTGCTTGACGCAGAAGGTAATCCTCAGCTGATTGACCATAAGGATTTCTATCGCAAGGGTACCAACAACCTTATCTTCCGTGTTCCAACGAAGAATATCTTCGAAGGTACATGGGTAGGAACCGTACATACCTACGACGGAAAGAGCTTCTCTATGCCTGAACTGGCTTACAAGCCCGCTGCCGACGATGGTCACTGGGAGACTGTGAAGAATGTAATCTGGACAAATAGTGATCCTGATGGAAACGGCGCTATTAGTTGGAATGGTACTTATAGATTCACGTATGAGGGCAATGATGGCAACAATGAATGTATCGCCACCTTCCCAGCAGAGATTTGGGAGAAACTAAAGAGCGAAAAGTTCTACTTACGTTATAAGCCTGCTGGTGACTCCTATCAGGTTCGCGTCACAACCGGATGGTGGGGTACTCAGTGGCTTGGTAAGGATAATGACATTGCTCCTTGGAACATGGCCGATAGGATTATTGACAATGAGGATGGAACATTCAGCATAGAGGTGGACTTCGCCGAAGATCCTGCAATTCTTGAAACCATCGATGCCCAGCATCTTCTGTTTACAGGAAATGGCTACACACCGCTTGAAATCTACTTTACTGAAGATGTGTGGATTGGAGGAGAAGGCCATTTGGAAATAGTAAAGACTCCATTCTGGACGAATGGTGATCCTGATGGAAACGGCGCTATTAGTTGGAATGGTACATATAGATTCACGTATGACGGCAATGATGGCAACAACGAATGTATCGCTACCTTCCCAGCAGAGATTTGGGAGAAACTAAAGAGCGAAAAGTTCTACTTACGTTATAAGCCTGCCGGTGACTCCTATCAGGTTCGCGTCACAACCGGATGGTGGGGTACTCAGTGGCTTGGTAAGGATAATGACATTGCTCCTTGGAACATGGCCGATAGGATTATTGACAATGAGGATGGAACATTCAGCATAGAGGTGGACTTCGCCGAAGATCCTGCAATTCTTGAAACCATCGATGCCCAGCATCTTCTGTTTACAGGAAATGGTTACACACCACTTGAGCTATACTTCCAGGAAGAAATGTGGGTTGGACCAAATAACAATCCATCAGAGTACGACATAGCTCCATTTACAATGTATCAGGATCAGAGCGATTTCGTACAATATCCATTCTATCCGTCATGGGGAGATGACAAGGGAAAGTGGCGTATTATGCGTGGTGGTAATCCTGCTATTGAGTCACTTGGATTGACTACTAACTCTAAGTTCGTAGTTTATAAGGAAGTAGGCACTACTGGCCAGATACAGTGGAACAACCCAAACTGGACATCATTCGAAGGTGTTTCATGTAATGACTGGGATGGCAGTGCTGAAACAATTGAAGTGCCTGTCACCGAAGATATGCTAAAATGTATTAATGGTGAAATAACAGACGGATGGAGCAATACTGCTATCATCCTACAGGGTGAGGGATTAACAGTTACCAAGATTGTTATCGTGCCCTGAAATGTAGATTAGATAATAAAGAGTAGAGCGCTCGTTGTTATGGCGGGCGCTCTTTTTAATCAAAAAGGTATAAAATGAAAAGACTTTATTTACTACTGATGCTGATGGCATTGCCGGCACTATTCTGCCATGGTAGCGGCAATGAAATAAAGACAACGCCTCTTACCACGAATGCGGAAGCTGTGAAGCTGTATAGCTATCTCTACCAGCAATATGGTAATAAGACCATATCCAGCGTGATGGCAGAATGGAACTGGAACCATAAAGTGGCTGATCAAATATATGAGGCTGTGGGTAAGTATCCCGCCATGAACTGCTATGACTTTATCCACATATTTTTACCTTCGGGCAATGGATGGATAAACTATTCGGACATCACTCCCGTTACAGAGTGGACTGAGGCCGGAGGCATCGTGTCGCTGATGTGGCACTTCATGGTGCCTAAATCTGAAACTGAGAAAATCACTTCTTCAGGTGGTGGTGTAACCTATAAACCAGGTGAGACCACCTACAGGGCTTCTAATGTGCTTACAGAGGGTACATGGGAAAACAAGTGGTTCTATCAGGAGATGGAAAAGGTGGCAGATGTCATCCTGAAACTTCAGAACCAAGGCATCGCTGCCATCTGGCGTCCCTTCCATGAGGCAGCAGGTAATGCTACGGCAAAGCAGCAGGCTAACTGGACAAAGTCTTGGTTCTGGTGGGGCTATGATGGAGCAGAGACATATAAGAAAATATGGGTTGCCATGTACGATTACTTCAAGCAGAAGGGCATTACAAACCTAATATGGGTGTGGACCACACAGAACTTTAATGGAAACAGTGCTGGCTACAACCAAGATACAGACTGGTATCCTGGAGACAACTACGTAGACATTATTGCACGAGATCTGTATGGCTACACTGCGGATCAGAACCAGCAAGAGTTTACAGAGATACAGACAGCCTATCCCACAAAGATGGTTGTACTCGGTGAATGTGGCATTGATGAAAGTACAAATAAGATATTTGCCAATATCTCCGACTTATGGAGTAAAGGTGCGAAGTGGGGTTGGTTTATGGGTTGGTGTGGTGGTGCTCTTCCAAGTAATGAATGGTGGCAGGATGCCCTGAACAATGAGAACGTCATCACCCGTGATAAAGTAGATACAGGCATTTCTGACATAAATGCTATAAAGAAGAACACCAACAGCACTCGCTACAGCCTATCTGGTATGAGGGTTGATACTTCTTATAAAGGAGTTGTAGTAGAGAATGCCAGAAAGATTGTCATGAAGTAAATAAAAAAGAATCACGAGGACTTCCCCGTGATTCTTTATATATTATTTCACAATATACTTCTTTCCATTCCTAATATAGATTCCCTTAGTGGGGTTTGAAATTTGTCGCCCCATAAGGTCGTAGATCCTACTATCTGATGGTACATCCGACTTTACACTATTTATGCCTGTAGTGACAGTAATATCGCTCATAGTGCAGTTCCAGGCCACACTGGGATTACAAAGGAGCACCTCGCCATTTTTCTTTTTAAGTTTTACGCTTTTTACTTTTACACGCGCGCTATTCTGTTTGCACTGTAAAGTAATGGATTTGATGGTACCCATAGTTGCTGCAAAAGGCAATGTGCTTTCAGCTGCAGTTATATCTCTTGAATAACCATTGGAGTATTTGGAGCAATATACCTTAAACTGAACTGATCCGGAAGATGGAGCTTCTTCAAGTTCTAAGACGATGCTGCTATAGTCTGCTGACGTGAAACTGCTACCGTTATAAAGATACAACTCTGCCCATTGTTTTGAAAAGTCCACAGTGCAGGAAATGCTGTATTTGCTGGCATCAGGCAGCACAGGAGTGAAATCTGTTCCATGATAAGCCTGAAGTAATGTCTTTGCCAGATCTGGTTGTGAGAAGGCAGGGAAGAAACGTGCCATGCCATCGGTAAGTCCCATCCAGTAGAATGTTGCAATATCGTTGGCCTTGCACTGCTTTACAAAATACTCACAGAACTGGAACATCAAGTCGCGACGAGCATCGTAATCTGTTACTTCGCCATCCACGTTGCTAGTACCCCATTCGCCAAGGATGACGGGAGCCCCCTTGCTAACGAGATGTTCTTTCCAAGCATTGATCATGTCATCGATTTCACTCTGTATACTGTCGATTGTACGATTGCCTGTGATTTTACCATTACTGGTATTGACTATAGAAGGATAAGCATGAACCTGAAAAATTATATGACCCTCGCCGGCTGCATCGGTTGGGAGTTTCATCTCTTTAAGAGGATCTTTAAGATGGGGATTCCATGTACCACCGCCACTGCAGCATCCATATGTGTTAACTATCAGATTGCGTTTGGCATTATTGCCGCCTGTGGCACGAACTGCATTAACAAAGCTTTGAGCATAGCCATTGATAGCGTTGTAAGCAGAAGTTGCCACAGAAGCGTCATACCTATCCGTGGCATTAAATGACGCAAAACACCATGAGTTTAGATTGTCGAGCATTTCATTATAGCCCTCGAATAGCAGCCTCTGATCATAGTCCTTAAATTTCTCAGCAATCTGTTTCCACAGTTTCTCATATCTGTCTTTAGTGTTATTGTATATCGTTTCATCAGCAACTATCCATGCTATATCATGTGTTCCTGTATCGTGATGTACGTTAAGTATGCAGTAAAGCCCCTGGCTAATAACATAGTCTACGACTTCTTTAACACGATTCATGAAAACATCTTTCACTTTGCCGTTACTATCCATCTCCTGAAACCAAGTCACTGGCACTCGTATAGCTCCAAAACCGGCATCTTTCATCATCTTAAGAAGCTCGGGCTTTGTGATGGGTTGTCCCCAACCTTGCTCGTGATCAGTTATAGATTCCCAATTCCAGTCACTTTGAACATCCCATTTTGTAGCATCTAGGGTATTACCCAGATTCCAACCAAGTCCCATGTTCTTTACTGCATCGGTAGCATTTTCAAAATCCTGTGCGATCGCTTGCATTCCGCCAACGAATAACGTACATATTAAAAAAAGGAATTTCTTACTCATAAACATTCTTGTTTTAGCTCCGCAAAGATACAATATTTTTTTCTTTTCTCACTAATATTCTCCATTATTTAACACTTTTCGTCGTGAGTTATACAAAAATACAATCGCGGCCCGTATAAGCCGCGATAGTTTTATAGGTGTATTAATTGAAAAAGCAAATCTATAATACCTTCCGTAAATATCCGGTGAAATATTTGGAGTTTTAAGAAATAATGCTTACCTTTGCAGAGTGAAATCAATAAATGTAGTACTATGACTATGAAAAAAGAAATTATCAAAAAGATGTATAGCAGTTTCGAAGAGGCAGCTATGCACATTGAGGGTGTAGAATGTTGGAGTGCGAGAGATTTACAGGTTTTACTCGGCTACAGTAAGTGGGATAACTTTACAAAAGTTATTGAAAAAGCAAAGGATTCTTGTAAAAATGCCGGGCAGAGCATTGAAGACCATTTTCCCGACGTCGGGAAAATGGTCGAAGTTGGTAGCCGCGCTGATAGACAGATAGTTGACTACAGTCTGACCCGTTACGCATGTTACCTAATTGCGCAAAATGGAGACCCGAAAAAAGAACAAGTAGCCTTTGCTCAGACTTATTTTGCCGTCCAAACACGTAAGGCGGAAATAATCGAACAAAGGATTTATGAACGTGAGCGTGTAAAAGCTCGTGCTAAGCTACAAGAAACAGAGAAGAAGATGTCGGGTATTCTTTATGAAAGAGGCGTTGACAGCAGGGGCTTTGCGGTTATTCGCTCAAAAGGAGATCAGGCATTGTTCAGATTAAGCACTAGCGAACTCAAGAAGAAGCTTGGTATTCCAGAGAAACGCCCAGTTGCAGATTTTCTTCCTACTGTAAATATCAAGGCCAAGGACTTTGCAGCTGAAATGACAAACGTGAATGTACAAACAAAAGACTTGTACGGTGTTGATCCTATATCTGAAGAGCATATTGAAAACAACACTGCAGTTCGAAAAATTATGCTTGAAAGAGGTATTGTTCCTGAGGAGCTTCCTGCTGATGAAGATGTAAAGAAGGTAGAAAGAAGGTTAGCAAAAGAAGACAAAAAGTCATTGAAAGACGCAAAGTAATCTACTATTATTGTATTTAATTGAAATAAAATGATTAACTTTGCGATGAAAATTTATATTTTAAAAATATTATTATGAGATCTAAGTTAAAACAACTATTATTATTGGCGACCTTTGTGCTCAATCCTTCATTTGCTGTTTGTCAGCAGAGTAGTATAACAGTAAAAACCAGGGATATTGCGAA
>Ga0310691_10005094_pt1 | contig 14506 bp, 21 predicted proteins | sample 176DNAGHGlowgp2_FD_203887 | JGI IMG/M metagenome (GOLD analysis project Ga0310691, IMG submission 203887) | Sheep rumen microbial communities from Palmerston North, Manawatu-Wanganui, New Zealand - 1766 DNA GHGlow gp2 (v2) (version 2) | ecosystem: Host-associated > Mammals > Digestive system >... | reverse complement strand
GTAGGTGTACACGAGGAAGGCAACTATGAGAGACTCCAGTCTGAGACTGTGGCTATCGCAGGTGTTGATATCTTCGCAGAGGTCGTTGATGGAGTCATCGTAGGTACGATCACTCCTGCTTCTGAAGGTGGCGAAGGCGGAGAAGGCGGAGGAGTCTGATCATGGCTTATAAGGCGATCGAACGATTCACGGATCTGAAGGATGATAACTATCTCTATGAAGTAGGCGATCGCTTCCCTCGTAAGGGAAAGAGAGTCGCTCCGAGTAGATATGCTGAATTGGCTGGCTCTGACAATAAGAGAGGCAGACCAGTGATCGAGAAGGTAGAGGAATAATAAGATGTCGATGGTACTGTCTGAACTGTGTGGCGAAGTGAATAACTATTTCGATCGGGATCTTCCGAAGTATGGTGGAGAATTCACCATCGAGGATGGTATCCTTTCGGATGCGGATTCGCTTGGTCTCCAGATCGGGCAGTATTATCGTATCTTGGGATCTGTGTTCAATGATGGTGTTCATCAGTGGACAGGCGAGCCGGATGAGGATCTCACGGATGAGGTATTCGAGGGAGACATTCATCTGATGGCTGTCCCGAAGGAATTCGCTGATCTGGCAAAAGAGATCGGGGCATGGATCGAGAAGTATGGAGAGGCGAGCATGTCTCCTCTGGCTTCTGAGAGCCTCGCTCCGACTTCCTATTCCTACTCGGTGAATACCGGAGCAGGATCGGGAGCAGTCGCCACATGGCAGAACGTCTTCTCCTCAAGGCTTACGAGATGGAGGAAGATCAGACCATGAGTATCTTCAATTCTTCGCTCCTTGATGAGTATAAGAAGTCCTTCAGGATCTGGCATAGAGTATCGCAGGATGATGACTATGGCGGATATGAATGGAAATGGACAGAAGGAGCATCCTTCGAAGGTATTCTGACCGAGGATGTATCTCTGACAGCGACTGTGGCAGGAATCGAGACCAAGACGAAGGCTTACGGAATCAAGGTCAAGAGGAATGCTCCTCTCGAATTCAAGACAGTATTCAGGGACGAGGAAAGTGGGAAGTGGTATATCATCACTTCTGACGAGCCTCTGAAGAGTCCGAAGATGTCAGCGATGGACATGAAGATCCTGTCCTGTCAGGCATACGAGCCGACAGACTTCGAGGAGGACTAATATGGCGACTCTTGATAAATGGTCTGCACAGAAGGTGTACTGGTCTTCCTTCGGTCTTCCTACATACGAGGAGAATGCTGTACCGGATGATGCGGTCATGCCGTATCTCACCTATCAGGCGGTCAATGGTCAGCTTGGAGGAGTCCCGAATGCCTCGGCGAATCTCTACTATAAAGGTACTTCTTGGGCGAAGATCATGCAGGAAGTGAATCAGATGGAAAAGGCGATCGATCGCCAATTATTTGTTGAGGGAGGCATCATGAAGGTGCGGAAGCCGTTACAGAACTTCGCACAGCCTATGCCCGAAACTGTAAAAAACGTAAGAAGAATGCTGTTAACTGTGGAAATCGAATTCCTGACAGTTAACTGAGAAAGGTGGTAACAATTATGTGTGCAACATGGAAAGCATCTAGAGTATCTGCTGATCAGATCAACGATATTCAGGTAGATGGTGGTGTACTTCTGAAGGGTACAGGATTTAATCCGGCAGATCCGAAACTGTTCAATGAGTCAGACATCCTGCTCGTAATGACAGGATCTCCGGCGATTAACTGTGTCCCGACAACAGAGGATTTCTATGCCGATGTAATCGGAGTTCCGAATAACTCCAAAGAGGGAAAGAGAACGACCGGATGGGATGCATCCATCGGCGGTACTGCTCTGAACTTCGATCAGTCTGCTATGGCGATGTATCTTGGATCTTCCAAGCCGACAGCAGACGGACTCGGAATTACTCCGAAGTATCAGTATGATCTGGATGATTTCAAAGATATCTGGGGTTTGTTTGACATGGCTGATCCGACTAAACTCTTTGCAGTAAAGGTCAAGGATGCTCTGAACACAGCAGGTCTGGCATTCAGTACATCGAAGAATGGTAAAGGTCAGACGAACTTCACTATGACAGGTCATACATCGGCGAACGATCCTGAATCTGTACCGATGGATTTCTACTTCTTGGAGAAGTCCGATGATGCTCCGACAGAATATACATATACTGCGGTCACTCCGGTCGGCACAGAGAATCCGAAGGAAGAAGGATGGTATGTCCTGAATGGAGATCGTTACATTCTGACACAGGATGAGGAAGTAGATTCGAACAAGACATATTATGAGAGATCAGAAGCCTGATCTCACAATGAAAAGGAGAGCAAACAATGAAAAATCTAGCAACATGTAAACCGAGTGAATTCCTGAAGCAGACTCTCAGGATCAAGAGACTGGTCGAGAAGTGGCTCACATCTGAAGACATCGCAGAGATCCGGAAGAGACTTCCGAAGAAGGAAGCGATCCTCAATACGATGACCAAAGAAGAGCAGGGCGAGGTCTTCCTTCGTAACCAGAAGGCACAGAAGGAACAGATGATGAAGAATTTCATGGACATCCTTGACATCATGCTCGACAAGAAGTTTGACGAGACTCTCGCTGTGATCGCTCTCTCGTGCTTCGTTGAGCCGGAGAACGTCGATGACTATACCATCGATGACTATCTAGGAAGCCTCTCGGACATGTTGGAATCAAGGAACGTGATCCGTTTTTTCGCTTCTGTGGCACATTTGGGGCAGACCGATATTTCAATTGTGTCCAAGGCATAAATCTGGATATGCTCGAATTATGTGGAAGCGGATATGTGATGGACTATTGCATGTCCGCTTTTCGCATAATGGACGAGGAAAAGGCATGGAAGAACTATATAGCGGATGGTCTGTTCGCTTTAGTTACAAAAACCCTGACCTATAAAAAGAGATTCAGCGATCTTCTGGAGGAGGCGAAGGCTGAGGCTCACGCTGAGGAAAACCAGAAGAATAACGAAGAAGAAGCGGATCGGATCACTAATCGTTTATTGGATAAATTGAGAGGAGAATAAGACTATGAACGTAATGGATCTGGTCGCAAAAATATCTCTCGACTCACAGGATTACGAGAAGAATGTCGAATCCTCGAAGAAGTCCTTCTCTTCGCTTGGATCTTCCATCGCATCCGGAGCGAAGACGATCGCCAAGGTGGGAGTAGGAGCATTTACTGCCATCGGTACGGCGATCGGAGGAGCGACAACAGCACTCATCAAGAATGCAGGAGAGACAGCCTCCTACGCTGACAATATCGATAAACTCTCGCAGAAAATGGGATTCACGACTGATGCCTTCCAAGAGTGGGATTTCATTATGCAACATAACGGATCGAGTATCGAGTCCGTCAAGGGAGCGATGATAAAACTGGACAAGGCTCTCGACTCGAATTCCGAGGCATTCAAGGAACTTGGTCTCAATGCTGAAGCCATGCAGAATATGTCCTCAGAAGAGAAATGGGAGGCATCCATCAAGGCTCTTCAGGGAGTCACGGACGAGACCAAGAAGGCAGAACTGGCACAGGAACTTTTCGGAAAGTCGTATCAGGAATTCATGCCTCTGCTGAATTCTTCTGCTGATGATGTGGAAAACATGAAGAAGCAGGTACACGATCTCGGAGGAGTCATGTCAGAGGATGCGGTCAAGGCAGGAGCGCAGTATCAGGACAGTTTACAGAACCTGAAGACGGCACTGACCGGAGCGAAGAACAACCTGATGGGCGAATTCCTGCCGAGTCTTTCCACAGTCATGGATGGACTCTCTGCTCTCTTCTCCGGAGACGAGAGTGGTATCGGCAAGATCAAGGAAGGCATCGAGTCTTTCGCTCAGAAACTGAACGAGAAACTGCCGAAGGTCATTCAGACAGCAGGATCGATCCTGACTTCATTGATCTCGGCTCTCCCACAGGCATTCGAGGCTATCGCCAGTCAACTCCCATCTATACTCGAACAGGCGATCCCTGTCTTGATAGATGCGGTCGTAGGCTTGGCAGATGCCATCGTTTCAGCACTCCCGAAGATAATCGAGGCGATCGAAAAGAATATCGATAAGATCACGAGCGGTCTCCAGAAGATCCTGATGGCTGTAGGACAGATTATACTCAAGTTGACACCAAAACTCCTTCCGATGATGATCAAGGTCGCTCTTGAACTGGTCAAATCCTTGGCGAAGGGATTCATCGAGAATGCGAGTGAGGTCATCGGAGCGATCTTCGAACTGGTCGATGTCATTGTCAAGGAACTGACGAATCCGGAGACTCTGAGCCAATTGCTCGAATGCGGTATCCAGATCATCATCGCTCTGGCTCAGGGCATCTTGGAGAATCTCCCTATGCTCCTCGGTACAGTCCTTACTGTAATCTCTAATGTCGCCACATTCCTCGTCACGGATGGCATTCCTCTGATCCTTCAGGGTGCTTGGGACATGTTCAAGGCGATCGGCGATGGTGTAATGAAGGCATGGGATTATATCACCGGAAAACTTGGCGATCTCATTGGTAATATCATCAGTATTGATGGTATCGCCGGATGGTGGAATGATATCCTCGAAGGAGCGAAGTCAGTATTCGGAGCGATCGGCGATGGTATAACCGGTGCTTGGGACACCATCAAAGAAACAGTAACAGGATTCGGATCTAAAATCTGGAACGGCATCAAGGACGGAGTAGGCGATCTGTTCAAAAAAGGTGCAGGATTCATTCAGGATATCATCGATGGTATCAAATCGAAATGGGACGATCTGACATGGTATATCAACCCTGCACACTGGGGCAAATCGAGAACAATGTCTGACGATGAGGCGAAGGAATTCACCGAGAGTCAGTTAGATGCGATCGGTGCGATCGACACATCTGCATGGAAGAATGCAGGCGAGAAGAATGCAGATGCCTACTACGAAGGTCAGAAGAAAGGCTTCGATGTAAACAGTCCTAGCCGTAAGATGAAATGGCTCGGCGAGATGGTAATGGCAGGATATGCAGAAGGTATCGAGGATGAGACTCCTGAAGCAACGAAGAAGATTCAGGATGCTATGGATGAGGTAGATTATGGTGCTGTCGAGATCGACTCCATGATGGTCGATACTCCAAAACCACAGAAAATCGACAAGTCCACAGAACGTCTGATCGATCTCGCTCGTGCGAACAGCCAGAAGCCAGAGATCATTCAGCTTGTGGTCGGAGGACGAGTCCTTGAGGAAATATTCATCGATGCGAAGCGGAATATCACTACGAGAAGTGGAGGTCAAGTGAATGTCTGAGCGAGTATATTATGATCTCCTAGAGATCAACGGAACGAAACTCCCTGATGTCGAACTTGGAAAAGGCTCGGTATCAGTGGGCAAGGAGTACAAGTATAATGAGTATGAGACCGAAGGCGGAGGCAAGGTCATCGAGGAGATCGACTCGGAAGGTAAGATCCGAGGCACTGTGTCTTTTTCTGGTCTTCTTCAGAGTCAGCTTCAGGCGATCGAGGCATCCATTGATCTGGTCTCTGAGATGACGATCTATAATCCGAGGACAGGATCTCCGAGATCCTTCCTCGCCTTGATCACTCCTGCCGAGGCGAGTAAGATCATTCATGATGCAGGAGCGAATGCTTGGTCATATGGTTTTAACTTCGAGGAGATAGGAGATATCGAGGAATGATTACTGTATCGAATGACTATATCCAGATGATGACCGGAAGAAGACTCAGGAATCGTATCAGAATCCAGATCATCAATGGCGAGGACTCGTATGATCTCGAAGATAAGGATCTGGTCAAGGGATCTCTCAACATTAACTGGCGATCGGCGAATAACAGGGATTTTAATCTCGGTACATGCTATGCCTCGGAGATGTCCTTCTCGTCTTTTATCTCTGTCATTCCTGAGATCGAAGGACAGTCCGTAACGATCATCATGACAGGCTTTTACAAGGTCGGAAACTCCGAGCAGGAAATCCCTCTCGGAGTCTTCCGATGCTCGTCTCCGACTGTGGCGAGTATGATCACATCGTATAACTGCAAGGATTCGATGACCGATTTCGATAAGAATATCGAGTCTCGATTCTCCGGCACTCCATTCAATGTACTTTCCTTCATCTGTAACAGATGCGGAGTGGAGTTAGGAGTCTCGGCATCGCAGGTCGCTCAGATGATCAACTCTACACAGACTCTGGTCATCGATCCGGAGCGAGTCCTAACATACCGAGATGCGCTCTCGTATGTTTCCATCGTACTCGGCGGATACTGCATCATCGACAGATCCGGAAGGCTGTCCGTCAGACAGTTTCACACTGTACCTGATATGGAACTTCCGAGGCACAGAAGAACGTCTTCGACATTCGCAGGATACAAAACGGTCATATCGGGTGTTAAATGCCGTTTCCTCGCCGATCAGAACTTCTATCCATATCAGATCGTTGATGAGCATACAGAAGGCATTGTGGTCGATCTGGGCGACATTCCGATCATCAACGATACAGACCGAGTGAAGACACAGATCCTGACGAATATCTTCAACCTCCTGCGAGGCATCGAATACTATCCGTGTGAGATCAATATGGTCTCTGATCCGAGCATCGAGGCAGGTGATATGATCGTCACAAAGGATCGGTACGGATACGACAGGAATATCCTCCTGACATCCGTCACATTCGCTTGGAGATCTGAATCTACTATCATGTCAGAAGGCGGAAACCCGAAGGATAAGGCTGTCTCTACGGCAGAGAAGAAGAACAAGGTCGAGCAGGATGCCATCGCCAAGGCTTCGCAGATCGTCACAGCGACTTATGTCAATGGTAATCCGATCACTGTCACGGATGACGGACTCGAAGACATCGTGAGTCTGCGCTTCGCTACGAACAAGGATCTGACAGCGATATTCGGAGCAGAGATCCCTGTATATGCGGATAACGATGGAGTCATCGAGATATCGTATTGGGATGCAGGTGAGGAAGGCGATGTGGTCAAGGCTCGTGTGCATACCGGATATAACCTGATCACTCTCGTGAACCATCTGCATTATGATCCGAATAGAATCGTACTGCTCCAGTTAAAGGCGAAGACAGAGCCATGGATAGCAGGAGTCCTCGCTCCTACGATCACGATCGCTCAGGACTCCATCAGATCCTACATCTTCGCACAGGGACTCGAAACAGAAGAGCCGTGGGATGGTATCATTACGATCTCCGATACTGTGGATTATGTCGAGTCGAAACTGGCTCTGTATGGTATCACGGATGGCATCTCGGTCGATGTTCGTCTTCCTGTATCTGCATCGATCAATGAGTATGTCGGCAGAATCACTTCGGAGATGCAGATATATGAGATATCTGATACAATTACAGTAGAATTGGAGTACGGAGAACAGTATCTCCGATGTGGAGCAGGACACAGAGCCGGAAATGGTCGTATGTTCGCTCCGATCACGATCTGAGGATGAGACGAGGCATGGAGAAGACATTGGCAGTATCACAGGGCATCTGGAGAGTCGAGCAGGACGTATCGACTCTCCATGTCTGGCTCTTGAAGTATGGCGAAGTCATCGATGAATGGGACGGAGACAAACGATACTCATTCGAGGATCTCCATGATATACTCCTGAAGGAAAGCTATAAGAGGAGGAAAGGCTGATGGCAACATTCGTTAGTAAGGTATGGAAGGATCTGGATGCAGAGTATCCGACCAGATATACTCTGCTGAAGTCGGATCTGTCTTCCGAAGTGGTGACGATCCAGAATAACTTCGGTCAGATCCGAGAATCCGGAGACGTTTTTGACAAGCAAACCATGGAGGATCTGGAAGGAAGAATCAATGCAGGATTCCAGTCTGTCGAGGAGATCACGGCAGGAACAGTAGATCCTTCCGGTGGTAAGAATGGCGATATCTATTTCAAGACCGGAACTGACGATCAGGATAATCCGGTCATCCTCGGTATGTATGTAAAGATCGCAGGATCTTGGATGCCAGTGGCTACAGGCGGAGCATCTCTGCCACAGGCTGAAGGGAGTGGTTTCTGATGGCAGATTATGCAATTCATGACACAACTCTCATCGGTACATCCAATATCATCCGCAAGAAGGAAGGCTCTTCTGCGCTCATTGACCCTGCAGATTATCCGAAGAGAATAAATCTCATGGGCATGCTCGAAGTAGGTGGAGTCTTGGAATCTGACTATTGCAAGATCGACAACGGATCGGATGATGTGCCGATGCTTCATGCTATTGTCTATCTTCCTGCCTCGCTCGATGGATATACTGGCACTTCTGCCGTGCAGACAGGGAAAAACCTTGTAGATGGTACGAATTTTACTAGGGGTTTACCATCAACGACAATAGGGGCAAGTATTGAAACAATAACGGCAAGTACACGCTATGCGTATATCGGTATTGATATAGGCGGGACAAACTTTACTATTTCTTCTGTATCGAATGATACAGATTACTTTTGGAATATCTTAATTTTTGGATATACAAACGGCATTTTATCTGTATATACGAATACTTCTGTCAATGCTTCAAAGACTGTCGATTTTTCTGCTTGTGATTTTATCCGTCTTGCTATTGGCACACGAAGCGCAAGTTATCAAGTGCCGACGGATTTAACAGAATATGGAACTATTCAATTAGAATTCGGATCGACAGCATCCACCTACAAAGAATATGTCGCTCCGAAGACATACTCCGCAGACTTTGAGCGCACGATTCACGGCGGTCGTGCGGATCTTGCAACAGGCGAAGGAAAAGGCAGTTATAAAAAGATCAACCTCGGCGATTACACATGGATTAAAAGCGGAAACGAAGGGGATTTTTACTGTCAGCAAGTGACAGATATATGGTATCCATCGACAGGCGGTATATCCAGATATGGCGATTATATCTGTGATAAATTCAATGCTGTTCAGTCCGCTCCTGCTGATGGGGAGATTAACTGTTATTATAATACGGCATATAACGGATATAGAATCTTCATCAAAAAAGCGGATTATGCAGACAAGACAAGTGCAGAATTTAAGGCATTTTTACAAGAATATAATGCCCATCTTGTATATAGAGTGAATGAGGCAACAGAGGAAGATTTCACATTCGATGCACAGGATATCAACACCATGCTTGGCGATAACGTCTTCTATTCAGAAGATGGCACGATGAGCATCGAATACAGATCAAGCGGAACGATCACTCCTGTTGTACCTACTCTCATCAGCAAGAGCATCACAGCTAATGGCACATACTCTGCGAGTGATGATGGAGTAGATGGCTATGATGCGGTCGTGGTCAATATACCGAGTCAAGAGCCATTGGTCACTCCTCTGAATAGTCCGAATGCCTTCTTAACATTGAGCGGAGTAACTGGAACAGACGTTGAAAGAACTGTTCGAACAGAAACAGCACCAAGCGATGGTAAGTATGTCTTTGCTTCTGACTCCACATGCCGAACAGACACTGGCAAGGGCGAAGGATTTATTGAGATTAAAAAGAATGATGTTTCTGTCGTGAAACAGTATATGGAGGCGAATACAACTACTAGCATTACCATTCCAGATATTTCTGTAGAGGCAGGGGACGAGGTTACTTTTATTGTCGGATTTGACAATGCCCATTCTAACTGCTATTTCCAGTTATATACTGGTATTGCATTTGTATCGGAGGCATCAACTCCGAGCCTGTTGAGCATGATGCCGAGCGAAGAAGTAAATGAAAACACAGAGGAGGTAGAAGAGAATGAGCAGAATGACATTGAGGGATAAGGTACGAGACTGCCAGTGCAGAGGCGAGATCCTTCCGATGAAGGGACATATCCGACTCGAACTGGAGGACATCAGGGACGGAAAGAAGATCGTCACGGAGTCGGATAATCTGGTCACGAAGGCTGTCCAGATCATCTTCGATCATAACTATTCGGGACTCGCCCGATACGATGCTCTCCTGCCTCTGAAATCGCTCTATTCGGGAGTTTTCGCATTCCAAAATCAGCAGACCGAGAATGCGGATAACTGGCAGTTAGAGAGCGATATCGTGAATCCTCTTGTCGCCCATGCAGGAGATCAGGCGAATAATACAGGATCTACTCTGCGAGGATCTCCGGTCAGCAACGAATGGATCGAGTCCGATAACTCGATCTCAATGTCTTGGCTGTGGGACAACACACAGGGAAACGGACATATCGAGTCTTGTAGTCTTGTGCCTTCTGTTCTCGGCAACATGGGTATAAAGCCATATGACGACGAATTTAATCCGCTTTCTGTCTTCGGCTATGACTCGGATAGTAATTCCTCATTCAATGAGGAGATCAACAAGAAGTATCCATTCAATATCTCGGACGATGGTAAGATATCGTGGTCTCTCTGGATCGATGGCAATACGTTTAAGGAGTACACGATCCGACATGACTATTTCGCCTTCGGTATCATGAGAGGAGTGGATGACTGGCAGGATGTCGCAGTCCGTACTGCTACGATCAGATCCGGAGCGAACAGATTCATCTTCGATGATGATGACTACTACTATATCGCACGAGCCACATCTGCCACATCCATGCAGATCGATAAGGTCAACAAGACTACATTCGCTGTGACTCAGGCAGACTGTACGTTCTCCGGCATGTCGTTGTGGACAGGCAACATCGAAGGCGGTAAGAATGTAGCGATGCGGATCTTCGGATACGATGGCACATATCTCTACTATCCGAATAGCACGAGGACTCAATTCCTGAAACTGAACATCTCGGATACTGTGGATTCGATCGTCCTTGATGGCGAATTGACGATCGAGAACGGTCAGATCTCTGAGACAACTAGTGGATGGCAGTTCATGAGTCCTCTGGCGATCAATACAGGTCTCGTCCTCGGCTCGAACTATCTGATCAATGGAACGAAGACATATCCGATCAGACATGTAAAAGGCATCGGAGGGGCATCCACATATCTCGGCTATGCTCACTGGCTCTGGCTCGTAAGGAAGGGAGCATCTGTGTATGGTCATGCGAAACAGACTTACGGAACGTCCTCTTCTCAGTGGAGTGGTCAGAGCAACGTTCTCTGCCAGATGTTCAAGAGTAGCGTTGTGAATCTCGCTGAGGCTCGTGATAAATCGACTTCGCAGACGATGCGAATCGTCTATACTCTTATGGAGCAGACATCGTGATATAATGAAGATGAAGGAGGATGTGGAACATGTTTAAGAAGGACAAAACGTATGATACTTTGAAAAATATTGCACTGATAATCGTGCCGATCTTCGCTTGGATCGCATCCATAGTGAATGTCTGTGGTGTACCTTATGCAGAGACGATCACGGCGATCCTGACTGCCACAGACACCATGATCGGCGGTCTTGTAGTGGTCGCTAAGAAGATCCATGACGGAAAGACAGAGGAGGAAGGCAAAGATGCTTGAATCGATCATAGTAGCACTGATCACAGGTGGTCTCTCTCTGATCGGAGTAGGTCTCTCGGTCTTCGCCTCATCTCGTAAGACTCAGGCTGAGTATGAGAAGAGTCAGGCTGTCATGAATGAGCGCATCTCTGAACTGACCAGAGAGGTCAGGGAGCATAACAATTTTGCTCGCAGAATGCCTGTGGTTGAAGAACAGATCAGGATTCTCTCGGATCGGATGGCGATCCTAGAGAAATCAACAGTATCAAGGAAGGTATGATATGGCTAAATACACGAATAAAGGACTCATCGCCTATGCCAGAGCGATGCTCGAATACCATTCTCCGTATTGGTATGGGACGTATGGGCAGACTGCGACAGAGGCTCTCTACGAAGCGAAAAAGAGGCAGTATCCCTCCCAATACACCAAGTGGTCGAAGGAATCGTTCACCTCGCAATACGGAATGAAGGTCGCAGACTGTGCAGGTCTCATCAAGGGATATCTCATGAGTCCCTGTATCGATGGAAATGGCATCGTGACAGATCCTCTGAAGCCTTCGGTCTATAACAGCCAGTATGACTGGTCAGCGAATATGATGATTCAGCACTGCTCGGAGACAGGAGACATCAAGACGATACCGGAGGAGAAAGGCATCATCGTCTGGAAGGATGGTCATGTCGGAATCTACGATAAAAATGGCTATGTGATCGAAGAACGAGGTCACTCCTATGGCACAGTTCGTACTCGCCTCGCAGATCGTCCATTTGTGAAGTGGGGAAGGCTCTCGGTCATCGAGTATGTCAAAGATCCTGTCCCATCTCCGACTCCTGCTCCTTCCGGATCGATCTCCATGCCTACGCTGAAGAAGGGCGATAAAAAGGATGAAGTCACTCTCTTCCAGATGTGCATGAACGATCTCGGATACAAGGATCAGGACAGAAAGCCTCTCGTGGTCGATGGCAGTATGGGAGGAAGGAGCATCTACGTCCTGAATCTCTTCAAGGCTGATAATGGTCTTCCGGTCAACGGTATCTGCGATGATGCCACATGGCAGAAGATCCTGCATAAGCGGTATAAATAGGCTTGCAGAGCGGTTTATTCATGCTCTCCTTAATATCTGCAAGTATTGAGATCCCTTCGGGGATCTCTTTTTATTACAGTTATGTTACAAATAGTATTTTTCTCTTGTATTCGGACATTGTAGGGACTATAATAGAGCCATAAAGAGAGCAGGAGGACATGAAAATGAAATATCAAATTCAATGGAAATGCACAAGATGGTGCAACGCAGGAAACTACTCAAGATATTGTAAAGAATCTTACACAAATCTTGACGAAGCAAGAGCCGATCTCGAAGCCTATAAAGCAAGGAATCCTGAAAAAGAAACGAGGCTCGTAATCGCAGAAGGAAGAAAATATACGGAGATCATGTGAGAGATCCCGAAGGATCTCTCACCACACAGAAGGAGGACAGGATCATGATGAGATACATTGTAAACGGATGGAGCGAGAAGAAGTCGTACTTCCTGAGCATTGGTCATTTTACCGAAGAGGAGATGAATGCTCTGGAAGACGGAGAGACTGTCACTAAGAATGGTAATATGTTCTATATGGAGGATGACGGATTCGAGCAGTTATGCGAAATCTAACTAAGGAGGACTAATCATGGCGGTACACACGATGGACGATCTGAGGCAGATGCAGGCTCTGCCTCTTTCGATTAAGATCCGGATGACGGAACAGCGCATCAGGGAATGGGTGAGAGAGTATGGAGAAGACGGAGTATACGTCGCATTTTCCGGAGGCAAAGACTCGACTGTCCTTCTCGATATCGTGCGGAACAGATGCGGATATACTCGGATTCCTGCTGTGTTCTTCGATACCGGACTCGAATATCCAGAGATCAGAGATTTCGTGAAGACGTTCGATAATGTGGAATGGCTGAAGCCTGAACTGACATTCAAGGAAGTGATCCAGAAGTATGGTTATCCGTTCATCAGCAAAGAAGTATCAAACTGTGTCCAAGGTGCTAGAAAATACTTGCGAGAATTAGAGAGACGGAATAAACTCTTGACAGACAGACAGACAGACAGACAGACAGACAGACAGACAGACAGACAGACAGACAGACAGACAGCATAAAGAATGCGTGGGCGATGGCGGATATCCTCGACATCGACAGAAGAATAGACAAGCAGAACGAAGAATACATCCGGCTGAAGAAGGGGAATATCCCTAAAGAAGTTTTGAATAGTTCATATCGTGTAAAGGCACTATATGGAATAGTGCCTCATAAAGAAAAAGGAAAATTCACAGGGGAGTATTCTAGAAGATATGATAAATCAAGATATAAATTCTTTTTGGATGCTCCATTCGAGATCACGGACAAATGCTGTGATGTAATGAAAAAGAAGCCTGCCAAAATGTATGTAAAACAAACAGGACGATTTCCGATCATTGCGACTATGGCAGAAGAAAGCGAGCAGAGGAAGACACATTGGTTACAAGAAGGATGCAACGTATTTGAATCCAAAAACCCGAAAAGCAAACCGATGTCCTTCTGGACAGAGCAGGATGTCCTCCGGTATATCAAGGAATACGAGATCCCGATCGCATCTGTATATGGCGAGATCGTTCCTGATTACGGAGAGGAACAATGTGAAGGACAGATGTCGATCGAAGATTTTGGTCTCGTCCCTGATCAGCGCAAACTGAAAACCACAGGATGTCAGAGAACCGGATGCATGTTCTGTGGCTTCGGATGCCATCTCAACAACGATCAGAGATTCGTGCTGATGAAGACCACACATCCGAAGCAGTATGAGTATATCATGAAGCCAAAGGATCAGGGAGGACTCGGATATAAAGAGATCATCGACTGGATCAACGAGCATGGGAATCTGGACATCAAATACTAATTGTTACAATTTCATTACAATGGACATTTCCATGTTTACGCTAGACATTCTAGGGTATATAATAAAGCCATCAAATGAAAGCGAGGATTTTAATATGAAAAAGTACGAATGCAGAAACAGTCTGACCAAGAACGTCAGCAGAACATTTGACACATACGAAGAGGCACACGAGCATGCATATCGCTTTGACGAGGAGATCTGGGAGGTCTCCGAGGA
>Ga0310691_10005090_pt1 | contig 14512 bp, 20 predicted proteins | sample 176DNAGHGlowgp2_FD_203887 | JGI IMG/M metagenome (GOLD analysis project Ga0310691, IMG submission 203887) | Sheep rumen microbial communities from Palmerston North, Manawatu-Wanganui, New Zealand - 1766 DNA GHGlow gp2 (v2) (version 2) | ecosystem: Host-associated > Mammals > Digestive system >... | reverse complement strand
GTTCAATTTTTACACAGCTGCAAATTGGACTGACTGACAGCTGAGACAGACAAAGCTGACAATTATCTAATAATTTTTTGCTTTTTATTTCTATATTTATTATTATTAAATAACAAAGATTAGTAACAACAATTAAAAACATTACAATTATGAAGACAACAAAGACATTTACAGACAACAGTGAAGAGACAATGAAGTATATTGATTTTGTCTACGATTATGGTTTAGATGATAAGCTCACTGATTTGTGGACAGGCTTCCAACAAGGGAATGAATTTATCGAAGCAACAGGTGATCCTGATATGATAGATATGATAGCTCATCTGTCTCCTACAATGTATAAAGTATCAAAGGCATTCAGAAAATGTAAAGACTACAAATTGGAAATAGACCAGAAATTCTTTAGTAAAGCTGATATAATTGAACACAGTGGTATTACAAATCGTACAATAGATAGATGGATTGAAAGTGGTTACATTAACGTGACTAAGCTATCTAAAATTAGTTAAGTTAGATGTCTCAAAAACTACCTCTAGAGCCCACTCAAATAATTTTATCATAGTGTGCTCTAGCATATATTTTTAGTCATTCAAGTTATTGATAATCAATATATGCTTCAGAGCAACAAATATAAAAAATGAAAATTTCATAAAAATTAAGATTCATATAAATGTGAATCATAAAAAATACATATCTAAAAGTACAAAATGAAAACAACAATTACTATTTCAGTAGACAGTTCTACTCCAATGTACAAGTATCGTTTTATTCAGAAGGACATATATGAGTTGGATGGTGGAAGTATCAGAATAGATCAGTCTCAATGCATCACTGATCCGTACCCAACATATTATATTCACATCAAAGATAAAGCTCCACAGATTGTATATGACAGTATAAATGAAGCATTAATACAAATGAAAGACGAATATGGTAACATGGTAAAAATCAAAATAGATAATGAGAGAATAGACTAATACTGATTACAAGTCAGAAACTATTCTAAATGCTTCAGATTTTATCCTTAGAGATGTTTAGATATAAGAGCAATAAGTTTATATATCATCACAGTAAAAACACATCTGATGACACGAGAATGAAGTTTATCCAACTATAAAAATATTTATATATTATATGAGAAAAAGACCAATAAAGATAATTAACACTCAAACAGGGCAAGAGTATACCTTCAACTCTACCACAGAAGCATCACGAGCATTGCAATGTGTACAAGGTAATCTATACTACTTCCTTGACAACAGCAAATTAATGCACGGTAAATACAAGATTGAATCTGCAGACAAAGAGCAGGTAATCTTATCAAAAATATTGTTATAAATCGGACATGAAAGCAAGAGAAATACTAAAAGAAATAACAACAGATAAGGCAATCATTTCTAATGTTCAGTATATCATAGATTACCTCGAAGAGCAATTTGGTACTGTCACTCCTGCAATAACTATTACATTGCAGCAAATAGGTACACAACTTAATATCATCAAACAGATGAACGAACAACTTTCTGGGCAAAGCTACACTTATATACTACCTAATGGACTAGAAAAAGAACGCCCGGCATTCGCAATATTATCTAAATCCAATATATTATTAGAAAAACTGATATCATCACTTGGTATCACACCTCGTTCAGCAAGACAAGCTAATATCAAACTTGGAGAAGATAAAGCAGTGAAACGATTTGATCTAAGAAGTTATGCAAAATAGTGAAAATGATCTCTAAGTAACAATCATGATCTTAAAGTAACAATGTATGTAACAAATCATAAAGTAAATGTTACAAAATTTACATAATAAAAATACTACGATATGAAAGAATGACAAAATTAGACCCAAGTAAGGTTTACATACAATATATGGCTGACGTACTTACGGGCAAACAGATTGCTTCTACAGCTGTGAAGCAACAATGTGTGCGAATGCGCGATTGGTTTGATAGAGACGATATATATTTCAATTATGATATTGTTGACAGACGTCTTGCGTTCATGGAAGAGCAACTTATACTGCCCGATATGTGGGATCCAGAGACATTGTCACGTGCACATTTCAAAGCGCATAGATTTCAAGCGTTCATGATATCAATGATTTATGGATGGTATCGCGTAGACCAACCTAATATGCGTGTTATCAAAAAAGTCTATATCCAGACATCACGTAAAAATGGTAAATCTACGCTTATTGCAGCACTCTGTCTTACAGATGCAATATTCGCTAAAGAGGATTTGAATGCGCCGCCATGTGTAGGTGTTATTGCAGGTAATGGACAACAAGCAGAACATACATTAAGCATTTGTATCAATTTTGCAAACCTATGTGATCCTGATATGGATGTATTTGTACCCAAGAAGAAATACTTGTTCATCAGGGGAGAAAAACCATCTGATCCAAAAGGTGAGATACTTACTCTATCATCAGGTTCAAAAACACTTGATGGTTATAACTTCAGTACTGCCATAATAGACGAGTATCATCAACTTAAAGACGATCATGCAGTTGAAGCATTGTTGAAATCACAGAAATTACGCATAAATCCATTAGCAATATTCATTACGACTGCAGGTTCATCAATCAATGGTCCATGTCATGAGTACTACAAGACACAGAAAAAGAAGTTAGCAAAAGACAAACCATATCCTGACACAGAGATAGATTTCATATACGAACCCGATTCACTGCAAGATATTGACGACGAAAAGAACTGGATCAAATGTATGCCAATATTGCAAGAGTTGCCAGAAATGCAGCAATCATCAGTCATGGTTCAGATGCGACAAGACTATCATGATCTCTCAGACCCAACTAAACGAACTGAGGCACTGACAAAGGCATTTAACTGGTGGTGTACCCCAGCTAACCATTGGTTTGTTATAGATCAGATTAAGCCATTGATGCAACATATTGACATTAGTGTGCTTAAAGGAGAAGTATGTACCGGTGGATTGGATCTATCTCTTGGTAACGACTTATCTGCACTTGTATTGTTATTCCCGCCATCAACAACAAGAGAGGTATGCCCAGATAAATGGATTGCTTATACCGATGCATGGGTAACACCAAGAGAATCTCAATCAAACCAGAATAAGTTATTCTATACGAAAATGATAGCCAATAATTATCTTAATCTGACTACAGGTGAATACATTGACCCATTAGCTATTGCTGCACGTTGCTATAATTATCAACAGGATTTCAGATTCAAATATATATCATACGACCCTAACTTAGCACAACAATGGCGCATGCAGATTGATACATATGGCACATTTGAATGTGTTAAGATGAACCAGAACAAGACTGCATTCTCTGAGACATGTCAAGAACTGCAAAAGTTAGTGTCAGAAGACAAAATTGTGTTTGCTTACAATCCAGTAATGGCATGGGCGCTTACAAACTGTGTTTTAGAGGTAGATGGTAATGCATGTAAGCCAGTAAAATGCGATGGAAAGACTGGATGTTGTAAAATTGACCCAGCAATTGCATTACTTGAGGCACTATATATCGCAAAATTGAAAGAATCAGAACTCAATGCTCCTTCTCTCGAAGAGCGTGAGCAGATATTTAACGAATTATTAGGTTTTTAAAAATATTAATATAAACGATATGATAAGTAAAAGACATGTAAAACAATACTGTTGTGAAGCTGCTAATTTAATTGAAAATTACGGCAAAGCGATAGCTGATACAACTCAAACATGGGTATGTCATCACCGGAATGAAATTAACATGAAAAAAAGTACCAAAGAATTGATAGATATGGGATTATATTACAATCGCCCTGCGTCAGAGTTGATATTCTTGACGCATAGTGAACATAAAAGTTTGCATGGTAAAAATATGACAGATGAATGCAAAACAAAATTATCTGCAATCTTCAAAAAAAAGTGGCGTTCAGAGGAATATAAAGCAAAAATGTCTAGACCTCAGCCAAAATATAGATGGCTCAAGCCAACTGGAGAGATCGTAATCATGCGTAAATCTACCGTCGGTCGGTGCCACTCAGATTGGCAGCTTCTATCAAATACACCAGTAGATCAAAATGAAAAAGTTTAAAAATCCGCAAGAAGTAAATCAGTCACTGAAATGCTGGGCCAAGCTTAGACTACAATACTTAAATGAACATCCATTTTGCGAAAATTGCCTTCGTTATGACAAATATTCCTTTGCCGAAGAAGTTCATCACAAACGTTTTCTGCAGAATGGCAAGACTGTAGCTGACAGATTAGCTATCCTACTTGACTGGGATAACCTCATAGCATTATGTAAAGATTGCCATTATCGATTCCACACGTATGCTAAAGCTCATAATCTAACTAGAATCGATAATCTCTCGCTTGACACTCCAATAAAACCTGAAGTGACAAGTAATAAATTTCTTGATTTTTGAAATAATTTTGTTTCATCGCATGAAATAATTTCGTTTCATCGCTTGAATACATTTTGGAAAATTACTATTATTATATAAATACAACAAATAAAGTTAATTATAAAAAAGAATTATATGTAACGGTGGTTACTATAGTTTCGTGCTGTATTCGGACATATAAATAATGATAATATTTGGTTTTGCATCCAGTCAAAAGTAATCTGAGAAGACGAAATGACTTTTTATAGACTGTTCATTTTTTAAGTTAACATATATTTTTTATATTTTTTTAATTAATTCGCTAAGTCAAAAGTAATCTGAGAAGACGAAAATGACTTTTATAGACAGTTCATATTAGTTTAACATATATTTATTTTTATATTTTGTTTGTCGATTTTTCTAAGTCAAGTAATCTGCGAAGACGAAATGACTCTTTTATTTGTCAATGTTATAAATTTTATATATTTTCCATTTAATTGTAGGTAAAAGCTTCGAAGCCGATTCTTTTTATTCATATTATGTTTTTTATAATTTCTCTCAAGGTCCCATCTGTGATAGATCGGACCTTTTTTTTTATGTTTTATCTTAAAATTTGTTAAAAAATTTTGACACAATTATAAAAAATGCCTATTTTTAATAAAATAAGTTAGCAAGCACGCAATTATGAATATATTTAGCATTTTTAACGGAATAAAAGCAAAGTTCAGCGGTCAGCAAGTCACTCAGGCCAATTTGTCTATTCCACAAATGATCAAATCATCACCATTCCTTAACGTTACCCAGAATACAATTGTATCAGCAGTATTCTGTGCGGTTGAACGTATTAGTAATTCTATTGCGTGCTTGCCTCTTATAACCAAGGACGTACATACAAATCTTCCAGATGATAGCACATTCATTCAATCTATTGCAGATCGTTCTCCTCTTAACATGTTCAATACAATGAAATATGCAATATCAGACATGTTGTTGAATGGTTCTGGTTATGTATACATTCAAAGAGATGCTCGTGGATATGCTGTTGCATTAGAGTATATACCTGCATCAAGCGTTACAGTTCTTCCAGATCCAAATGACATGTATAATAAGAGATACAACATCAATTGTAAAGGCATAGGTAATGTAAGTCCTGAGAATCTGCTTATCTTTACTAAGAACATCAAGCTTGATTCATTGCTTAACTCACTTGGTTTGACTGAAGCAGCAAAGACAGCAATTGAGCAAACATTAGCTGCAATGAATGCGCAGACAAGAGAATTAGACAATGAGTCTTTACCTCGTGTGATGATGAAGATAAACACTGAAAATGCGACAAAGGCAAATACTGCTACAAGAGAGAATGTTGTATCAATTTGGAACAAGAGCCAGTCTCAAGACAATCGTCTTTTATTTGCACCAGATTATATCGATGTAGAAACACTTAAATATGACTCTAATACACATTCAAATGTAATTGCAGCTCAAACATTCTTAATTGAAGAAGTTGCACGTTACTTTACAATGATGCCAACAGAACTTGGAGATCTTTCACATTCATCATATAACACCATAGAAGCTGCTTCTCTTGATTTTATCAATCGTACATTACTTCCAATTATAGTATTATGCGAACAAGAGATAAATAGAAAGCTTCTTCTTCCATCCCAAAGACGTAACACATATATCGACTTAGATGAGTCATATCTTCAAAGAATGGATCCATTGTATCAAGCAAAGGTTGTTCAAGCTCTTTCAAAGACAGGTGTTGTGTCAACAAATGATATGAGAAAAATCTTAGGTCTAGCTCCAGTCAAAGATGGAGACAAGATTATAGTTCCTTATACAAATATATCAGATAACGTGGTATCAGATGGAGAACTTGAGTGATAACTTCACCTTAGAAGAATTGACATCAAGCAATACAGCTAAGGCTAAAGGAATAAACAATACACCAGGAGCAATTGAGAAACAAAATCTCAAGCTCTTGGCTCAAACTGTTTTACAACCAATACGAGACAAATATGGTAAGCCTATATCAGTTACATCAGGTTATCGTTGTCCTAAGTTGAATGCCGCAGTTGGTGGATCAAAGACATCACAACACTTAAAAGGACAAGCTGCGGATATCAAATGTACTGCAACATCAAAAGCAGAACTATTCAATCTCATCAAAAGCATGATAAACAAAGGCGAATTGACAGTAGGACAACTTATATGGGAATATGGTACAAAGAAAGAACCAAACTGGATCCATGTATCTCTACCTTATACAAAAAAGAATAACATATTGTATCTATATAGTAAGTAATGATAGGAAAAAATGTACAACAATATTGCTCTGAAGATATTTCTCATATAGAGAACTATACTATTGCTCATCTTGATACCACTCAGATGTGGGAATGTCATCACAGGCTTGAAACAGATGCAGATATATCTGAATCTCAGCTTAAGTTTGAAAATAGATATTACAATCGTCCTGCATCAGAGTTGATATTCCTGACAAGAACTGCACATAAGGCATTACATAAACGACATACTGAGCAACAGATTTTCAATAAAAGACAAGAAAATAAGCAACTTAGACAAAAGTACAAGAAAAGAATGTCTTTAGAAGAGTTCTGGACGAAGTTTCAATAAAAACATTCCTATATAATATATGAAAAAAATTCAATTTAACAATAAGACAAAGATATCATTGCGCGAAGCATTTGAAGATGTTAGCGTAACAGCAGATGATAATAGACATATTCATGGTCACGCTGCGCCAATTGGCAGGATGTCTCGTTTACAATGGACAGGAGATGGAGCATTTTACTTTGTTTTTGAGCCCGAAGCATTTAGAGATGTAATACAAAACAATGATATACACCTTTATATAAATCATGACCCTAATCAAGGTTGTCTTGCACGTTCAAAATATGGAGAAGGTTCATTGAAAGTGTCAATTACTGACTATGGTATGGAATTTGATACAATACTTGGAACAAATCCATTAGCAGAAGACATCTATCAAGGTATACAACGTGGAGATTATGATGCAATATCCGTTGGATTCTATATTGATGATTATACTGTAGAGCCAGCAATTGATGGAAATGACATAATCCGAATCAAGTCATGCTCCGGATTTGATGACATATCAATCTTATCTGTTCTTCCTGCATTTAGAGAGACAGAAGTTCATATTGTAGACAACGAGCCAGCGCAGGATGAAAAAAATGAAGAAAATTTAACACAAAGTGAAAAAAATTTTGAAAATAATAGTCCAAATCCCGAAGAAAATGCTATTATTACTAAAATAGAGGATCAAAGCGAGGATCAAAATGAACCAGCAACTGATGATCAAACTGAACAAGTTGATGAACAAACTGATTCTAAAGAAGATGAGGTTAAACCAGATGAAGTTAAACCAGATGAAGTTAAACCAGATGAGGTTAAACCAGATGAGACAGATACTGATGGAGATAATCCAGACGATAAAGATACTAATAAGACAGAAGAGTCAGCCTCTATGATTAAAAAATTGTTAGATTTAGATCTTTTATAGGGTGAAACCCAATTTTTATAAAAATATATTCTTCATAATTATGACTGAATTAGAAATAAAAGACCAACTCAACGTAATCAACGACGAGTTAAAAGAAATTGCAAATAAAGCCGAATTTTCAGATAAGGACGCTTCAAGAGCAGCTCAACTTAAGGTTAAGAAAGGTGTACTTGAAGAAGAGTTAAAATTCGCAGATAAAGAAATAAAAATAGAAAAAACTATGGAAGATAAGAAACAAGAATTTTCACTCGGTTCATTGCTTAAAGAGGCAATCGAATCTAAACAGCAAGTGCACTTCAACTATTCTCCAAAAGGTAGAAAATCAGAATTTGCTGCTCTCACACGTGCTAATGTAGGTGTTGCAGTAGATGTTAAACGTCCTGTATTCCCTAACAACAATGAAATCTTATTTGACAAGATTGGTGCAGACGTTATGACAGGTATTAAGGCTAATCAAGTAATTCCTGTATTTGGTAATCCAACAGTATCATTTGCAACTGAAGGTGGAACGCTTTCAGACGGTACTGCAACTGGTAGTCCAATCACTCTTACTCCTCACCGTATTGGTGTTCAGCAAACTATCTCTCGTCTTGCAGTAGAAGATGGTGGAATTGAGGTATATGATGACCTTGTAGCTAAGATGTTTGAAAACATGTATGAAAAAGTTGACGCTCAGATTTTCTGTGACGACAATGCTGCTTCAGGTTCATTTGCAGGTTTGCTTTACAACGTATCTCCAACTCGTGTTGCTGATTACGATGACATCATAACTAATATTGAGTCAGTTAAAGGTAACAAATCAGTTGTATTATCAAGCGCACTTAAGGTATTTGGTTTGACAACTCCTAAGTTCATCAAGACTGTAAATGATGGTGGTGCAACTCCAAAAGACACTGGTGTTGCAATGACAGGTGGCGCTATTATCGATACTGTTCCAAACTACAATATCATAGGTACTCCAGTATTCTCAAGCCACAACGTTGAAGCTAAGCATGGTATCATAGCAGACTGGTCTAAACTTAAAGTTGGTATCTGGGATAACTTCTACTTCTATGCTAAGTATGATGGTAATACAGATTCTTACATCTTAACTCTTAACGGATATGTAGATGCTAAGTTCGCAACTGCAGGTGGTGATATTGCTTACATTGATATTGCTTAATGTGATAGTCAAATGTCCTACGACATTCTATAGCAAAGCAGTTGATATGTCTAAACATAATCTATAGCCATATTCTCAGGGTGGTAGTGGTTAGCCACTATCATCCTTTTTTATTAACAAAAACATTGAATTAAACATATGACATACGTTACATTAGCAGAAGTTAAGAAACAAGTCAACATAGATGAAGATTTTACAGATGATGATGCATTATTGACTTTGTATGCAACTATGGCAGAAGAATACATACAAGATTATATTGGCTATAGTTTTGATGTATACGCTTCTACTGAGACTGTAGTAGATCAAGAAACTCAGATTGAAACAGAAGTAACAGTATACAACGTACCATCATCATTAAAGGTGACAATATTACTATTCTCTGCTTACTTCTATGCTCATAGAGGAGAAGAAGATGTAAAGATACCTCAGGCAATGTTCATTCTATTAGATAACTATCGTGTCAACCATCAATATATGTACAATGCAAATGCAAATAGAATATTATGGTCTGATACTATAAACTTACCAGAAGATGTTGAACCAGAACCAGAAATAAATCAAGATGAAGAAGATGGAGACGGGCAAATTGAAACACAAGATTAAGATATACAAGTTGGATGAAAACGAATACTACAAGTTTGATCGTTCAACTAGAGCTAATATAAAATACAAAGGAGGTTCAAAGAATGAAACAGATGAGTCAACATTCTTTACTATCAATGCGCTTATTACAGTTCAACACTATATAAATGTATATCCACAAGATAGAATTGAATACAAAGATGACTTGTTTGAAATTGATTTTGTTGAGCCAGATGAATTGAAACTCTGTCAATATCTTTCAGTCCATAAGATACATACAGACGAGCTTATGCCAGATGATACAGAGCCAGAGGAAGAAGTTGAGCTACCTATCGAGCCAACTGATCCAGATTCAGAAAATGATGCAGACTAAGCGCTATGTCCTGACAAAAACATGCAGATTAATAACTATGGCTGAAAAGGAATATTCAGGTAATAATTTCTCATTAAGAGAAGATGTTACTGATGCAATAAAACGTCTTGATCCTAAGCAACAGATATCTGTCATTAGAGCAGCATTAAATCAAGCAGCTCAATCAATAATCCAAGCAGGACGTAAGAAGCTCAGAGCTAAACATCCAAGGTTAGCTAGAAGTAAAGCATATTGGGATGGAAAGAGCACAGTTCAACACTTCAAAAAGAAGGTACATAGAGACCTGCTTGAACAAGGTATAACTGTTTATCTTGCTGATTATAGAGCTTTGTTTGTAGATGTTGGTACAGTTGAAAGACAAACACATCCAGTATCAACAGTTGGTAATCCAAAGTATAGAATGACAAAGGCTCACTCTACTGGTTCAATTACTGCTTCACACTGGTGGAAAGAAGCATTAGATGAAAACAAAGAAATGATACAGAACAATTTGCTTGCAAAGGCGCAAGAGATGATAATAAAAAAATGGAACAATGGATAATGAAAGCATTTCATGTAAATAAACTAATAGATAAATTGCTTGATACTGAGAATATAAACAATCTTCTTGGTGGCAAAAAGGTCTATCCTCTCATAGGTAAATGGATGCCTAAATCGCAAGTATTTGATTTACCTGCTATTGTGTATATGAGACAATCAATGGAAATGTCATTGACTAAAGATATGTATTCATTACCTTGGGAGGTTCCAATTCAGATTGATATCGTTACAAAGAAATATGAACAAGGTTTGTCTATAGCAGATGAGGTATACAAGATTTTTGCTACTTTGTCTAGTTCGTATGAGATAGACAGTTCACTTACTTTTAATAACGTATCAGCTAAGATAGCAACAATACAAGAATCTACTTTGAATGTTGATAGTTATTGTCAAACATTCTATATAACTTTAAGGTTTAGTTAACAAAAAATGATTAATCAAATAGACTATTTTATTAGAAAAAGCCTATTTTTAATAAAACGTACAGATTCAGTTACGAACAATAAAAATATTTACTATTCATATATGAGTACAGTAATACAAGGAAGAAATTGGATGGTATGGGTAGACACTTCTACTACTTCTACACCTGAATGGAAATCAATCGGATTTTCAACTTCTACTTCATTGGAAATTACACCAGAAGTGAAGTCATATACAACTAAAGACCACGGTGGTACACCTGGTAACTATGTAACAGGATATTCATGGACAGCTACATCAGAAAACTTAGCATCAAATGACGAGCAAGGTATAGGTTATATCGAATTGATGAACAAGATGATAGCTGGTACTCCTATGAAGCTCATGTTTGGTGCTCCTGTTGCATCTACTACATTAAATGATGATGGCACAGTTGTTCCTACTGGTGGTTGGGTACCTGGTACACCTTCTGCTACTAATCCTTACTACAAGGGCGTTGCAGTTCTTTCAGGTTTGCCACTTTCTGCGCCAGCTGAAGATAATATGACATTTACTGCCAACTTCACAGGTTCAGGTGCAATCGAAGTTGTTACTACTGCTTAAGCCAATTACAATCTAAATTCGATGTCCTACTCTCTATAAGTTGTTTTCATATTGTAGGAGTAGGGCATCTTTTTACAAATAAATCAATTTATCAATATGAAGACAATGAAATTCAAAGGACAAGATGTAAAGATAGGTAAATTCAATTTCGGTGCAGGATTTATCTACGAATTAATGATAGACCAATATAAAGAAGCAAATAAGGTAGAGAAGGTAAATGCTCCTATCTTAGGTCTTATGTATTTTGCTGCTATACTTAAAGCACATAATCCTGAATTAGATATCACATTAGAAGATTTCATCTATGGTGATGACGACAAAGGTGAGATTACAAAGCTAATCAATGCATTGAAAGCAGCACAAGACTCAAAGGACATGCTTGATCCAGTTAAGAAAGAAGGAAAAAACGCATAACGGCTGTAGACATGTTTAATACACTTGTCTTTAGAGGTGGTCTACAGCCAGACTATATACTACAACTACCTTGGTGGATGGTAAAAGTGTTATTTGAAGGAATATACAAAACAGATGAGGCATCATGGGAACAAACAAGATTCCTTGGCTCATTGGTATTAGCTCCATATTCTAAGAAGAAACTTAGTCCAAGAGATATAATCAAATTTCCATGGGATAAAGATAATCAATCAAATAACTGGTTTGATAACAAGACTTTATCAGCAGAGCAAGGTGTTAAAATGCTCCAAAGCATAGAAAAAATGCATTGGACTCCAAAAAATATGTTAGGTCCAAACTATGGCAAATCCAACGATCAAAGCGAAAGCGGTACTTGATACAACACAGTTTTCAAGTAGTCTAAATAAATTGCAACATGACTTAAATGGTTTGACTAAAGCTGTCCCAGGCTTAGGTAATGCTATTGGTCTATTAAAAAATCCAATCACACTTACTGTAGGAGCACTTGCAGGTTTAGGTAAAATGTTTGCTAGTTCTGCTACTTATGGCGACGCATTTGCTCGTGCATGTGGAGCGTGGGATGGCGCATTACAAGGTTTTCAAAACGCATTGACTAATTTTGATTTTAGTAATTTCTTAGATGGAATGAGAGATGCAATTGAATTAGGTGCTGATATGGCAGATACCTTAGATAATTTACAGACAGAAAGAGCTAAGAAAGATACGATGGCAGAATGGGTCCGATCAGAAATACATGCATATGAACGTCAGTATAGATTGAATGTACAAAATGGTATGTCAAGGAAAAAAGCAGCTCAGATATATAATCAAAGTGTAGAAGACTTGGAACAACGATATGGTACATATGTAAAAGACACAAAGGAACAAACAGAGCGTCGTGTAGCAGAACTTATTAAACACATATATGATCAAGGTGGTCCAGGTACAGCAGACCGAGCAATGAAGCTTATTAAATCAATATATAATAAAGGCCCAGAAGATTTAGATCAAGGAATAAAAATGTTTAAGTCTGCATTTGCATCAGATAAATCAGTTTTATCAAAAGAACTAAAGATCGATCAAAAAAGGCTAGAGGTTACTGTGGATGATATCCTAAAAATAATGCATAACAATGACGATCTTTATAAAAGGATGGAATTAACACATGAGTTTTGGTACCCAGACTACCGAACTTTATATGGATTAGATAATGAAATAGTAAACAGTGGTTTAATGCAATTTATTGACCCTGAGCAATCTAAACGAATCCTTAAAGACTTGTTTTATAATTTAAACGAAAGAACTGGTCCAGGTTGGAAATCTGCATGGGCTAAAGCTGCTGGTCAGGAATATACTCCAGAATTAGCACATGAACTGGAAAGTAAAAAAAATACTAAGTATCTGCCAATACGAGAAGACTTAGAAGATACAAAAATTGACACAGCTAAAAGACTTCTTCTTGTAACAACCGTTGTTGATGATAATACTGAAGAATCTAAACAACTCCGTGAGGAGTTAAAAAACTTATCAAGTTTATATGCCGAGGAAAAAGTCGGCTTAGAGTCATATAAAAAGCTTGAACGTCCCGAAAAGGAAGCTAAATCTGAGGCAAAACCAATAAATGTCAAACCATCTACTCTTGGTCTTACTGATAAGGAACTAGGATTAGACAAGGACATGTTAGCAGAGATAGATAACTCAAAAGAAGTACAAGCAGTATCTGAGTTAGAAGACAAACTACATGATGAGTTAGATGTTCTCAATCAGATTTTATCTGTCAAGCAGCAACTTAATGATATGGGAGTTGATACATCTTATTACGATACAATAGCTGATAGTGACAAAGACCAACTTGATATGTTAAAAACACGCTTGGTATTAGAAAAGGATGCTGCAAAAGACGAAGAAGAGAAAAAGAAGAAAGCGCAAGAACAAAGATCATTAGTCAAGGAAACTGCTAATGCAATGTCAGCTTCATTCTCAGAAGCATCAAGTGCTCTCAGTCAATTTGCAGAACAAAGTGAAGAAGCAGCTATCGCATCAAAGAGCTTGCTTATTGCATCAGCTATTGCAAAGTTAGTAGGTCAATTTGCTCAAATACCAAAAGGTACAGAGATATGGTCTTGGATTGCTGGTACTGTTGCTGGTACTGCTACTTTGGTAGCTACCGTTGCAACATTAAAATCATTCCAGACCGGTGGTATCGTACATGGTAAGGGAACTGCTTATTCTGATAGTATTCCAATCATGGTATCAGATGGAGAGATGATGCTCAATCCATTACAACAAACTCACTTGTTTGATATACTCAATCATCCAGGTTATCTTGGAGGTGGCTCACCTACATTAAGAACAAGAATAACAGGTAATAACATAGATTTTATCTTAGATACGAATGAACGATTCAAGTCTAAACTTTTATAATACAAATGAGCGCATTTAAGCGGAGGGACTAATAATTCTTCCGAATTTAAGCGGAGGGACTAATAATTCTTCCG
>Ga0310691_10005089_pt1 | contig 14513 bp, 13 predicted proteins | sample 176DNAGHGlowgp2_FD_203887 | JGI IMG/M metagenome (GOLD analysis project Ga0310691, IMG submission 203887) | Sheep rumen microbial communities from Palmerston North, Manawatu-Wanganui, New Zealand - 1766 DNA GHGlow gp2 (v2) (version 2) | ecosystem: Host-associated > Mammals > Digestive system >... | reverse complement strand
TCCCCCTTTCTTTTTTGATAACAGGCTACCTGGCATGCAGTTTCCAGATTTTTGTTTATTATACTTCAGTCATTGAGCCTTGTCTACTGTTTGCTCCAATTCAGAAAATCGAATCTTGCCGTACTCGTTGCGCGGAATCTCATCGACCACGTATACGATAAATGCGGAATTGTGGAGATTTGTTTTTTTGCTGATAAATGGAATGATACTATCACGCAGCGTCCGATCCGTGGTGAATATCTTCATGCGTTTGTCGTCACCCATACATACAAATTCCGCATCGGGAAAGCGCGTTTTCAGAATACGCTCTGTTTCATCCAGACTGACACGAAGACCAAAGAGCTTGAGGAAACGCCCTTTACGGCCAATGATATAATAAAATCCGTCTCTGTCTCGTCTGGCGATGTCCCCGGTGTGATACTCTCCGTGAAACACATCGCCCTGCTGGAGATCCTCTCGGCTGAGCGCGTATCCCATTGTCACATTTGGGCCGCGGTACCCCAGCTCACCGGTAACACAGCCGTCTTCCTCTGTCATCTCATCCACCAGAAACAGTTCCCCGTTCGGAATGGCCTTACCAATACTCCCGATCCTCTCGAGTGCCTGATCGGGATCCAGAAAGGCCATACGAGCGCTGGTTTCACTGGTGCCAAAGGTTGCGCAGAAACGTTTTCCGGTGTTTTTCGCGTATGTGGCAACCCAACGGAACATTTTGTCTGTCAGCTTTCCGCCGCCCTCCGCCAATGTATACAAATCCGGCAGCTCCATTTTATCAAAGCCCACGCGCCGCATGATCTCGTAACTGAACGGCACACCGCAAAAGCTGGTTCCTCTGTTCTCCCTGATAAAGGTCCAGAAATCAGGATCCATCAGGTTGGCCTTGACCATCAGGACTGTTGCTCCCGCGAAAAGATGAGAATTGATCACATTCAGACCCATCGTATAATTCATCGGCAGATCGCAGATCCCGATCTCGTCTTCTCTCCAGCCAAATACCCTGGCCACATTCTCCGCGTTTGCTTCCAGATTTCCATACTTATGTCTGACCAGCTTGGGGCTTCCGGTGGAACCGGATGTTGTCAACAGCATCGACAGATTCTCGTGTAAAGGATACGGATTGTTTTCAGTCTTCAGCAAAACATAGCCACAGAGAGAAAGCAGCGGTTCGCCGTCAATTTCAACAGCTTTCTCCTCCGGAACCCAGTAATAGCTCGGCCGATATGTCTGATACAAATTGTCCCGAAGCTCCTGATCCAGCTTCGCGCTGAGCAGCAGTGGAACCTGACCGTTGTTTTCAAAGGCCAGATACCCCAGCAACGACCCGGCGCTGTTCTCACACAGGCAGAACACGACGCAGCGCGGCAGCTCCAGCGTTCGAAAATCTTCGATTGCCCGGCAAAGCTCTCCATAGCTCAGCGAGTGGCCGGAATCATCTTTTATCGCAGTTTTTGATGGATTATTCTTGTCAATATGTAAAAACATATTCTTGATCTACACTCCGCGCTCACTTTTTCAGCATTCGAAAGAGCTTTCTCGGCACCGCGGTCAAGGCTTGCCTGACCAACAGTTTTCTCCTCAATTGTAAATACTTCTTATCTGCTGCTTCCCAGCCCTGCGTGCGCAGGACATGGAAGAAAGCGCTCCGTTGGGCTGGAACAGCTACATGGCCCTCATGAATCTCATTGACCAGACTGTTTTTCTCCGTCACAAAAGAAACGCTGCTTTTCTCAGATGTAACGCTGCTGCTGATTGTTTCAAAGAGTGTGCTCCCCTTCCCGGTATTCACCAGGATAACAGAGACTCCATCCTTTGGCTTGAACGTAGTATGGTGATTCTGGACGCCCCAATAGTCGCCTATTGTCATATCCGAAACCCGCTTGACGCTCTTATAAGGACAGCTATAGCAGGATTCACGCCATGTAATACGCGATTTGGAGCAAAAGGCAAAATAGAAGCTGTTCTCCAGGTAATTCTCATGATGCTTCACACCGTTGACAACATAGGTGCAGTTGACACCGGCCCCATATGTCTCCTTGTCCCGAAACTGAAAGGCAAGCTTTTCAAGGCCATTCTCATCTGTCAATGTCTCCAGATAGCGCTTAAATGCGTATGGACTCGGCGCGCCGCCGCAGAGTACATCCACGGTATAGAGACTGTCATACTCTTTTTTCAGAAATCGCTTCAGTCCCGCGATCTGACACGGCACACCTGTATAGAGCACCGTTTTTCCGCGCTCCAGATCGTCCTTTACGTCTGTGAAGCTTTGAGAGGGATCGCTCCATACATATTTTGACCCTTGCATGGCGGTAATTTCTGAAAGCCTTTCCGCCCGGGCGATTGCAGCACGATACTGCTTATCGTATACGCAACCATACACCACGCCGCCTTCGGAAAGAACCCCTTGGGCAAGCGCATAAAAAATCCCACCGGAGCTGCTGACGCCAAGAATCTCTCTATCTTTGATTTGCGCTGCATAACAGCGGGACGGAGCAAGCATCTGGTTGTCCCCGGAAGCATGGCAGGCCTTCAGGCATTGCCCACATTGAACACATTTTTCCGAATCAATAACGGGATAGGAGAAGCCGTCCTCCCCTTCTTTCATGGAAATCGCACCGAACCGACAGGTTTTCAGGCAGGAACCGCAGCCCGTACAGGATTGAACAGGAAGCTGAACACCCATAGTATCTATATCCCTTCTGTTCTAAAAAAGCATTACATGATTGTACAGCCATCCACGGCAAGAATCTGCCCTGACACATACGCTGACAAATCAGAGACCATGAACATACAGGCCCTGGCTATATCCTCCGGTTCCGCAAGGCGCCCCATGCAGATATTGCTGATCCTGCCTTTAAGCTTTTCAGGATCAGCCTGTTTCATCATATCCGTATTTGTCAAGCCCGGGGCAATGGCGTTTACACGAATTTTTTTCTCCGCAAGCTCTTTGGCCGCAGATTTGGTCAGCGAGATGACCGCACCCTTTGTGGCGGAATAAACGAGCTGCCCTCTGTTCCCCCGCAGAGCCGTCATGGAGGTAATGTTAACAATTGCCCCTCCTGTCTCCTGCCTTCCCATGATTCTGCTGACAAGCTGAAGCATATTGACGGTTCCATACACATTCACAGAAAACATCTTTTCCATGTTTTCTCTGCTAATCATTCCTATAGCTTCATTATACTCTATTCCCGCATTATTTACAAGTCCATCTATATGTCCACACGCGCGTTTAATTTGCATTATTGCGTCCCGCGCGGCCTTTTCGTCCGTAACATCAAAGTAAAGCGGTCGGATCTCCCCGCTCACACCTTGATTGAATGACTCCGACCATTCCTCAACTGAGCCTGGCCTTGTCGCGGTCGCGTAGACAATCGCGCCGTTCTGCGCAAAGACCTGTGCGATCGCCTTACCGATCCCACGGCTGCCGCCTGTTACAATACAGACCTTTCCCTTCAGCATAACGCATACTCCCAATCCGATTCTGGCATCTTTTTATGCATTCAACGCACTGTCTTTTCGGTCTTCCATTACAGCTTCTTTCACCGCGATCTGTATGCGATTATCCAGCCTGACATGCGGATATACACATGAACCGGCGGAAAGAAAGCATTCCTCTCCGATCTCTGCGTGCTCAAGAACAGATGCACCGCACATCAACGAGGTGTAGTTCCCAACACAGCAATCGTTGCACACCGTCGCACGTATATAGTATACACCAAAACAGCCGAGCCGTGAATCCACCGAAACTGACACCTGCGGGAAAAGAATGGAGCCCATGCCCACTGTACTGGAGGAGGACACCACTGCGCTCGGATGGATAATCGTCTCCCAGCGCGTAAACTCCGGATGCTCGGAGACGATCCTGCGGCGGATCGTCCCATCCTGGATCGCGATTACCGCATAGATCTGGCTCTTTTCATTCAGTTCCTCCAGCCGCTCGCTGCCGCCGAGCACCCGGTAGCCATAAAACTCCTCACCAAGCTTGTCCGGGTCATCGTCCAGAAAGCCCAGAATCAGATACCGCGGCATCACCTTATTGATATCTTCTACCAGCCATACGATCTCTTTTCCGAGATCGCCGGCCCCGATAATGACAAGATTTTTCATAACGGAGCTCTCCTTACAGCGGAATGTTCCCATGGATAAGAGACAGCTCACTGCGCTCCTTGCTGCTCAGGCTTTCAAAGGCAAAGCGGATTTTTCTGCGCGTCTCCTCCGGTGCAATCACCTCGTCGATGAAGCCCAGCTTTGCCGCAATATACGGCGACATAAACCGCTCATTATACTGCTGGATTTTCTCCTGACGTACCTGCTGCGGATCTTCCGCCGACTCCAGCTCGTGCTTATAGAGGATGCCGACCGCGCCTTCCGCTCCCATGACGGCAATCTGCGCAATGGGCCAGGCATAGACGATATCCGCGCCCATCCCCTTACTGTTCATCGCAATATACGCGCCGCCATAGGCTTTGCGCAAAATCAGGCTCACCTTGGGGACCGAGGCTTCACAATACGCATACAGCAGCTTAGCGCCCCGGCGGATGATGCCGCTGTGCTCCAGCTTCGAGCCCGGCATAAAGCCGGGAACATCAATCATTGTCAGAAGCGGGATCGCAAAGCAATCGCAGCAACGGATAAAGCGCGCTGCCTTTTCACTGGCATCGATATCGAGCGCGCCTCCCAGGTGCTGCGGGTTGCTGGCGACGATTCCGATCACTTCCGAGTCCAGTCTGGCATAGCCCACCACGATGCTCTTTCCGAAATCCCGATGGATCTCAAAAAAGCTGCCCTCATCCACAAAGGTCTCGATCACATCGTGGATATCATAGATTTTTTTCTGATTATCGGACACGATGCCTTGAAGCCGGTCCGAGTTATCGCGCGCTTTTCCTATGATCCGGGCAGGTCTCTCCCGGTAATTCTTGGGGAGATAGGAGAGCAGGCGCTTCACACCGTCCAGGCAGCTGTACTCATCCGGGTAGCGGAAATGCGCCACGCCGCTCAGACTGCCGTGCGCCTGCGCCCCGCCGAGACTCTCGGCGGAAACCGTCTCCCCGAGGACCGTTTTTACGACCTGGGGGCCGGTCAGGAACATCTGGCTCGTCTTATCGACCATAAAAACGAAGTCGCAGAGCGCCGGGCCATAGCAGGCGCCGCCCGCGCAGGGCCCCATGACCACGGCGATCTGCGGGATTTTCCCGGACGCCCTGGTATGCCGCAGAAACATATCGCCGTAGCCGTCCAGACCGGCGATCCCCTCCTCAATCCGGGCGCCGCCGCTGTCGTTGATCGTGATGAAGGGCGCCTTGCTCTGGAAGGCCATATCCATGATCCGGACGATCTTTCGGCTGTGATATTCGCCATAGGTGCCGCCCATCACGGTGAAATCCTCGATTGCCGCATAGACCGGCTCGCCGTTGATGGTTCCGAAGCCGGTAATGACCCCATCGCCCGGCAGCTTCTTTTTCTCCATGCCGAAATCGGTAAAGCGGGATTCCACAAAGTCGCCAACCTCCTGGAAAGAGCCCTCGTCAAAGAGATACTCCAGTCTCTCCCGCGCTGTCAGCTTTCCCTTTTTGTGCTGACTTTCAATCCGTTTTTCCCCGCCGCCAAGCCTGGCTCTGGCGCGGCGAGCCTCCAGCTCGGCTAAATAGCCAGACTGCCATTTCTCTGTTGGCAAGACCTGCTTTGCGCAGGTTTGTACAGGAAGAACCTCCTCGTTTTCCTCAAAAGGGCCTTCCAGCTTGAATTTATATGTTTCCAATCCATTCACTCCTGCTTTCGCGACGGCTTCATTTCTTTCGGTGAAGCCTCTGTGAAATCACTCTTTTTCCCAATATCAGCGCATATTGACAATCGTCTCGATAAAACAGCCACGAGGAAGCGAGCAAGACAACGACGCCGTAGAGCGCCACCGCCAACGAGATGCCGATCCAAGGCAGCCATCCGTTGATTTCCAGTTGATGAACGACCCAGTAGGCGGGCACCACAATCACAAGCATATTCAATAAGGCCCAGCACAGCTTCCCGATAATGACCCGCTTGCCTCTGTAAAACACATGGTTGTCAATATAAAACGCGTATTGGATCGAACGGTACAGATTAGCTACGAGCGTTCCTATGGCGACGCCGACCATGCCGATGATATTGACCAGCAGGACGGAGACCACAATGTTGATGACTGCCTCCGTAATGGCCGCATTGCGCGTCTGTTTATAGTGGCCTATCCCATGAACCAGTGTATAATAAGGCAACCGCATCCCCTGTGTCGCAAACGCGAGTGAAATCACGATCGCGTACGCCGGCTGTATGTACTCTACATCCGTTACGTTTTTCGGTACATACAGGGAGATAAACGGCAGGATCATAACCATGGCCACTGAGAAGAGCAGTCCGCCGGATACGTTGGCAAACAGCTCATAAAAGCTTACCGTTTTCCGAATTTTTGCGGTTTCGCCTTTGACCCACATATCGCCGAAAATCGGTTCTGTTCCGGTTGCAAAAACATACTGTATCTTTTTCAGCGATGCCATCACCATGTTATAGACGGTATACACCGAGACAATTTTCACATCAGTAAAAAGCGTCAGCACAATGATGTCGGTGTGGTCATGCACGATGTTGGCCACCGCGTGCATCATGGCCTCGCCGCGCATGCTCAGTGCTGTCATATCCGGCTCGCAATGTTTATCCAGCTTATATTTTCTCGTGACATAAATATTCTGAAGCAGCGGGCGCAGGAAGTACACAGCCGCGCTGCCGAGCTTGACCACATGGATGCGGAAGCCGGCCCGGATCAGGATAATAGAGACGATCAGATTGAGAAGAACGGAAACAGTCGAAAAAATGTTTGAGATATATACGCTCTGATCCGCCAGCAGGAAGGTTCGGTACGTGATCCCAAAATAGTATTCCGAAAAAGCGTTGATGCCTACAATCAGGATCAGCAAAGCGACATCCAGATAGGGAAAACCCGTGTGCACAACAAGCGGATAGACAAGCGCGAGTACAACGATATACGCGGCTAAAGCCAGCGCGACCTTACGCATATAGCGCTCGGTGGCGCGGACGATCGCGCTTGAGCCGGCAATATCCTTATTTGCGAGGGTCTTATACAGAGCGACCCTGGTAGAGGCAGTAACGCCAAGCGTCAAAACGGATATCATGCTCAGAAACTGTGCGGCCGAGGATGTGATCCCGTTATAGGCGGAGCCGAAATACCGCAGAATAAACCGCGGCAGAATCAGCCCGGACAGCATTGTCGCGACTTCTAACAAGGCAGAGGTCATAACATTGAGTGACGCTTTTTTTGTTCTGGATTTTGATTGATTCATCTGATATTTCCTGCCTCCACCGAGAGGATAGTCATAATAGATATATCTGTATTCTATGTGTCAAGCATATCTCAATCGAACACTTACATTTTTTTCATTATACGCTTCACTGTACCGTAGATATCAACATAGAATTGCAAGCCGGAGAATCCCGTAGTCTGATACATTTTCGCAAGTCTTTTTCCCTCAGGAGAAATAACGCTCGGCCTTACGAGATTATAATGATGCTCCCGCATTTTATCCTGCGAGATTTCAATCAGAGGAATTGTTTGACCGGGGATCGAGGATAGAAGAGCCTCCCCTTTTTTCGTATGTACTAAAATAGACGAATACACTTTGTCTTTAGACAATACCATCGTCTCGTACTCCGAAGCTGTAGGCCTGAAATCTCCTAACGTGATGTCAGACGGTTTATCTAAGGTCGCATAGGGACAGCTATAACAGTTCTCCCGATAACATGCTCTTGAAAGGAACAGTTTATAATACGCGGATTTATACTTCTCGATATATCTGGTTTCAGTACTGCCTGTTTTTATGTTCTCACATTTCAAGGTCAAAACATAACTGTCTTTCGTTGTCGCAAAGGAGGGCGCTTTTTTATTTCTGAAAGCGATATCTATGATCCGGCATTTCCATTTATGTTCCAGATAAGAGATATACGCGTCAAGCAATAGATTCTCCGGAACACCATGGCAAACTAAATCAACCGTATAAAGCTGCTTATAGTCCTTCCCCAAAAATGTTCTCAACGCCATTACCTGGCAGGATGTTCCCGAAAACAGGACAGTTCTTCCGGAGGTCAACAAATCCCTGACCTCGGAGAAAACCTCTTGTGTCAGACTGTGAACATATTTCGATCCCTGGATTTTCTTTAATTCGCTGTCATTTTCAATTCGTATATGTTTTATGAGCAGTTTATTATTTTCATATACAGCAGCTGCCCCAAATACCGCGCCGCCCTCTTCTAAAATATGCTTCGCTATCGCAGCAAAAATGCCGCCTGACGAAGACAGAATCGTTGTGTCTTCGTCTTCATAATAACCAATGAAGGTCTTTAAAAAAGTATCAGTTCCACTTATCTTACTGTTACAGGGACAGACAGATTTACACATTCCACAGTTTATACAAGCTGTCTCATCCACCTTCGGAAAGAGATTACCACGACTGTCGGGAACTAATGTAATAGCATCTGCATGGCATTGGGAAGCGCAGGCGCCGCAGGCACAGCAATCGTCATATTTTATAATATGGTTAGATTCCATATGGAAGCTCCTAACTGTTGCTTGTTGAGCAGATGGATCTCAAATACGCCAAAGATTTTTCCCGCTCTGCCTCCAAGCGCTGCCTGGGCAGTGTATAGTCTATGTTCCTGGAAAGCATTTGAAATACATCCTCTGAGCCTTCAAAAAACCGCTCTGTCAGGCCGGTCATCTGTAAAAGGTTTTCGACACGGGAGGACGTGGAATCCAGACGTTTAGATGCAAACCGTTTTTCAAACAATATAGAGAATACGGTACCGTGAAAAGAATTGGTAATCACGGCCTCCGCATGCTTGATATATGACAGGAATTCTTCGATACCGGCATTGCAAATCGTTTCAACTCCCACAAAACGGTCTGCCAGGAGTCCGGTATAGATAACCTTGCAATTCATCTTTTTACCCAGCTCCTGCCCCAGCTGGATCAAAGAATGATCCGGCCGCAGCATATAGATGAAGATATACGGTTCCGATACAAGCCTGGGGGCGGTAATAGTATTCCAGAATTCTCCATCAAACAGCAATGTCGGATCCAGATCACAGCGGGTTTCCACCGACAGACAGGAGGACAGCATATGCAAAGCCTGCTGTTCACGAAAAGAGACCACACTGAAATCCTTCAGGGCCTGTTGATAAACAGCTTTCTGCTGCTCACTGAGCTCACCCAGACCGATACTGGCCGCATAGCTGTACCGTTGAACCGATTTTGTTAAGCCTGGCCACTGGAAAGTATACCAGGCAGACAGCGGTCCATTCACCATGCTCCATATCTGATCGCTGCCCGCAAGCAGAATATCATCTTGATTCATACTGCGAATAATCTCAGATGTATTCTCGAAGCATTGGACGGATAAATACTTTTTTTGGAACTGATCTAATTTATTAATTTTTTCTTTGTATCTTTTTTTCTGAAGATTCAGCTTTACAGTCTGGCGGAAGCTATAATGCTTCTTTGGAATATAAGAATGGATCCATCGAATCAGTCTATGTTTTCCGTCTTTTGGGATTTTTTTCTGAATCACAACAGGAGCTGCACCATTCTTTCTGATCGCACACTGAAGAGCATATGCCTGAAGGAACGAGCCATAATTATGGTTGAGAAAAGTAGCAGTATATACAGTCATATCTTTCTCCACGATTCTGGTAAGCTGTTCTATATACACATTCTGCGAAGATAGTCTATACCCTTATTTTCGTAATTACGAATATACTCTCTATGCAGCTGGTAGTTAATACTCGTTACATCAACATCCCGAGAGGAGTGCGTTGCCCTCTGTTCCAATTTCATATCCTGTAATAAGTCTTCAATTCTCTCAGGAGCGTTCTCGGGAAGCAGCGTTGTAAATGGCTTCTCGAAAATCAGAGAAAACGCTGTCCCATGGAAGGAATTTGTCACAACATATTCTGCGTTTGAGATCAACTCGACAAAGTCCTTCGGTCCGACATCTCTCAGGACGCGATCCGCTTTCCCCCTTGGCTTTAGCAGCTTTGTGATGACATAGATCTTGAGCTTCTTTTCCTTGGCCACTTTATTCGCAATGGCGTAAAGCTCGGGCTTTTCAAGCAGCGCATAAATCAGGACATATTTCTCGCCGCGCTTTTCCTGTATGCCCAGCAGCTCCCGCCAGGCTTCCTTGCTGTGCAGAAACACAGGATCCGGCATGACCTCGGCATGGATTCCAAGCTCCCGCTGCAGCTGCTCCGCGGACGATTTTTCTCTGACAGATAAAGCGTCAAAGCTTCCGAGCCATTCGCGGTAACGCTCTTTTTGTTCCGGGATAAAGGGGCCAAGACTTGGCGCGTAAGACGCTTTCTTCCCGTTTGTGACAAAATCGAGAAAATAGGTGCTGTCGTTCCCGGTCAGCTTCAGATTGAATACCTGATCGCTGCCCGTAATAAACAGATCGTATTTCCCGTTTGTTTCCGCTATGTTCCCGCGCGTATAGCTATGACTTCTCTTCATCTCCTGCTGAAAGCGTTGGAACTGTTTTTTTCTCGAGGGGTATGTGAGATTAAACAGCAGATTATAGATCCTTGCCTTTAGTGTCAAACCACGTTGAAGGACAGGGTGAGGCTGGTGCATCTTCTCAATGGCCGGACATCTGTAATCGATCAGTTCAACCTGGTTCCCTAACTCTTCCATCTTTTTTTGAAGAGAAAAAGCCTGTAGAGCCGCGCCAAGGTTATACGCGTTACAAAAAGTCAAAATACCGATCTTCACTGTTGTGTTCTCCCTATTTAAACAGGTATCGTCAGCAATACGCCGATATAATATGTGATCAGGAAATTGTAGTCATACAAAGGGTTGCCGGACATGCAGTAGGCCAGGAAGAACAGCTGCAAATACAGCCCCAAACGAAGGGAATAAAAGCGCTTATCCTTCACTCCCGACTTAAGCTTGTCCCGATAGCGTCTGATTGCCATATATAAGGTTGATCCGGTTGCCAGCAGAAAAGCCGTAAGACCGACAATTCCGGTCTCACACAAAAGCTGAAGATATACATTATGGGTCTCATAGGTAGATGTACTGAATCGTGAATAGACGCCCGTTGTCTGCGCGCGGAACGCGCCCCAACCTATGCCCCAGACCGGATTTGTTCTGAACAGGCGGTAAGCCAACGCATACAGCGTGGTACGTCCGCTGAACGTTTCATCATCAGAGCTGAACTTCTGAAATAAGCTATCCACAGCTTCTCTCAAAGTCGGAACAGCGATATACACGATCACAGCAACCATGGCAGCCGCGATGATGACCGCCGCCGTTCTGATCTGCCGGTTCAGGTTTGCTCTGAACCCGGACTCAAAGCGCCAGCCGCAAATCCAGATCACAAACGCCGTTACCGCAATATCTAAAATAAAACCTCTCTTTCGGATAATAATCATAGCCGAAATAAAAAGGAATAAAACGAGCCTGTTATACTTTCTTGTATCTCTTTTTACCGAAACAATGTATGCTCCGAACCCGGAGAAAATAAAGCAACCAGCGGTGGCTGTATAAGGCAGGATACCGCCCGTTACAACACCGGATCTTCTGGCAACAATAGTTCTGGCACTATCAGAATAGATAGGCAGCAGCGCAGTTCGGATGAAATATGTCGAAGCGTCCAGCAAAACGGTAATCGACACAAACAGCCCACAGGCAAACAAGCATCGAAATACAATATCAGTGTCGATTTCATGCCTGAATTGGCTAAGGCAAAAAAGGAAACCACACAGGATAACCGGGATATCCAGTAGAGCAGTCACTCTTCTCCCCCGAACGCCGCTGTATGATATTGCCAGAATAAAGAACGCCCAAAAAAAGACTTCCTTCATTTTAATCTTCGGTTTAAGAGAAAATGAAGCCAGTGTCATGACGATTAGGACGACAGTCGGAAACGAGGTAAAAATGTCTGTCGTCACTTTAAGACAGACCCAAAAGCTCCAGAATAGCGGCCAAAGAGAAAAGCACCATATCAAAATACTTCTGAGAGATAGCATCTTGTGCTTTGATCGATACTGTATATCACGCAAATCCATTCTATCTCCTCATTCATAGGTAATTCATCTGGTTAACTTTTATAAATGTCGATGAGCCGCCGACTGACAGCCTTCTCGCTGAAATGATCCACTGCATATTGCCTGATCCAGCCAGGATCATACGCAGCATGCTTTTCATAGATCTTTCTGAGCGCATTTTTCAGTGTTTCCGGATCCTGACTGTCTGCCAAAACCCCCAGGCGTTCATCGGGATTGTCCGCCAGCACAGTAGTGTCCGTCGCGATCACGGGTTTCCCACAAGCCCATGCCTCTATGACCGGAACGCAGAAGGTTTCCAGCCTGCTGAAAACGACAAGCGCGTCACATTCGGCCATATAGTCCGCCATTTTCTGGCGCGATACCGCCCCGACCAGATGTACCTGATCGTCAGCATTTCTTTTCTGTACAATCGCCTGTATCTTTTTAAACTCTTCACCGTCTCCCACGACCGTGAGTGAAACCTTTTTCTCATTCTGGAAGACATCAATAAAGGATTCGACAATTGTATCAAATTGCTTTACAGGGACCAGTCTCCCGGAGCAGATGAAACGAAAGCCCTCATGTGACTGTGTATCAGGCTTAAAAAGCTCGTTGACAACGTTTGGAACAATATAGATCGGCCGTTCCGTCCCTGTCAGTTCAATAATGGCATTCTTCAGATTGGAACCAACGCAGCACATCGCGTCGGATCGGTTGACATAATTCGTCAGGTTCTCCAGATAAACGGGGGGAAGGCACCGCTCCTGTACACTAGTCCAGTGCTCGGTAGCTACAATTTTTGTCCCTTGCTTTTGCCATTTCTCAACAACGCTGTATGGCACCAGAGAAGGATAATGCACATGGATCACGTCCGGCTTTCCTGTCCTGTTATTCAGATACGCGGTCAGACGGTTCATCGCCCATTCATACAGTTTATTTCTTGCCTCTTTAGAGAGCAGCGGGCCAATTGGCAGATTCAGCGTCACAATGCTTACGCCAGCTTCTTGTCGGGACAAGAAGCCGAATTGTCTCCGTCTCCGGATGGATCGAAGATCAACCGCGAGATAGCAAACCTCCAGCCCTGCTCTGGACAGCATGTGGGCCTGTTCCAGCTCAAAGCTGCCAAGCATATCACTCTTCGCTGTCGGATATCCTCTTCCTATGACCCAAACCTTCATAAAGATCCTCCGCTTTGGTCAGATTTCCACTCCATATCTGCCCAATATCTTTTTTCCATTCTCATAGGAGCCGTAGTGCAGGATATCCTCCGAGTCAAACATCACGTCAAAGGCTTCCTCCAGTGCGTCGATCAGTGACAAATGGGCAACCGAGTCCCACTGTGGGACATCCTTGAACGTAAAGCGCTCGTTTAAGGCCGCCTCGTTAACACCAAGGACATTCTTAAAAACCTTGTTGTATTTCTCTAAATTGCTCATGCTTTGATCCCCTTCCACGTTATTTCCCGCAGTGCAAAGAGCGGAAGAAGAACTCTCTACCCCCGTCCTCACAGCAAAAGGAAAGAAAATCTACACTTTTTCAGGTATTTTCCATCAGCTTAAGAATATCACCAACCGTCTTGAAGCTCTTGATCACATCGCCGGTGAGCTTGACGCCGAACTCATCATCCATCAGAACGATGAGGGAGAGCTTGGCCATGGAGTCGTACTCATCAACATCCGCGAGTACGGTATCCGCTGTCAGCGTGCCCTCGTCCAGTTCCCATGTCTCCTCCAGCATCGCGATTTTTTCCTGTTCCGTCATTTTAATAATCCTCCGTTTTAAACATCAATTTATTACATCTGGTCATCCAGACTGTAAACAAAAACTGCTAAGGCTATACCGCATAATTTGGCAAGAGCAGATTCCGAGAAAAACCGGGTTCTGATAAAGGCACTTTTTCGCGGGAATACTTTGTGTATTGCAAGAAAAAGTGATGAAATCAGGGCACAGTTTTTCCGGAAGATGCCGAAGGCGGATTGTGCGGTATTGCCCTAATATCGAGCACTGTTCTAATCGTTTAGCATGTGGTAAGTCCGCCATCGACCGGCATTGTGATTCCGGTAATGAAGCGAGCAGCCGGGCTTATAAGAAACGCAATCGCATTTGCGATATCCTGCGGCTGCGCGATTCCAAGATACTGCCGGGTCAGCAGCTCGTGGTTCGTTTCACTGTCCTCGCCATATTTCTCAACATAGCGATTATAAAGCTCTGTTGCCGTCATGGCAGGAGCCACTGTATTTATGCATATCTCCTTTTCCGCCAGTTCCTTTGCCATACAGCGTACAGCCGAGTCCATCGCGGCCTTGGAAGAAGAGTAGATTGCCTTTGACTTGTCTCCGCGCAGAGAAGCACACGAACTTACACCGACGATCCTCATCCCTGGATTGAAGCGTCCTTTTCTCGTGATCTGCCGTACAACTTCAAAGAAG
>Ga0310691_10005087_pt1 | contig 14518 bp, 11 predicted proteins | sample 176DNAGHGlowgp2_FD_203887 | JGI IMG/M metagenome (GOLD analysis project Ga0310691, IMG submission 203887) | Sheep rumen microbial communities from Palmerston North, Manawatu-Wanganui, New Zealand - 1766 DNA GHGlow gp2 (v2) (version 2) | ecosystem: Host-associated > Mammals > Digestive system >... | reverse complement strand
GGCCTGTGCCTTTGGCTCTGCCGATGAAGCCACTTATCTTGCTCATCTCAAGCAGCTCGTACTGGTCGGGCGTCGTGACGTTCTCCAGTATCTCAGGGATGAGTTTGGCTCCAACGCGCCTTTCTATGGGCTGCAGCACTCGGAAACTATAGGTGATAGGCGGCTTGCGGACGCTCACCACGTCGCCTGCCTTTATCGTGCGGCTGGCCTTTAGTTGCGTGCCGTTCATGCTGACTTGCCCCTTCTTGCAGGCAGCAGCAGCGATGGTGCGCGTCTTGAAGATGCGTGCTGCCCACAGCCATTTATCTATTCTTGCTTCGTTTGTCATCTTGATTTATTGACCAAACACCATAGAGTGTAGTTTGATTGTTCATGTACTTGCAATTGCATATACATGTACTTGCAATTGCAAGTTCATGTACTTTCAAACAACATGACCTGTTATCTTTACTTCCATCTCATTCCATCTCCCTTACTTCCCCCTGTTCTTGTACAGGAGAGACTATAGGGGATTGTGAACCAGACGGCAGATGTTCACGACGGTCATCATGGCCTTCTCCATGCTTTGGATGGGCACGAACTCGTGGCGACCATGGAAGTTCAGTCCGCCGGCAAAGATGTTGGGGCAGGGCAGTCCCTTGAAGCTGAGCTGTGCTCCGTCGGTGCCGCCACGGATGGGTACGACGTTGCAGAAGCCGCAAGCTTCCTTGATGGCTTGCTTGGCGATGTCTGTCACCTGGGGCTTATCCTGCAATTGGCTTAACATATTATAATATTGGTCCTTCACTTCTGCCTTGACCGTATCCTGCCCGTACTTTGCGTTGAGCTTCTCAGCGATGTCGTGTACCACTTGCTTGCGGAGCTGGAAGATGTCGCTGTTGTGGTCGCGGATGATGTAGGAGAGTTGTGCTTCCTCTACGGTGCCGCTCATGCCTGTCAAGTGGAAGAAGCCTTCGTATCCTTCTGTTGCTTCTGGTCTCTCATTCTCAGGCATTAAGGCGGCGAACTCTGAAGCAATGATGCAAGCGTTCTTCATCTTGCCTTTGGCATAGCCAGGGTGTACGTTGCAGCCCTTGATGAAGATTTTTGCGCTGGCGGCGTTGAAGTTCTCGTACTCCAGTTCGCCCACCTCGCTGCCGTCCATGGTGTAGGCCCATTGGCAGCCGAACTTCTCGACGTCGAAGAGATGTGCGCCTGCACCAATCTCCTCGTCGGGGTTGAAGCCGACACGTATCTTGCCGTGCTTGATTTCGGGATGCGCCATCAGGTAGGTCATGGCAGTGACAATCTCTGCAATGCCGGCCTTGTCGTCTGCTCCGAGCAGCGTATGTCCGTCGGTGACGATGAGGTCCTCTCCGATGTGAGCCTTGAGCTCAGGGAATTGGCTGACAGTCGTCACGATGTTTTCTTCCTTGCAGAGCACGATGTCCTGTCCGTCGTAGTGCTCGATGATGCGTGGCTTTATGTTAGCTCCGCTGCAATCTGGGCTGGTGTCCATGTGGGCGATGAAGCCGATGGTGGGGACGGGCTTGTCGCTATTGGCAGGCAGGGTAGCATAGACGTAGCCGTGCTCGTCCATCTCTACTTCGGTGAGGCCGATGGCCTTCAGTTCGTCACGCAGGTATTCGGCCAAGGCCAGTTGCTTCTCTGTGCTGGGACATTGGGCCTCGTTCTCCTCGCTGCTCTGTGTGTCGAAGCTGACGTAACGGAGGAAACGCTCTGTTAATTCGTGATTCATAATTCTCAATTCATAATAGCCGAGTTGAAAAGTTGTGACTGTATTCTTCACTCTTCACTCTTCGTTCTTCACTTGTTATTGTAGTTGCACATGGCAAACTGCATCCCGCTCAGGGCAAAGGCTTTGATGGCATCGCAGGCCACCAGCGCTTTTTCGTTGACGATTTGTTCCTCTTCGGGACAGAAGCTGCTGAGGACAAAGTCAACCTGTGCGCCACGCGGGAAGTCGTTCCCAATGCCGAAGCGTAGCCGGTTGTAGCCTTGTCCGCCGAGTGTCTGGGCAATGTGCTTCAGTCCGTTGTGGCCACCGTCGCTGCCACCTTGCCTCATGCGAATGGTGCCGAGGGGCAGGCTCAGGTCATCTACCACGACCAGCATGTTCTCCACAGGTATCTTCTCCTGCAGGAGCCAGTAGCGGACGGCATTGCCTGAGAGGTTCATGTAGGTTGATGGTTTGAGCAGCACCAATTCGGCGTTCTTGATGCGCATGTGTGCCACGAAGCCGTACCGACGGTCTTCAAAAGCAGTATTGGACGCCTTAGCTAAGACGTCCAATACTCTGAATCCGATATTGTGGCGGGTGCCATCGTACTCGGGGCCGATGTTACCCAGGCCTACAATGAGGTACTTCATTACTCAGTCTTTGCAGCAGCGCTCATGGCGCTTCTGGTCATCTTAACCTGACAAACGACAACGCTTGGGCTGGTTACCAGTTCGAGGCCTTCGAAGCTGAGCTCACCCACCTTGATGGTCTTGCCGAGGCCGAGGTTGGTAACGTCGATGTCCAGACGCTCGGGAATGGCTGTGTATGGGGCACGAACCTTGAGCTTGCGCACGCTTGCAGCGAGCTTACCACCGGCACGTACACCTTCTGCCAGGCCGTTCAGCCTGATGGGCACTTCCATTACGATGGGCTTTGTCTCCGTGATTTCATAGAAATCGACGTGCAGCAGCTTGTCTGTAACGGGGTGGAACTGCAGCTCCTTCATGATAGCCTTGCATTCCTTGCCGTCGATGTTGAGGTTTACGCTGTAGATGTCGGGAGAATAGACGAGCTTGCGGAGCTCTTCCTGAGTAGCGCTGAAGCTCAGAGCCTTTGGCTGGCCGTTCTCGCCCTTAGCCTCACCATACAGATTGCAGGGCACGGCGCCTGCCTTGCGGATGTCGCGGGAAGCCTTCTTGCCAGTAGCGGTGCGGGCTGTACCCTTTACGTCAATACTTTTCATTGTTTCTTTGTTTTTTGTGTTACTATAAATTAAGTTATGTGCTTAATTCGCCATCACACGGCTTCAAAAGCGGCTGCAAAGTTACGACATTTTTCCGAGACAGCCAAGCGAAGGGCTTACATTTTTTCCCTTTTCTGCTCTTTTCTAAGCATTTTCGGCGGGTGAATGAGGGCATGATGAACTTTTTTTCTTAACTTTGCATCGAAAATGATGCATAACATGGAAATCACTATACAGGAAACGAGGCTTCAGGAAGCAGCCAGTCAAGGCACGGATGCATTCCTGACGGTCATACACGATGCCATCCTTGGCGCCGTAGGTGGGGAAGTGAATGCCGAGACTTTACCGCTTCTGAATGGAGAGCAGACCACCTTGCTGGCCTATTTCATCCTGCGCGAAGAGGTCATGGACGGCGGTTTCGTTCAGCTCATACACAATGGTTACGGCCCCTTCATCTTCCTCAATCCCTTTGCCAAGGCGATGCGGCTCTGGGGGGCACACGACTTCAGCAAGCTCGTCTATCGTGGGCGCAAGCTTTTCGAGAAGTACGGCGACCAGCTTACAGCCGAGTGCAGCGACGAGGAGTTCATGGCCCTCTTCGAGCAATACCCTGAGTTCGATGACCTCGATGATGAGTTCATCGAGATGGAGGAAGAGGTGACGGACATCATCGCCCACTATGTTGACGACCACCTTGAACAGTTCGTTGCTGTGCTCCAGTAAAGGTCCCCTCTGACTCCCCCATGTGTGTGGAAAGCCCCCTTCTAACTCCCCTCTATAGGGAGAACTGTTAAATGGTAAATGGTAAAAGAGAGATGGCAAAGACACTTATCCCGAATAAAGGGAAAAACATAAACATCAAGAACAAACGTGCTGAGTTCGACTATTTGCTGCTGGACAAATATACGGCTGGCATCGTCCTGACAGGCACAGAGATCAAAAGCATCCGCAAGGGCAAGGCAAGCCTCGTGGATACCTATTGTTATATAATAGCTGGCGAAGTATGGGTGAAGAACATGTACATAGCCCAATATGAGCAAGGCTCATACAACAATCATGTGGAGCGCCGCGACCGTAAGCTGTTGCTCAACCGCAAGGAGATTCGCAAGATGCAGCAAACGGTCAAGTCGCCTGGCTTCAGCATTGTCCCGACGCTTCTCTTTATCGACGACAACGGACGAGCCAAGCTCGACATCCACATAGCCCGAGGCAAACGCGAATACGACAAACGCGAGACGCTCAAGGAGAAAGAAGACCGCAGGAACATTGACCGTCAGTTCAAGAAAAACTACTAATTCCTATGGCTATGAGAAAGTTAATACTCTTTGTGCTTTTGACAGCCTGCATAAGGTCTGTCGCACAGAACCCCGACAGCCTGACCTTTGCCGTACTGGGCAATTCCATCTCGACCTACTACGACTACTTGCCTTCGGGCTACGCTATTTATTACACTCAGGACCGCGAAAGGGACTATGGCTTCCAGGTGGGTGATACGTGGTGGATGCAGCTGAGCCGTGTCTCCGGCCTTACCTTCCTTGCCAATGCTTCGTGGAGCGGCAGTCGTGTGGCAGCCGACGTGCTCAACAGTAATGCTCCCTTCCTCAGCAACCATCGCATGAAAGCCCTGGGACGTGCGGGCAAACCCGACTTCATCTTCATCGCCGGAGGCACCAACGACTGGAATGTTGCCAAGGTGCCTCTGGGAGAATACCGTACGTCGAACTTCACCGATTCGGTCTCTTTCAGGGGAGCTTACCAGCGTCTTTTGTTCAAGCTCACCACGTGGTATCCCGAAGCTCGTGTGGTCTGCCTGAGCATCTTCCCAAGAGGGAACGGCATCAACGACAAGAATGCAATGGGCTGGAGCCAGGCTGATGCCAACGCCAGCATCAAATACATCGCCAAGCAGTTCGGTCAGTACTACATCGACTGCACTTCCGTTTCCTGGGCCAACGACTGGAATGCCACGACTTTCGACAAGCTCCATCCCACGGCCTATGGCGGTACCTTGCTTGCCAACCACATCTACAATGCCCTGATTTCGCAGAAGATCATCACCAAAGCATTGAAGCGTACGGCCGAGGTGGACGAGGCAGAACGCCTCCTGGACCTCAGCTTCGATGCTGACGGCATTGTCAATCAGGGTACTTACGAAGCCCGCATAGGCAGGCATGGCATGGCGACGACGTATTATGATGCTGACAACGACGTCTATTATGGTTGCAGTAAAGCGCGTGCCTCTGACTATTATTATGCGACTTACGACGAAGGGACACCCCTGGCAGACGCTTTCAATGGCAACGTCACATGGGAGATGCTGGTGCGCCTCGATGCCCTGACCGACCACGGCGGTGCCATCGGCAGAACCTGCATCATGGGCAACGAAGAGAATGGCGGCTGGGCGTTCTACAATTCCGAACTGGCCAGCAGCTTCTGCTACTGCAACAAGAGTGGGGTGAAAAGCACGGTGAAGAGCATCGGCGGCGACTCCATCCTGGTGTCCGGCAAGTTCTACCACCTGGTGCTGACGATGGACCGTACGAGCCACATCATGCGCTACTTCATCAACGGAAAGCTCGTCTGCACCGGTACCCGAGCAGGCACCGACATGACGATGCCTCAATGCGGCACGTCCAAAGGGCGCAAAGGCATGTGGATTTGCCTTGGCGGCGATGCCTCTTCCGGTTCCTTCGGTGGCGGCGCAGAGAACTCCTCGGCCTGCAGCTTCGTTTTCGCCCGCATCTATGACGGCGCACTCTCGCAGAAGGCAGCCTTGGGTCTCTACAACGACGACGTGAAGAAGTTCACCGAACCGAAGCTTTCGCACGGGACAGAGCTCCTCCTGGACTGCGAATTTACACCCGCAGGAGCCAATAACCGTGCACCTTCTTTCAGCCATAAGCCTGTGGTCAAGATGGGAGAGGTTCCAGTCATCTACAATGCCGACATCAACCTCTACGAGGCACAGTTCAGCAAGAATAGGGCGCACCTCTTCAAGTACAATCTGGGCGACGCACCGTCAATTATGAACCAGCTCTCGGATGCCTATAGCGTTGAGCTCTACTGCAAGACAGACACGGCGCTTCCAGCCGCCAACATCCGTGCACTCGGCTTCATCAATGGCTATGGTTTCGGCCTGCAGATGAACACGAAAGGTAACATTGGCTACACGACAACCACGCAAGGCAAGAAGGCCGACGGCACCGCTCCGAAGACCCAATGGTCGTGGGTCGGCGCAGGCACTCTCACGCCTGAATACACCCACTACGTCATCGTCTATGACCGCAGGAACTTCCGCTCGCAACTCTACATCAACGGCGAGCTTGCCGACACGCGATGGCTGACGTTCAAGGAGTGTCCCGTCTATGAGTGGACGCCCTCCACTTGGCTTGCCATCGGAGGCGATGCCTACGGGAACTACGAGCAGGCAACCTCGACGGGCACCTACCCGTTCATAGGCGAAGTGGCTCTGGTACGCATCTATGGCCGGGCGCTCAGTCAGGGCGAAGTGCGTGGGCTGGACGGCATCCTGCGTTCGCAGGAAATGAGTTATACAACGGGCACCAACGGCTATGTGGCCGTCTGCCTTCCCTACGCCTGGCAGGTGCCTGAGGGCTACACAGCCTACATCGCCACAGAGATTGCATCCCCATCGCTCATGCTGACTCCCGTGGCAGAAGCTGGCGAGCGCGTCCCCTACGGAACGCCCGTCCTGCTCAAAGGTCCGGCCAGAACGTCAGTCACGCTTCCGGCCCTGAACAAGAGCGAGGTGGACGAAACGCTCGACGACAAGTGGGCAGATGTCCAAAAGGCCAACCTCCTCGTCGGGGTCTATCCCGGCAAGTCGTTGGAAGCAGGCGAAGGCTACTTCCTGAAGGCGGCAGGCAACTTCATCTATCGGGCCACGGTAGCCGTCTCCTTGCCGCCATTCAGCTGCTACCTGCCGTCCGACGAAAGGAGGACGTACCTCAAGCTTGAGGAAACTACAGACGGAATATCAGAATGTCCTGAATACCATGACTACTCGGAATACTCAGAATACGCCGGTGCTATCTATGACCTCAGCGGTCGCAAAGTCGAAAACCGTAAATCGTCGAATTCCCAATTACCCAAGGGCATCTATATCTTCGGAGGCAGGAAGATAATAGTAAAATAAATAATCTTGCTGGAATTTGCCGGAGATGTTTGGCATTTCCATCAAAAATCTTTACACTAAGATTCGCCGCCACACGCAGTTTTTTTTGATAAATCCAGTACTTAGTCTTATAAGAGCGTGGACTTATTACCATAAGTACACGTTCTTGTCTCCAACAAGCCACGTTGTTGCGACCATCTTTTCACAGCCTTTTTTGTGTAAAAGTGTGCTCTTCTTTGCTTAAAATTGACGTTTTGTGATATTGTGTTTGCATTATGCTTCAAGAAGGTGCGCTGTAACCACTTGGTAATCAGTACGCATTCGATTTAAGCGCATTTCTTCCGTCAGGGGTGTCTAAGTGCCTCCAGACGCTTAAAACGCTGCCAAAAAGAGTGCAGTTGCGAACAATCATTACATTCTGGGATTATTGGCTGCCTCAATGACGTGTGCTCTGTCCTTAAATTATGTTAAATGTTAGTACCTTGCGATACAAGGTATTGTAATTATGCCTACCTTTGCAGTGTCGAAACATGTTAACTGTTAGAAGATGAACACCGACAACACAAAGTCTCAGATGCGTAAAGGGATGCTGGAATACTGCATTATGCTCCTGCTGCGACGGCAGCCCTGTTATGCCAACGACATCATCCAGCGTCTGCACGAAGCACAGATGATTGTGATGGAAGGCACGCTCTATCCGCTGCTCTCGCGGCTGAAGCGCGACGGACTGCTTGGTTACGAATGGCGCGAGAGCACGCAGGGACCGCCACGAAAGTACTATGTCCTGACCGACGACGGGCAGCAGGCGCTTGCTCAGCTTGACGCGAGTTGGGAGGAAATTCTACGAACAGTGAATATATTAAAGATTAAGGAATAAGGATTAGGGATTATGAAAAAGAACATCAGCATCAACCTCTTTGGTACATTATATAATATAGATGAGGATGCATACAACCTTCTGGAGAACTATCTGAAGAGTATGCAACGCTACTTTGGCCGTCAGGAAGGCGGCGAGGAGATTGCCGACGACATTGAGCATCGTGTAGCAGAACTCCTTTGGAAGAAACGCGAAGCTGGCATGACGGCTGTCGACATCAATGTTGTGAAGGAAATCATCGACACGATAGGCAATGCCGAAGATATAGCAAGCGACGGAGGAAACAAGTCAGAGAGTGGCTTCGCCTCATATAACAAGTGGGAGGGCAACAGGCAAGAGACTAACTTCAAAGAAGACTTCAAACACTTCGCCAAGGATGCGGAAAGATTCACACGCGACACTTACGAAAGAGGACGTGAGCATGTCCGCACACACCGTTTCTATCGTTGTGCAGACGACAAGGTGCTGGGCGGTGTCTGCTCAGGACTGGCAATCTATTTCGAAGCAGGCAGTCCGCTTATCTGGCGACTCGGTGCAATTGCACTCACACTCCTTGGCATCGGTCTGCCTCTTCCTATTATATATATAGTAATGTGGCTCGTGACACCTGCAGCCATTACACCGGAAGATCGTCTGCGTCAACAAGGTAAGGAAGTGACACCCGACAATCTTGTTCAGCAGGTAAAGAACGATTCGGAGCCTGTTATTGTGAAGGACGAAAACAAGGGATGTCTCGTGGGTTGCCTCATCGTTGCGGGCATCTGCATTCTGTTGCCCTTCATCTTCTTCTTTTCCGTTTGGGGCAAATTGCTGTTCGACATCTGGTCGTTTTAGCTAATCCTTCTCCCTTTGCTCTCTTTGCAACGCTTCCCATCCGCTGCGGTCCTGCCATTGGACGAAGAGCGTCTTGAAGGAGTCGCCTTTCAGTCGTTTCTTGCCCAGAGAGATGCGTGCATAGGTGGAAGACCACTCCTCGAGGTTCCGCTCGTGCGTGTAGTCCCACGAACTATACTTGCGGCGAAGCTGTTTGCGAATCTGCTTGCTCTTCATCAGAAGTCCGACCTCATTGCCTTCCATCTCGACAAAATAGACGATGACGAGGTGGACGGTATGGGACTTGGGCGTGGCATGGACCTCCAGCTTAGCTCCGATGCCGTCGAAGAGCCCCGTCAGCGTGGTGCACTCGTTGGTCTCTTCCTCGAAGACAAACCCCTTTACTTCCAACGAATCCACAAACTCGTCCCTGTCCCCTCCAAGGGGAAGGCCAAGAAAGAGGGAATGTCTCTGTGCCTGAGCGCACAGGGACATTCCTGCCAAGATAAGGGCAATGAGTAGGTGCTTCACTTAATCACGTATTTTCTTCCTTCCTGTACCACGATGCATCCTTTCTGTTCATGGGCGATGCGCTTCCCGCTTAGAGTGTACGTCGGAAGGTTTTTAAGATTGCTTTTCTTCAGGCTTCCGTTCCTTATCTCGTTGATGCCGGTTTCGTCGTCATCGTCAATCGTGAGGACATCGCCTTGCTTCACGTTAGGGATGGTATAGATGCCGGCGTTGACGATAGGTGCAACTGGCTCACCGTTCAGTCGGAAGGTGTAGCGTGGGCTGCTCAGCTTGTCATAGCGGATGCGGAGTGGCTGACCGGCGTGGCTGGTGATGACGGCGCTGGTGATGGCACCGTCTTTCCAGGTCTCGCTAACGGTGAAGTTGCCTTGTGCCTTGAGCCCGCTGACGCTGCCTTCGCTCTTCCATGCGGAGGGTAGGGCAGGAATGAGGGTGATGACGTCGTCGTAGGACTGCAGGAGCATCTCGCAGATGCCGCTGGTGCAGCCGTAGTTGCCGTCTATCTGGAAGGGTGAATGGGCATCGTAGAGGTTGTAGTAGCAGCCGCCGTAGTTACCCATCTCGATGACATAGCTGCCCGAGTGACGCAGAGCGAGCGAGAGGTTCTTGCGTGCGCGGTCACCGTCGAGGCAGCGGCTGTAGGTGTTCGTCTGCCATCCCATCGACCATCCCGTCACGTCGCCGTTGCGGGCAATCTGTCCGTTGTAGGCTGCTTGGAAGAGGCGCTTGCCTTCCGTGGTTTGGTCGAAGGCGCTGACTTGTGAGAAGGGATAGAGGCACATGAGGTGTGAGAGGTGCCGGTGACCAGGGTCTGAAAGCGGGTTGTTCTTCCACTCCGAGATGCAGGTCTTGCCGTTGTATGTCTCTGTCCAAAGGCCACGGTCGAACTTGTCGTAGAGGTCCTGGATGGCTGCTATGTCGGATGCGGAGAGAGGTGAGTCGCTGCCGAGCTCGGCATGTCCCTTCATCACTTCGTCCAATACCTCGTAGCTTGTCTGCTGGGCAAATGCCGTCACGTCGCCAGGTCCATGTTCAGGACTCCATTCGCCGGTGATTTCGTACAGACCCTTGCTGTCCTTTGTGGCAATGGACTTGGTGAAGAGGGCGCACTGGTACATGACGGGCAGGGCTTTCTTCAGGAACTCGCGGTCCTGGGTATATTTGTAGTAGCGCCAGAGGTGTGTGCAGTACCACGAGCCGCAGGTCTTGATGGAGCCGTTGCACCAGGTCGATGTGCCGCCGAAGATGTTGTTCTCCACAGCTACCATCCATCCCTTTGCTCCGCTCTTGACCTTGCCGGCCAACTGGTACCACGGGGAGTTGCTGCCCGGTGCACCCAGGTCGAGGATGTGGTTGAGGAAGGGCAGATGCATCTCCGAGAGGTTGGCAGGGTCGGCTGGCCAGTAGTTCATCTGTACGTTGATGTCGGCATGTATGTCGCAATGCCAGAAGCTGGTGTTGCTGCGGTCGTTCCAGATGCCTTGCAGGTTGGAGGGGGCATGGATGGTGGTGTCGAGGTTAGCACCGATGGTGAGGTAGCGGCCATACTGGAAGTAGAGTGCTTCGAGGAAGAGGCCGTCGCTGCTCTGCTTGTTCTGCGTGGAGGCGTTGTAGAACTTGATGAGGTCCTCTGTCGTCAGGCTGGAGGAACCACCGAGCTGTAGGTTCACGCGGTTCATCAGCGCGCTGTGCCGTGCGGTGTGGCTGGAGAGCAAGGTGCTGTAGCCTTTGTCGAGCGCATCGTTCACGCGTGAGAGGACAAGAGAGGAGAGGTCGGAAGCTGTCTGCCCGCTTACGCAGCTTGCCTTGCTTGCATCGTAGTCGGTGGCTGCTGCCATGATGATGTCTGTCCATGTGGCTCCGCTGACGCGAATGCCTTCTGTCGTGACGTTCAGTGTGCCGTCTGTCTTCACCTTGAATCGGGTGTCGTACCTGACAATCTGCAGCTTGCCGGAGAAGGTAGCAGAGGCTGTGCCGTCGCTTTCCGTGGTGTATGTGACGTTGCCGGCATTGATCTGTGTGTCGGGAGCATAGCTGATGCTCAGCGTCATCTGCTCCTGGCCGTCTGCTTCGTAGTGTGCGACGAAGACGTGGTCTGTGGCAGAGGCGAAGTAGCGGCGTTGGTAAGTGGTCTGCTTGCTTGGCGACTGGAAGTTGACGCCAGCCACACCGTCGATGATGTCGAGGTAGCGGCTGTAGTTCTCGATGGGCTTGCCGTCGGAGGCAGCAGCGGAGAAGGTGTTGCTCAGGTCCTTGACGAGTATCGAGCCGAAGTTCTGGAAGTAGCCTTGCCCGTTTTGGCTGCCGTTGGTGTTGTAGCCGCTCCAGAGAGTCTTCTCGTTGAACTGGATGTCATCGCAAAGTACGCCGCCGCGAATGGTGGCTCCTACCTGACCATTGCCCATGGGCAGGGAGTATTCCATCCATGTGTCGGAGACGCCGGTGGCAGTGGCCGGGATGTCGTACCAAAGGGAGAAGTCGTGGATGTCGGTCGGGCGTGTGCCTTTCTGTCCTACGCAGAACTCACTGGGCAAAACGTCGGCTTCGGCAATAAGGTAGATGATGTTGTTGCCGTCGGCAGCCTGCCATAGTCCAATCTCTTTGCCAGCACCTGTGCCGCCCCATTGATTGAAGTAGCGGTTAGCTTGTGAGGCAGCTCCCACCCATGTCATCTCGTAGTAGCCGACATAGTTGGCGTTGGTGGTCTCCTCGATGGTGAAGCCGTTGGCGTCTGCTGCCTGGCGTGCCTTGAGCCGACTACCGTCGTAATAGACGTAACGGCCAGAGCCTTTGTTGACAAGCTGGAATCCCTTTTCATTGCCCACAAGTTTCCACAACTGGCTCTTCTCTCCGTATCTGCGAGTCTGCGTCGTGATGTTCTGCTGGGCTCCCATGTCCTGAAGCACGAGGCTGGAATTGGCAAAGGTGACGTAGTAGTAGTTGTCCTCTTGCTCGCTGGTGGAGAAGAAGTCCTCGGGGATGCCTTGTATGGTGAAGATGAAGCGTGAACCGGCATCGCTGCTGCCTGCTGCGTTGTCCCAGTATGCAAGGTAGTTGCCGCGCTTGTTCCAGTACTTGTTGGCCGAGCCGTGGTCTTTTATCCAGAAGCCGTTTGCGTTCTTGCCTTTGTCGAACTTCGTGACGCTTCTCGTGCTGTTCTCGGCCACCATCTTGGCTCGGCCTTGTGCCTCGGTGCCTGTCATGCCCAGGACATAGTTGCCGCCTCGGGCTTTGTTGTAGAAGGAATAGCCGTCGGTCTCGTTGCCGATGAAGGTCCAGAGACCATTGTCGCTCGTGTCTTCTGTCGTATTGTTCAGCAAGAGATTCAGGCCGTCCATGTAGCCTGACTTAGTGCTTAGGTAGCCACCATTTGCGACCTTGATTGTGTACCATCGTGCGTTTGTCAGGTCGGCAGCATAAGCCAGACTGACAAGCATGACGAGAAGGGCTGTAAAGGAGAATCGTTTCATAGTATAGGTTTTAGTTGTTAGTCTTTTCGGGTGTCTGTTATTAGGTTGTTCTTTATCCTTCCCTGAGGAAGTCGAGCATTTCGAATATCTCTTCCTTGTCTGCCTGCTGATTGATGCGTATGTCTCCGATGTCGGCCAGCAGGGTGAAGTTGATGATGCCGCCTTCGTTCTTCTTGTCGTGAGTCATGAACTCATAGAGATGCTCGTACTGCTTGCAGTCGATGTTGTGGCTGCCGTAATGCTGACGGATGAACTGGACCGTCTGTCGGAACTTGTCCTTCGGGAAGCCGCATTTCACGACGCTCAGATAGAGCTCGCAGATAAGTCCCCATGCCACCGCGTAGCCGTGCAGGACAGGTCGTCCCTGCTCGAGGGCCAGACTTTCGAGAGCATGACCTGCGGTGTGGCCGAGGTTGAGCGCCTTGCGAAGCCCTTTTTCCGTCGGGTCTTCCTCGACGATGCGTTGCTTGATGGCGACACTCTTTGCCACCAGCGCACCAAGCTGAGCGTAGAGATATTGAAGATTGAAGGTTGAAGATTGAGGGGCGGCTTCTTTTTCAATTTTCCATTTTCCATTTTCAATAAATTCAATCTCGAAACGTAGCAGCTCAGCCCAGCTCTCGGCGTCGCTGATGAGGCCGTGCTTCAGCATCTCAGCATAGCCGGAGAGGATGTTCTCCATGTCAAGCGAACAGAGGAACTCGCTGGAGATGATGACCGAAGCAGGGGAACTGAACACCCCGATTTCGTTCTTCAAGCCACCGAAGTTGATGCCAGTCTTCCCGCCCACGCTGGCATCCACTTGGCTGAGCAGCGTCGTTGGGATATTGATGTAGGCCAGCCCACGCTTGAACGTGCTGGCAGCGAATCCTCCCAGGTCCGTCACCATGCCGCCCCCCAGATTCAACATAAGCGAGTGACGCGTGGCGCCGCCCTTCTGGAGAGACGACCAGACATGAGAGAGCGAGTCGAGCGTCTTGTTCTCGTCCGTATCGCCGATGGTAATCATCTCTGCTGCCCCCAGACATGGGAGAGCACTTACCAACGGCCAGCATAACTTCAGCGTGGTCGTGTCCGTGAGCACGAACAGGCGGTCGTGCGGCTGACGCTGGATGGCTTCTTCTACATCGTGCCGCAGGTCCTGGCTTATAATTACATCGTTGAGCATTGGAGAATAAACATTTCTTCATGCAAAGATACACATTATATATATTATATAAGAGAAAAGGAAAAGGGGAAAAGGTGAAAAGAAAGAAAAAAGAAAAAAAGTGCGGGAAATGTTTGGCAGTTCAGCGAAAAAGCTGTACCTTTGCACGCGCAATTCCAAAAGAAATGCAGGATGGCGGGATAGCTCAGCTGGTTAGAGCGTCGGATTCATAATCCGGAGGTCGTGGGATCGTGACCCACTCCCGCTACGAAAAGGACCTACACACCGTGCAGGTCCTTTTCGTATGTTGTCGTCGCCCCAGACAGCCGCCCAGCCCTCTGGGTACGCAGGTCAGCGGATTGTTTTGCTCTGCGGATTTACTTGGTTGGCATGAGCATGCTAATCAAGAATAAAGTGTCGCCAGTCTGTATATGAAGAATTCGGTATCCTCCACGCTTAAAGGACGAATCTCAGCAGGTCGGCAACGACAAAGGTGCTGCCGCCAATGAAGATGAGGTCATCGTCGGAGGCTGCGGCTTGGGCTGCCTGATAGGCAGACGCAACATCCTTGTAAGTTGAAAA
>Ga0310691_10005086_pt1 | contig 14518 bp, 16 predicted proteins | sample 176DNAGHGlowgp2_FD_203887 | JGI IMG/M metagenome (GOLD analysis project Ga0310691, IMG submission 203887) | Sheep rumen microbial communities from Palmerston North, Manawatu-Wanganui, New Zealand - 1766 DNA GHGlow gp2 (v2) (version 2) | ecosystem: Host-associated > Mammals > Digestive system >... | reverse complement strand
ACGAGCCAAATTAAATCTCCATTTTTCTATATATTAAACCATTCAAAAAGTTGATCACCACTTTTCAAAATTAATGCGGATTATAGGGCATATTTTCATAGAGTCAATAATTCTTTTAAAAAAAATTGAAAAAAATTATATTTTAAATGAGAAGGTTATATTCTCTTTATACCACTTTTAAAGGAGTTAAAAAAAACCTTTAAATTGCTTGACTTTGTAATTTTTTATTTTATTATAGAACATAATTAGAACACCATTTAAAAAAAATAAGGAAATAGAAATGGATAAAGAAACAACAATTAAACTTTTTGAAGAACATAAAGTTCGTGTAGAGTGGAATGATAGTGAGGAAAAGTGGTATTTTTCCATTATTGACGTGGTTGCTATTTTAACAGATAACCAATACCAACAAGCAAGAAACTATTGGAAAGTATTAAAACATCGCCTAATCATAGAAGGAAATGAAACGGTTACAAATTGTAACCAGTTGAAGATGATAGCACCTGATAACAAAATGCGTTGGACTGATGTTGCCGACACAGAACAGCTTTTACGCCTTATCCAAAGTATTCCAAGCCCTAAAGCCGAGCCTTTTAAGATGTGGTTAGCAAAAATCGGGCGGGAACGTATTGAGGAGCTTGAAGATCCGGAAATTACCATTAACCGCGCTCTGGAAACATATTTGAAAAAAGGTTATCCCGAAAGTTGGGTTAACCAACGCTTAAAATCCATTGAAATCCGCAAAGGTTTAACGGATGAGTGGGATAGAGGTGGTATAAAAAAAGGTTTGGAATATGCTATTTTAACCGATGAGCTGACAAAAGCATGGTCTGATATGACTACTAAAGAATATAAAAAGCTCAAAAATCTAAAAAAAGAAAACCTGCGTGATAATATGACCAACATGGAATTAGTCTTAAATATGTTAGCAGAAGTATCGGCTACAGAAATATCAAAAGTTCAGAACCCGAAAGGTTTATCACAACATACAAAAGTTGCTCAAGCCGGCGGAGAAGTTGCAAAGACTGCTCGCTCTGAATTGGAAAACAAAACCGGCAAAAAAGTCATCACAAACAAAAATGCAAAACAAATACATAAACAAATAAAATAATAATAGGAACGGCTCTCAATAATGGTGGAAGGTTTTGCGAAGTAGTTCTAAAATTATTTAAACTAAAAGACCGCCTGTATAGGCGGTCTTTTACAATGGGCTTGTAGAGAGTGCCATAACTTAAGTTTTACCACAAATAAAAAGAGAAAATTTGAGACGAATAGAAGTAAATGTCCTGTGGCAAACATTATTTAAACTAAAAAGCACTTCCGAAGAAGTGCTTTTGCAATGGGTTTGGATAGTGCCATAATTTAAGTTTTACCACAAATAAAAAGAGAAAATTTGAGATGAATAGAAGTAAATGTCCTGTGGCAAAAATTTTAGCAACTAACAGAAAAGCACTTCCGAAGAAGTGCTTTTGCAATGGGTTTGGATAGTGCCGGTGCTAAAAGTGACGCCGCGAGCGCAGTTTACAAAACTAGTAAATAAGCGAGCGCCGACGCTTTTTTGACCGGTGCTATACGAGCCCCTATTTCTTTTTCTTAACGAGTGCGGCCTTCTTAAGCAACCCCTCGTACTGATAGGCAAACAGGTGTGACTGAACTTGCGTGATAAAGTCCAAAGTAACCTGAACCACAATGAGAAGCGTTGTACCGCCTAAAACGAACGGAACAGAAAGCTTAGCAATCAAAATTTCCGGTAAGATACACAAAGCAGCTAAGTAAAAAGCACCGAGAACTGTTAAACGTGTAACAACATAGTCCAAATATTCGGCTGTGTTTTTACCCGGTCTGATGCCGGCAATAAAACCACCGTGTTTCTTCAAATTCTCTGCAGTTTCTTCCGGATTAACCACAACAGCGGTGTAGAAGAACGCAAAGAAGATAATTAAAGCGGCATAAAGCAACAAGTACAAAGGTTGTCCATGATTTAAATAACGGCTCATGGTCTGTACCCATTCCGGCCCGTTATTTGACCAAATGTTTGCAATGGTAATCGGTAACAACAACAAAGCGCTGGCAAAAATCGGCGGAATAACACCGGTCGGATTAACCTTAAGCGGCAAGTGAGAACTTTCGGCAGAAGTCATCTTCAAACCAACCTGACGCTTAGGATATTGAACCAAAATCTTTCTCTGAGCCATTTCAACCTTCAAGATAATGAATACCAAAGCGATACTCATAATAAACAAGCCTAAAATAACCAACGGTGACATAGAACCGATACGACCTAATTCCAAAGTCTGTGCAATAGCAGAAGGAATATTGGCAATAATACCGACCGTAATGATTAAGGAAGAACCGTTACCAACACCGCGTGAAGTAATCTGTTCACCGAGCCATACGATAAACATTGTACCGCCGGTCAAAGAAATAATCGTTGAGAAAATGAAGGTATATGGGGCGATAACCACCGCGCTTGAACCATCACCGTTAGAAAGGCTCATCAAGCCGACAGCAATACCATAACCTTGAACAATGGTAATCAAAACCGTTAACAACTTGGTGTAATGCATCATTTTCCGATGTCCGGCTTCGCCTTCTTTTTTCAAAGCGGCCAAAGACGGAACAATAGACTGTCCGAGTTGTAAAATAATAGATGCTGAAATGTATGGCATAATGTTTAATGCAAAAATTGTCATACGCTCCAACGCACCACCGGAGAACATATTAAACATACCTAAAATACCGCTTGAATGTCTGGCAAAAATTTCCGCCAACACTCTTGAATCAATACCCGGAAGCGGAATAAAAGTTCCAAGTCTAAAAACAATCAATGCCATCAAAGTAAAAAGCAAGCGCTTGTGCAAGTCTGTCGCTTTACTGAACACGGAAGAGTCCATGCTTGATGCCATTTTTTCTGCTAATGATACCATTTTTATTTCCTTAAATTTATTAAACACAAAGAAAAGCACTGCTTTTTAGCAGACACTTATCCGAATTGTCAACTAACTTAATACATAAATTTTAAATTTACCTTTAAAAAGTGCTACTTTTCCACCACCTTTTAAAGCAAAAAACAAGGCGGTATTTTCATAAAACACCACCCTGCCATAAGGAATATTATAAAAAACTACGAACGTCCACCGCTTGTTCTTGTCGGCTTTTGCACTGTATTTGTATTTGTTTTAGTTTTATTCTTAATTACATCAATTTTACTGCTTAACTTTCTTTCGGCTTTCTTAGCCCAGTCAGGTAATGATATTTCCCCTAAACCGAGTTTTGAAGCCACCTTAAATCTTGCTCTGGCAAGTGTATTATCACAAATACGTTTACCGTTAATTATCTTATAATCAATACTCTTACCATCTTGCTTATATGCAATTTCCATCTTTTGATTATAATTAGTTACTTTTTCAACTGTATTGTCTGCACGGAATTTTACAGTTCCTACATAGGAATCCATATCAGGACCTTTTCTACCTACACCATACCATTTTTCTCCAGACTTTTCTGAATAATAGCCAAAACTATCTCCCAATACATCTGCATGATAAATTTCTCCATTATCACCCTTAAACAACTCTACAGACATATTATCTCCAAGATTACAAAATGCCATTTCGTGCATACCCTGCACCCAAGTTACTGGTTCTGTACTTTTTAATTCTTTTGTTACAACAAGACCTTGCTTTTTTAGTTCATTAAGATTATGACTGAACTTTTCTACATGAACCCCCGTAGCGTCTTTTATCTTATCCATATTAATCATATCCACAGGAATTGTAAGATAACCGTCTTTATCAATAGTTAAAAAAACTGATCCATCATCTTTGTAATAAACAGACGAACCATCTGCTCTTTTTTCTACTTTTTCAGCCATGACTTTTCTCCTATAAAAACATCTAAGATACTAGAATTATATCATAAAAAAAGCGTTAAAACAAGCAAAAAACAAAAGAAAGCCAAAATAAAGATACATAAAATCAATGATTTGCAATTTGTTTAAACTAAAAAACGTTCTGACAAGAACGTTTTTTGCAATGGGTGGGATAAATTGTGGTGCTATCGTTGTGAGCCCACCGAGGCACACGAGCGTACATAAACGTACGTGACGTGCCGATGTGCGGCTTCCTCACGGCGATATGACCATAATTTAGCACACCCTCATAAAATCGAACCACACCGGGCGGCGCCCCTCGCGTATTGCCTTCGCCTGATACTTCGTCTTCACCCAGTCTTTCGGCTCATGCTTCCAATCATTCCCGCATTTAGCCGTCCAAACAAAATCTTTACATTCGTGCATAGTGCGCAAAACATGGTGTTTATAAACCGGATGATCGGTTGCCACCCGAAACAAACCACCTTTTTTAAGCACACGCGCCAATTCTTTTAAATTATCGGGATTAACAAACCGCCTGCCGGCATGCTTTTTCTTCGGCCACGGGTCCGGAAACAGCAAATATATTTTATCAAAAAAATCATCCGGTATTTTAGAAAACAGCAACCGCACATCGTCATCATAAACCCGCACATTGTGGACAGGATATGCCTTTGCATCAATCTCTTCCGGCAAATTATCACCCTCTTTAATACCGCTGATAAGGGTTAATAAATTAGCAACCCCGTTTTGAAAAACCTCAACACCGATATAACCGTTTTGCGGATTATTTTTAGCTTGTCCGTATAAATGTTGACCGTCCCCGAAACCGATTTCTAAACAGATTTCCTCTTTTGGCTCACCAAACATCTGCTTTACAAAATCTTCCTTCTCGCAAACTTTTATTTGCGGCAACATTTTCTCTAACAAAAAACTCTTTGCCTTACGAACAACGCGTCCTTTACGACGCCCGAAAAATTTTGGTGTTTCCGGTATCATGTTTTTATTAAGCATCTTGAGAATTCTCTTCTCTTTCACGCAAACTTGTCAGCATAACCAACAATGATGTACGAGCCTTAGGCGGTAAAGAATAAAAAGCTTTAAGCAACATTGTGGCCTCTGCCCCGTTCATAGAATCAAATTGTTGCTCAATATCATCTTCTTTTAAGAAACCGTAGCTGTTATTTTTTTCAAGCAATTGCGCATAGGCACTGTTATCAACATCATCATAAAAATAGTTAATGTCCACGCCTAAAATTGAAGCAATGCTAAACAACCTTCCGGCACCGATTCGGTTCATTCCCTTTTCATACTTCTGCACTTGCTGGAAAGTAATCCCCAAACGGTCAGCTAACTCCTTTTGACTAAGTTGGAGCAGTTTTCTTCTGGCAGCAATTCTTGAACCGACATGTGCATCAATAGGCCCGATACCGTTATCTGCAAGAGATTCACCGTTTTCTAAAATTTCAGATCTTTTACGCCGACCGCGTGCCATATTCTTTCTCCTAAAATGTATTACAATATCCAGACGATAAAACACCCTGCACTAAAATTCAACATCTTTTTAAAAGATTCAATTTTAACGAGATATTTAATTTTTATAGCGACGAACACCCCAAACAAAAACAAGCATCAAAAGTAAAATGCCCAACGGTATAACATTCCCTAAGCAACCATAAATTGTTTTTTGACTCAAATCCTTAGGCAACACAACATCCGTTACCCCCGAAACATCAAGTCCGATTTCACCCAGTATTTCACCATTTGCTAAGATAACCGCACTAATGCCGGTGTTAGCACTGCGAACAACAGTAATTCCTTCTTCTACCGCGCGCATTTGCGCGGCTGCAAGATGTTGATACGGTCCGGCGCTGATACCATACCAGCCGTCGTTTGCCAGCACCAATAGTATTTCCGGCTTTTTGTTACGATTAAGCACTTCGTGCGGGAAAATACTTTCATAGCATATTGCCCCACCCATCAAAGGAAGCCCCGGCACCGTGATATTTTTATTTTTCTCACCCCGTCCTAAATCTCCCACAACTGAAGCCACCGGCTCCATAAAATTCGGCAAATAATCACGAAACGGTAAAAACTCGCCGAACGGCACCAAATGCGCCTTATCATAATAGTCTTTAATATCCCCGTTGCCATCAATCACAAAAAGTGAATTATAGGGAATTTGTTCGCCACGTTCATAACCGATTCGCAGAACACCGGTTATCAAAAAGCCTTTCTTAGGAATTGCCTTTTTTATTTCAGCCAAATGCTCATCATCTCTATCCAGCAAATACGGTGTTGCCGTTTCCCCCCAAACCACCATATCCACATCATCAAGCGGCTGAACACGGCTCATATCAATATACTGCCTGAAATTCTGGTACATTAAACTCGGTTGCCATTTAAATGTTTGCGGAATATTCGGTTGCACCAAACGAACCTTTAACCCGTCTAACTTATCAATCGGATGATATAAAAAGCTGAAGGAAAACAAACATATCATCGGCAACAACACAAAAAGGAAACATCCCTTATAAATCTTTTTGTGCCAAAAGCTCAAAACCACCAAAGACATACCGCAACACAAAATCAGCAACAACAAAGACAATCCGTATGTGCCGATAACAGATGCCCCCTGTATCAACCGCGGATGAAAAGAAAATGCCGTTCCCAAAAGGTTCCACGGAAAACCGGTAAAAATAAAACTGCGCACCCATTCCATAAAAACATAGCAAATACAAAACAGCAGCATCTTTTCATAGATATTCTTTCCTTTTCCCGAAAAAAGCGCCGGAATTGCCCAGAAAAGTCCGAAAAACAAACCAATAGCAAGCATTGCCAACGGCACAAAAGCTATAAATTGATCGCCATCAGTTAAAAGTGCATTATTTATCCATGAAAAGCCGACTGCAAAAAAAGCAAAGCCAAAAACATAGGCTGACCAAAACATCTCTTTTAATGAGCGGTCTTTCTTAAAGAGAAAAACAAAAAAGCATATTAGCGCGATGTAGCCGCCCCAACTCTCAGCAAAAGGCGGAAAAATAAGTGATGATATTGCTCCGGCAAAAAACAGCAAAACAAATCTTAAAAACTTTGCGCTTCTGTGCCTGATACTTTTCATCATACTAAGCTTTTTCCTCTTCCTGATAAGGATTATCAATAGAAAAAGACGCTAAAATATCCACTTCAAACTCTTCCATTTCTTCGGCTTCTTTGTCTTCCTGATGGTCAAAACCTAAGATATGCAGGAAACCATGCACCAAAAGATGACAATAATGCGCGTATATACTGATACCTTTTTCCAAAGCCTCGCGTGCCAATGTATCAAATGCTAAAATGATATCCCCTAACTCTGCTTCTTTTGCCTCGGCAATTTCCTGCCAAAACTCCTCATCATCAATATTAGCAAAGGAAAGAACATTAGTCGGCTTATCCATATTGCGAAATTCTTTATTAAGCCTATGAACTTCTTCATCATTACTGAGCGCCACATTGACGTTAAATGTTTTATCTTGCTCTAAAAGCTCATGCTCAACATTGTCCGCAACATAATTAAAAGTCAGCTCTTTTAATTCTTCGGCAACCTTAACAACGTCAAAATCAACATTTTCCGTCCAACGGTCATCTTCCACCAAAACATTTAAGGATATCTTACTTTTCATCTTCTGCCCTTTTGCTCTTTTCTTCGTATGCTTTAACAATTTTAGCAACTAAGCCGTGACGAACAACATCATTGGCAGAAAACGTAACCGAACCGATATTTTTAATTCCCTTTAAGGTATCCAGTGCGTCACGCAAACCGGAAATAACCCCGCGCGGCAAGTCAACCTGACTCAAGTCCCCGTTAACAACCATGCGGGAATTCTCACCCAAACGTGTTAAAAACATCTTCATCTGCATCGGCGTTGTATTTTGAGCTTCATCTAAGATAACAAACGCGTTGGAAAGCGTACGCCCGCGCATAAAAGCAAGCGGCGCAATTTCAATCTCCCCCAAAGCCAACTTTTTATCAACCTGCTCAGCCGGCAACATTTCATATAATGCATCATAAAGCGGTCTTAAATACGGGTCAACCTTATCTTTTAAGTCACCCGGCAAGAAACCCAGGTTTTCACCGGCCTCAACCGCCGGACGTGATAAAATAATTTTATCAACGGCACCTTCCAACATCATAGAAACGGCCAATGCCACCGCCAAATATGTTTTACCGGTACCTGCAGGGCCTAAACCGAACACTAATTCATTGTTCATCATTTCGGTAATATAAGCCGCTTGTGTCGCCGAGCGTGGGTAAATATAACGCTTTTTGGTCTTTAAAACCATTTCGCTTAAAGACTGTTTTTCATCAGCCGTGCCATTACCACCGCTGATACGAACGGCCGCTTTAACTTCCTCAGCACCGACCATTCTGCCCTTGCTTGCTTTTTCGTACAAGATATCAATTGCGGTTTTGGCATTATCAACATCACCGGCTGCCCCTTTAATTGTAATCTGATTACCGAAGCTTAACACTTCCACATTAAGCATTCTCTCAATCAACCGAATATTTTCGTCATTAACCCCGACGACGATTTTTAACAATTGATTATTGTACAATTCAAAACTTACTTCAGCCATATTTAAATTACCTCCCCGCTTAAAGAGTTGGTTGAAGCACCGCTGACGCGCACTTCAACAATTTTATTGATTAAAGAATTATCCGCCTCTGCATACAAGTTCTGCATATAAGGCGTACGCCCTGTGAGCTGACCTTTATGGCGCCCCTTATTTTCAAAAAGAACCGACATAACCTTGCCGACACTTTTTTCATTAAACTTCGTTTGGTAGTCAAACAACAAATCCTGCAAAATTTGCAATCTCTGTTTTTTAACCTTCTCTTCCACCTGATTTTCCATCACCGCCGCCGGTGTTCCCGGACGTTTGCTGTATTTGAAAGAAAATGCTTGAATATACTTAACCCGATTAACAATATCCAATGTTTTCTCAAAATCCTCATCAGTTTCTCCCGGAAAACCGACAATAAAATCCGAAGACATTCCGATATTAGGATTCGCTTCTTTTAATTTTTCCACAACACGAAGATAATCACTGGAAGTATGTCTTCTGTTCATCTTTTTTAAGATGGCATCCGAACCGGATTGAATCGGCAAATGCAGGTAAGGCATCAGCTTATCTATATTTTTGTGGCAAAGTATCAAATCATCATCCACATCTGCCGGATACGAAGTCGTATAACGGATTCGTTTAATCTTATCAATTTCAGCCACCTTATTAAGCAGATATGCCAAATTCCTTTCTTTACCGTTTGCATCTTCACCATGATAGGAATTAACATTTTGTCCCAAAAGATTAAGTTCCAAACTGCCGGTATCCGCCAAACGTCTGGCCTCTTTTAAGATATCCTCAACCGGACGCGACATTTCCACCCCGCGCGTATAAGGCACAACGCAATAAGTACAGAAATTATTGCACCCTTCCTGTATCGCCAAATAGGAACAAGCACCTTCCGCCTTATTTTCCGGTAATTTATCAAACTTTGAAACAGCAGAAAATTCCGTATCCAACAACTGCATTTCCCGTTGATTAAAAATTTCATTAACGACTTCTTTTAAGCGGAAATATCTTAACGGTCCCAGCGCAAAATCAACGTACGGCGCCCGCTTTAAGATTTCTTTATCTTCCGCCTGCACCACACAACCGGTAACTCCGATAACGGTGTCTTTCCCTTCGTCTAATCTTTCCAATTTAATTTGGTACTCTCTTCCCAAATCTGAAAAGACCTTTTCCGCAGCTTTTTCTCTGATATGGCAAGTATTAAAAATCACGACATCGGCATCTCTTTGAGACTGTGCTTTAGAAAGTCCCATTTCTTCCAACATACTGGCCATTCTATTGGAATCATACACATTCATCTGACAACCGAAAGTTTTTATAAAATATTTTTTAGTCATACCCTTCAATTTACAAACCTGCTCTTGCTACTTAATGTCAAGGACTATAACATCCTACTTTATTTTTTTCAAACAAAATCTTTAATTCTGCCGATTTTCTTTTTTTTATTATTGAAAGATTAATGTTTTTTTGCAACAATACTTAAACAGCAATCTAGAAATGAGAAACGATATGCCGACAGACAAACCATTTATTACCAATGCAACCATAGAAGAAAAAGAAGCTTTTTTAGCCATTCTCTGTGCGCTTGCTAACTTAGACAAAGCAATCACTCCGGAAGAAATCAAACTCATAGAAGCCATTGCCCAAAAGATGGATGTAAGATTGGAACAGCGCTTTTTTGACGCAACTCCTGAACTCTGCTTCAAAATAGCCCGCAACATTACCACCAGAAGATTATCTTTAGAGTTGGTAAAATATATGTTGGCCTTGGCTTATACGGATAAAAACTTTTCCGATTCGGAGTGTGTATTTATCGGTAAAATATCCGCTTTGCTCGGTGTTGAAGCAGAAAAAGTTTCTGAAATCAGCGCCTGGGTGATAGATAGAATTATTTGGCTGGAACAAGCCGTCGTCATTTTTGAAGACTATGATTTTGACAAAGGAGAAAACAATGGATAACACAAATGATGAGCAAATAAATACCACTCCCCAACCTGTAAATTACTACGCCATCATTCACGATCACTTAAAAAAACAGTATCCTACTGCAAATGAAAAAGAACTGAATGTCTTAACACGTGAGGTTGTTTTCGCCCCTAATGATTATACAACGGAAATTAACCAAAAAGCCTTGCCAATCAACTCTGTCAGAAAAAATCTGGCTGATTTTGTTGAGCGTGATGCCGCTGCCAAAAACTTTATTCCATATTCTTTAAGTGCCGAATTGGCTAACTTAATAGAACAAAGTAGCTGCGAAACATCTTCCATGAACGAATACTATCGCTGGGTAAGTGCCACACAAGACATCCTAAGCCACACGTCAGACGGTGATGTAACTCATGAAGATTTGGTTGAACGCAATAACTTTGTTACCTTAAGTTATGACCGCGAAGCAGAAATTCTACTTTGTCTTTCTCTCTATGAAGGAGCTAATGCGGAAATTAACCGCGAAAAAATAAATATGTTGCGTTTTAAGTTAGCACGTTTGCGTGAAATGCGCATCATGATTTCAAATACCACCACTCTAATCCAACATAAACACAAAGAAATCCACAATAAAGTAAGCACTTATTGTCAATACTGTCATAAATTATTAAAAGAATTACCAACATTTACTGAATTTAACTTGAATTTAACATTAAATTCGGTTCATAATAATGACGAAGATTTGGAAGACAGCTATTCTCATCTTGAAAATTTGCGCGCAATTATATTATATATGATGCGGAGAAGAGAACTACCTCAATTCCAAAACGAACGCGAGGAACAGCGCACGGCACAAAATACTCTTTTGGTATCAGAGCCGCAAAAGGTTCTGCCTCGTGAAAAAGAGAGATGCTAAACCTTATTAGGAGAGATAATAAATGGAAATCATATTGGAAACCCTGCTTTGGATTATAAAGTGTGTTGTTGAAATCTACTTTATATTAAATATCGTCAATGTGGCATTATATTGGTGTATGCACTTTAACATTATCGGACAGGGCGGTACGGAGTTTAAGAAATTCTTGAGCTTTTTACATAAAATAACCGAACCGGTATATGCTAAATTACGTGAATACATTAAACCGATTCAAGGTTTTGATATTTCTCCTTATGCACTTATCATTGCCTTGATGGTCGTTCAGCACATCTTGGAACAAACTTGCCGCGCCTTACACGGATAGTTTCTGTTTAAATGTTTTATGAACAAACACCCGATGGGTATATTTTAAGAATACGTGTCAGCCCGAATGCTTCTAAATGTGGCATAAATGGTGTTTATACTGATAATTTCGGACAGGATTTTTTAAAAATCAGCCTTAACAGTGTACCGGAAAAAGGCAAAGCTAATCAGGAACTGATAAAATATTTAAGCAAATACCTTAAACTCAGTAAAACATCTTTCAGTCTTATCAGCGGACAAACCGACCGCTATAAAAAAATACTTTTAGCGGTTGAACACAGCAAAGAGCTGGAGAACATGTTTAATCAGATGGAGAAAACCGATGACGGCAAAATTGATTGACGGTAAGAAGTTAGCCACAGAAGCAAGAGAAAATCTAAAGCAAAAGATTGCCACGCTAAAAGACAAACCGACACTTGCCGTGATTATGGTCGGCAATAATCCCGCCAGTGAAATATATGTCCGTTCTAAAGAAAAAAGCTGTACTGAAGTCGGTATTCTGGCAAAAACTTATCACCTGCCGGATACGACCTCTGAGAATGACTTACTCTTGCTGATAGATGAACTCAACCGAGATGATACGGTAAACGGCATTTTAGTCCAATTACCTCTCCCCAAAAGCATTGATGAAAAAAAGATTCTAAGCCATATCAATCCGCTTAAAGATGTTGATGGCTTTCATCCGCTTAACACCGGTTTAATGGTTCAAAAGAAAGAAGGCACGTTCCTTCCCTGTACCCCGAAAGGTATTATCCGTCTGCTAAAGAGTACCGGTGAAAACATTGACGGCATGAATGCTGTTATTATCGGGCGTTCACAAATTGTCGGTCTGCCGACGGCACATTTGCTCTTAAAACAAAATTGCACGGTAACCATAGCTCATTCGCATACTAAAAATTTAGCAGAACTCTGCCATACAGCAGATATACTGGTTGCAGCCATCGGTAAACCGGAAATGATAAAAAAAGAATATATCAAACCGGGAGCTATCATCATTGATGTCGGCATAAATCGCACCGAAGAAGGCCTAAAAGGAGATGTTTATCGCAAAGATGCCGAAGATTTAGCTTCTTATTTAACACCGGTTCCCGGCGGTGTCGGTCCGATGACCATAGCCATGCTGTTAGAAAACACCTACGAAGCATTTTTAAAACAGCATAACTCTTAAAATCCGCCTCAGACTGTATTATATTATTTTCCGATAAAGCAAAAAGGAGAATAAAATGCAAAACATGGGCAATATTTTCATCTATAACAACAATCGTATCAATAAAGAACTCTACCACCAAGGATTGGAAGAGCGAGGCTATTTTTTATTTGACACCGATAACCTGCACCAATTTACCCTGTATCACAAAGAAATAACCCCCAACGTTTTGCTGTTTGATTTTGAGCGCAAAACACCGATAGAATATATTTTATCTTTAGGACGCAAATTTGAGCGTTCGGACACACCGATAGTTGTTGTTTCAGAAGCGCCGAAAGCGTTGATTTATCATCCATCCGTCAGCCATTATTTAACGCATGATGAAGCCAAAAAAGACCTCTTAAATATTTTGGAATGTTATTGTACCGGCAATAAGCACCACCATATTTTATACATTAACTTAAAACCCTATGAACGACCGATATTCACGTCTTCAGTGCGAGAGAAAGGCTATTCTTTGTTTGAGGTTCACAACATAAATGCAGCCGCAGCCTATTTAAAGAAAAACACCCCCGCAATCATCTGCATAAACTTTCTGCCGGCACTAAGTAAAACTCAAAAACTTTTTGCTTTTCCCAAGACATTTTATGTGGAAAACACACAAAATGTAGAAGAAATAGAACAATTTTTACGCTAAAGCTAAAAGCCATAGACAACCTCACAAAAAGAGAACATTATGGCAATAAAGAACTTAACCCGAAAAATATATGATTACACCCTTGATTTAGCCGGCAGAAAAAATGCCTTAGCTTGGCTTTTTGCCATCTCTTTTATTGAAAGTTCGTTCTTCCCCATTCCGCCGGATATCATGATTATCCCTATGGTCTTAGCCACGCCGAAACAAGCCTACAAAATTGCCGGTATCGCTTTAGTAGCCAGCATCTTGGGAGGTTATTTAGGATATGCCATCGGTGTTTTCGGTTTTGAAATAATCGCCAAACCTTTGCTTACATTTTACGGCTACATGGATGGTTTCACCAAATTTGAAAACTATTACCATGAGTATGGCGCATGGATTGTATTCGGTGCCGGCATTACACCGTTTCCGTACAAAATCATTACTATTGCCAGTGGCGTGGTACGGCTGGATTTAATCGTCTTTACCATTGCCTCAATACTCGCACGCGGTATTCGTTTTTATGTGATTGCATGGCTCTTAAAACGTTTTGGCGCACCAATGAAAACCTTTATTGAGAAGAACTTAAATCTCCTTTCTATTATATTCTTAATTCTCTTAATCGGCGGTTTTGCCATTATTAAATGGCTGTAAAAAGAAACAATTTAAAGCCCAAAAATCACCTGAAGGTGATTTTTGCAATGGATTTGGAGAATGCCTGTGCTGGAAGTACCGCCGCAAGCGTAGTGCACAAAATCGGTACATAAGCGAGCGCTGGTGCAATCATGACAGGCGCTATACAAATCCCCAGCCCTATCGCCCTTGTTTAATGGCTTCTATCAATTCATGCGTCGTCGGTATATGCCCATTGGCATACATCGGATCCTGTCCAAACTTGTATACTTGGTGACCGGCAAAACAAAGATTATCTTCAGGCTTTCCGTTGTGTGCGACTTCAAACAACGTCTTATGAATACAATATGTCCGCGGGTCGCAAATCTTACCGGTCGTCCCCTTTGCGCCTGACCAACTGGAAAACTGACA